>Ga0190315_1000474_pt1 | contig 20146 bp, 27 predicted proteins | sample 48701101_MG_FD_161673 | JGI IMG/M metagenome (GOLD analysis project Ga0190315, IMG submission 161673) | Hydrothermal vent sediment bacterial communities from Southern Trench, Guaymas Basin, Mexico - 4870-11-0-1_MG | ecosystem: Environmental > Aquatic > Marine > Hydrothermal vents > Sediment ...
ACACCACTATCCACAAAAACTAACCCAAACCGATGTACAGTAGAACTTCTAGGTCTAATAATGGCTTTGATAGGTAATGGAACATATAGTTTAAAACCTAAAGAAAACTTATAAATACAATCTTTTGTTGTATAAAGAACACCATCTTTAGTAAAAAATTTTTGAATTCCAAATTCACTGGATTCTTCTATTCCTTCACTTAAATCAATTCTACAATCGTAGCCAATAGCTAATGTAGTCTTCTTCTTAGGTAAAAATGTTGATTCTTTAGCCACAAATATAATTTTATTTTGTCTAATTAATTCTTCCATGATGAACTCCTTTATTGAATTTCCACTGGTACTAAATCATTTAACAATTCATTCAAATGATTTATTGTTTTTTCGGCAAATTCTTGAAAATCAACGTTATGTTCTACACCTTTATAAAGAATAGCCAAAGCGGTTAAAACATCAAAATAAGTGACTGCTATATCATGTGGAAAATTTTCAAAGTGAAATGTACCTAATTCAGGATTACTGACAAATACCGAAATATGACTACCTTCTTGATACTGCTCTTTAACAATGTTTAAAAATTCATCCAAAGTCATTTGTTCTTCCTTAACCAACCCTTCTAAATTTTCCTTCATAATATTCCTCCTTTAAAAACAATGATAATCATTTTTTTTCAAATTGTCAAGTCCCGTATTTGTCAGGAAATTGCAATCCCATTGGATCATGAAGAAAACAAAAGGTTTCCCTTAATCCCAAAACAGTTCTTGAATAAATCGTTGAATAATAACCAAAATGTGACACTATATTAGGAATGGTTACATAATAAGTCATTTTATTTTCCATTAACCATTTTCTAATCAATAAATCTTGGGCATCCTTAGGTGATACAGGTGGCGTTTTCTTTTGGAATTCATATAACTGTTCAATTTGCCATAATCTTAACCAAAAACACGTTGAAGAGCCATAATATGAATTTGGAAATGTCATTAGATGTAATTTAAAATTATTAATAAAACTTTTAATTGTATCTTTTCTATGGCTAAAACCTGAAATAATACTATTTGGGTCTTTTCTTAATTTTTCAAAATAAAAAACAGCATCAACAAAATTATAGCAAATTATAATATCATTTTCCAAAACCAAGAATAAATCATCTTTATTATAATTTTCTAATGCATATTCAAATGCATGTGCCAAATTTTCTCTCTTAGTAAAATCACCTTTGTAATGAAAATCTGCTTTTTTAGGTGCTTCATTTCCACCAAAGACATTTAAAACATATTTATCTTTTTTATTGGGAAGTCGTTGGTCTAATATAGCAAAACAAATATTTCTAGTTTCTTTTCTAATTTCAAAATTATCAGATGTTAAATTAATTATTAATTTCATTTTTCAGCCAATCTTCTAGTTTATATTTACATTTATAAAACTTATTCAATTTAGTTAAATCCAAATTCACATCTTTATTACCAACTAAACCCGATGTATAAATAACATCTGTATTAAATAATTTCGCTAGATCATTTATACTAATTACATCTTCCGATCCAACATCAATTTTAGTGCAAGATGGGATCTTATTTGAAGTTAATGCTAAATATATTATTTTACATACATCCAATACATGTATAAAATTTCTTTTTTGATTTCCATCACCGTAGATTGTTAATTTTTCATTATTTTTATATTGCTTTAGGAACTTACTAATTACGGTATTTTTCTTTTTTAGAAAATCAATACCACCATAAACATTGGCCAATCTAAATATATATGACTTTAAACCAAATTTGCATTTATCAATTATATAATCTTCTACACAAGCTTTTGTATATCCATAATAAGAAGTTCCTTTTGCTGCTTGTGAAGAAGCAAAAATTAATGAAATATTTTTTTCCAAACAAAAATCAACTATTTTGTAACTTGCTAAAACATTGACTTCATATGCTTCCAATACATTTATGATACAATTTTTCAATCCACTTATAGCAGCTAAATGAACTACTGCATCTATATTTTCGAATTTATATTTCTCAAATTTTCTTATATCACAATTAGGCAGATCACATTCTGTAAATTGAACATTTTTATCTTCTAGAAAATGTTTTAAATTAGTTCCAATATAACCTTTAGAACCTGTAATCAAAACTTTCATTTTTCATAAATTCTTGAATATTTTTTTCAATTTGTTTCCAAGGAACATATAAATGTTTATGTCTAAAGCGTGTATTCCAATTGTTTATATATGTTATTGAGAATATTTCATTTAAATTATAGATTTCGAAACCTAATATTTGTATTATTTTCATTAAAACAAAATCTGGCCAAGGTCCAGGTTCCCAAAATTTTGCAGCTTTGGCAATTATTTTTTTTCTAAAAACATTTGCAGAACCACTGCCTAAATGAAAGCATTCCTTATATGGATATTTGTTAGTATTTTTTAATCTTTCATCATATATTAGAGTACATCCGATTACAGATGCAATTTTTTCATCTGAGTCTAATTTTTGAATTATTGGTTTAACATTAAATCTAATTTCATCATCTAAATCTAATGTTCTAACCCAATCATGTTTTGCATATAAAACAGAGTTTATTACTAAATCTTTAGTATGATGCCAATATTTTAATATTTGTTCAGGTTTAAGGTGTTTATGAATTTTACATTTTATGTCTTTTAATTCTATTGGTTTTTGCTTAATAATTGTAAATGGCCAATTCACATCAGCATTTCTATAATGCTTACTTTCTTCAAAAACATCCCAACTACAATTTTCTAATAATAGAATTTCATCAGCAGGTTGATATTTTATTATGCTTCTCACAGCACGATGGAAAAACCATTTACTTAATTCAGAATTGTTGTAATCGCACATTATTAATGTTTGTGTTAATTTTGTAGCCATTCTAAATCTCCTAAATCATTACGCCTTTCTACAAATTTAACATTAGGGTAGTTTTTTAAATAGGTATCATAGAAACTTTTTACTTTATGTGTAGGCCCATTAAAAGATATAACATTAATTCCTAATATAGCAGGTATTAGACTACCATGCATTCTATTGGAAACAACTAATTCAGCTTTGCATAATTGATTATATGCAAATTCTTTAGCATATTTTATTGCATCTTTTGGAGATAAATTATTCAAAATTTTTTTGTCTTCATCATTCCATAACCATCTAATTTTAACATATTTCTTCAGCATTAATAAAATTTTAATTAACAATGAGTCTTGTTCAGTGTTTGGATAAATAATTAATATGTTATTCCTAGGTGTTATATTTTCAAATTCATTGTATAATAGAATACTAGGACATGGCACTAATTTTGTTAAGGTTCTAATGCGCAAATTTTTTTCAAAATATTCTTTACTTGTTTTTTCCCTAAAGCAAATATATTCTATTTTTGGTAATTCAAAAAATAATGCACAATATTTGTCAAAATCCCTCACAAAACTTGTTGGTGCAAAAATTATTTTTCTATTTTTGGCTTGGAAAAACCATTTAAAGACATCACGCATCCCTAAAGAAGCTGAACTATATTCGCCGCCTCGAATTAATATTGGCAAATTATAATTAGGCAAATCTTCACCATATTTACAAATTATGTATTCAATATCAAGAATTTCAAATAATTTTGTCAAACCACCTGCAATCAAATAATCGCCAACATTACTTAATTCTGGAATAGGGAACCCAGCAAAAATTAATTTTTTTGGCAAATCTTTCAAATTAGTTATTATTTGATTGCACAATATCTCATTTAATTTTTTTATTTTATTATCCATTTAGCTTTTCCTTAATGTAATTTAATCTTTGTTTAATTTTATAACCAACATTGATGATATCAAATTTCATGCCTTGCTTAACATAATCTTTTCTATTTTTAACTAACAATGACTGTTCAATACATTCAATTGGATTAGAGCAAATAAATCCCAACGAACCTAATTGTTCTCTTACGCATCCAACATCCCTAGTTACTACAATACATCCTGCATTAAGTGCTTCATATATTACTAAAGGGCAACTTTCTCTATAAGAAGCTAAAACAAAAACTTTACTTCTTTTCATATATTTAGCAATTTCTACCCTAGGTAAATTATAAACAAATTTGATATTGAGACTTTTAAGAAATTCTAAATCCTGTTGATTAGTAACTGTTGTTATCATCAAACTATCTGGATATTTTTTATGGATTTCTACAAAATCAAAACCACCCTTATCTTTAAATTCATTCGTTCTTATAACAGTCAAAATATCAATATTCCTTTCAGGATTTAAATCTTTAGGTCTAAACATAGAATAATCAATAGGTGCTGTCAATGTTAATGATGGAACTTCAAGTAATTTAGCAGTGTTATTGGAATTTGCCCAATATTCAATTACATTATTTGAAATACGAAATCCAGATATAATACACCAAGCTATTGCAGGAATTTTGAACTTGTGTACATAAAATTCCCTAGTAAACAGCAAATCATATTCATTTTCACTAATACTATCTCTAAAATCATCTAAGTCTAAAAATTTTAAATTATAAAATTTTATTACGTCATAAATAGTTTCTATTTGCGCATCATGTATTTTATGATAATAAATATTTACTTTATTTCCTAAAAACTTAAAAAAATCAGCAAAAGCCAATAATTCAAAAATTGATCCACCAATTCTAAAGAGTCTTGGACAATATACTAAAATTTTCATCTCCAACTAATCCTTGGTATTAAAACTTCTTTTTTAATTCTATGTTTAAATTTTATCATAATCTTAAACAAATATCTAATTTCTTTTCCCAATGTAGTCAAAGGCTTATAACCCAATCTTTTCAATTCCCTATGAATTGGATTATACCAATAATTATCTTCTAATTCAACCCTTGGATTTTTAATATTTGATTTTTTTGCATTTATTCCAAATTCATTAGCAATTTGAATAACTTTATTTGCTATATGTGTAATAGTATATACATTTTCAAATTGATTAACAACACGATATTCTCCTTGTTTGGGAGGATTTTCCAAAAGTAAAGTAAAACATTGTATTGCATCAGATAATGGAATAAATCCCCTTTTTTGATATCCCTTACCATATAAAGTAAGTGGCATTCCTGAAATGGCTTGGGCTACAAATCGATGAAGAACCGTACTAAATGCTTCATCCTGATCAAGACGTGTTAATAAATTATCATTATCCATTTCTTTAGTATGGATTCCATATATAATAGCCTGATGCACATCCGTAATTTTTAAATCCCAAACTTTAGATCCAAATTCAAGATTTATTGCATCACAAGATTTTCCACAATGGTAAAACGAGCCGCCTAATTTTGGATATGGAATAGTTAATTTCTTATTATCTATTTCTATTTCAAAGTTGCCTTCTGGCGTAAAAGGTAAATCATAAGAATAAACGCCCATAGTTCCAGCATGCAAAATATGCGCTTTTGGACAATACTTTTTAACATTCCAAAGTACTGATAATGTTCCCAATATATTATTTTTATATGTTTCAAGGCATGATTTAACATCCTTCATGCTATAAGCAGCCGAAGGTTGTTCAGCAAAATGTACTATACAATCTGGCTTTTCTCTTTTGAATATTTCACCAAGCAATAAAGGATTAATTACATTAATATGATAAAAATTTAATCTATAACCAAAACGTTTAAAAAATGCATTTATCCTATCTTCCATTGGGAGGATTGGAGTGACAGATTGACTTTGCATACTTTTTACCCATTTCCGTCTATTAAAATTATCAATGCCTGAAACTTTATGGCCTTTATTTGCTAGATGAAGTGCCAATGTCCATCCAACAAATCCATCGATTCCTAAAATCAAGATTTTCATTCATTTTTCACCTTATTGATAATGATTTCTAAATGTTTTAATACTTGGTAATAATGATATCTAAGTTCCATATCTTCAATTTCTTTTTCGTTTATATTATAAACTAAATTTTGGTAAGTTTCTAATGCCATTAATCCTAACGAATCCTTAAATACTTTCTTTTTTAGCTGCATATATTTCCTCCTTAATTTTTAAAATTGCTTCTTTTGGATTCTTTGATTTAGTAATGTAGCCACCAAAAATCAATATTTCAGGATTAAATGGAACTAGATATTTAATATCCTTTGGTTTTAAACCACCAGCTATTGCAATTGGGATTGAAAATGATTTGGAAAATTTTTCAATCTTAGCAAAAGGAATTCCTTCCGAACATTGAATGTCAATAGCAATATGAAAACTGAAATAATCTGGAAGAAGCGGTTCAATTTCTTTTCCTCTTGAAATTTTTTCCTTGACGCCAATGAAATCAACCATTACCCTTTTGTCCTGGTTTTTTGCTTGCGTAATTGCTGACTTTATCGTTTCCAATTCAGCTTGAGCACATACAGTCATTATATCAGCACCTGCATCAAATACCATTTTAGCTTCTAAAGCACCTACATCCATAGTTTTAGTGTCAGCCAAAACCAATAGATAAGGAAATTCTTCTTTTATCCTTTTCACTATTTCTATACCTTCAGCTTTTAGCAAAGGCGTTCCAACTTCAATAATATCTGCATAAGGAGCAACCTGTCGTGTAATTTCCAATGCCTTATTTTTATTTGGAATATCTAAAGCCACCTGAATTTTCATTGTTATTCCTCCTTAATATTCCTCTAATAAAGCCATTTAATTCTGAAATTTCCCTAGAATGCTGTTCCAACTTTTCATAAATACTGTTCAAATGATTATCAACGATGTCTTTCAATCCATCTTGAAAATCCTTTTTCAACGATTGTAATTGGCGAAGCAATATAGTAAAAATAACCGATATTAAAATTCCAACCAGACCTGCAATTATCTTTTCGACCAATCCCATAGTAGATTCCTCCTTATACTAAGAAATTGTTTATTATTATAGGGCTAATACCCAAATCATAAGCTTCAGCTATCACATTCCTATAAATCCTAGTGATCTTAATAGAAGAAACTTTTGCTTTTGGAATTCCATTGCGCAATTCATCTAAGAATTTTTCATCATAGATATTTCTAGAAATACCGCACCAAACTAACAAAGCATTAAATATTGGTCTATAAATAGTGAAGCTAGTATGCCTTTTTGAAAATCTAACTTTAAATGGCACATTTTCATTATTCAAAATCCAAATTAAGAAATTCCTTGCTAATACATTTTGAACTTTGAAATATACTGAATCATGGACTGATTTCTTCTGCACAAATTTAAAAAGTAAATTGAGTAATTTCCTAATTCCATTTCTATCGTAACTTTGGATTATTTTTGGAATTGTCTCCAGTTCGTCAGATTCTATATTATAATTTTCAAAGAATTTCTTCTTCGGATGTTTGTAAATTAAGCTATAAAGAAACATCTTATTGGCTAAGTCCACATGCTTTTCATTTTTTCCATAAAGGCGCTTTCCAATTAAAATGTATAAATTATCGCCAACTTTGTAATCTTTTACTGGCCTACCATTTATTATTTGGTCTTCCGTTGCCGAAATATACCCCAACGGTGTCATCAAACAAGTAACAGGGACTCTTTCAACGTATTTTATAATCTTTGGTAATTCAACAAATTTATCGTAAGATGCAAGTGCATAAACCTTTGGTATTTGAATCCTAGGACTATCATTATAGAAATTTCCTAGGAATATTACGCCATTTTCTGTCTGGATTATATTGTCCCAAGCAAAAATCTTATTCTTCCTCCAATGCTTTTTTGATTCTATCCATTTCAGTTGGTTCACTTGGACAATAAAATCTAGGCACAAATGTTGTATGGCAATTAAGAAAACATCCAGCTAAACTATCCAATGCATCATTATAAGTGCAATTTGGATATTCCATTATTTCCATATTCAATTCAGTTGTCTTTCTATTTAATACTATAGTTCCATTGGCTAAATATGGTTCTAATGAACGTATTCTTATATCTTTTTCCTTAGTTGCCATTACTTTTGCAGCTTTTGGAATTGGCCTTAAACCTTTTTCCCTAAAATAACTTTTTAATGCATTTAAATAAAAAATTTGGCCACCTGTAGTTTCAACATATAATCTAGACAAAGGAAATTTCTCTGCTACTGATGCAATTATTTCAAATTGTTCTGTCTGTCTGCAAACTTTAGAAATATTTTCTACTACATAATATATTTTATTTCCATCTTCATAAGCCTTAGCCAAAACAGTTATAGAAAATAATGTAGGTGTGCTTCTTCCATGAACTTTTTTTTCGCCTATTGTTGGGTCAACATAAGCATAAAATATTAAAGTTGCCCAATTATCTTTTAAAAATTCTTCTGTATCTTCTATGAATCTATATTCTTCAATCCTAAATGCTCTATCAATATCTTCTAAAATTTCATTTTGTTTTTCTAAAAGAAATTGTTGTTTTCCTTCACCATAATATTCACACATTAAGTCATAAAGAGTTTCACCTTTTTTCCATAGAATTTCAGCACCTTTATCCATTTCATCTTTGTGCTGCAAATAGAACTTCTTAGCTTCTTCAAATCTATTTGGATTTGTTCTATCGGTATATATTTCAGCCCATGCATCCCACAAATCCATCCTTTCTGGCCATTTAATAATCGATTTGAATTTAACACTATCCCAAGCGGCAAATTCTTTGGAAGTCATTAATTTATAAAGGATATGTTCTTTACCCATTAATGTTCCTGTTGTTACTATATCCGTGTTGTCATCTCCAGCTTTCATCACATCTCTTGTAAACCATTCATATATTTCTTTATTCCTAGATTTGGACAAAACATCTTCCCTAGAGCATATATCATCAATTATTATCATATCTGGTCTATAATTTAAATATTTACTTCCCTTAACTTTAGCTCCAGCACCACGTGCACTTACAGCTACACTATTATTGGTTACAATGAAATTTCCACGCCAAATTGGGCCAATTCCAGTTGCCTCTGGATAAATTAATGCCAAATAAGGATTATTTTCTAGTTCATCTTTAATAGATAATAAATTTTGTTCAGCTAAACTATCTGAAGCTCTTAATAGAAAGCAATAATGTTTTTTCTTACTGCAAATTAACCATAAAATGACAATTTCGTCTAAAGTAGTTTTTCCATGTCCACGTGGGGCAATGATTACTTTTCTTATTTTTTTCTTTTTTCCAATTTCATTTTGAAAAACATCTAATATGGCATCATGACATGGACTTAATGGCTTATAAATTTTATGTTTGAAACAAACAGAAATGAATATACGTATATTCCTATCGCATAGTTGTCTAGCGACAGATATAGGAACTTCTTTGCCGTTGATTTTAATGCTATCTCTCATATAGATTCTTAGTTAAATCTTTTTCTAGTTTTTCAATTTCTTCTTCTGCAAGGACATTAGCCTTTCTTTTAGGCACTTTTTCTTTTATCAGACCAGTAACTTTAGCCAATAATTCCAAAAGGCGGATTATATTTGATTGATAAGAAACTGCTAGCTTTTCATTTCCCGTCCCTGGAATGTTACAATCATATAATCTACTTCTAGCAATGCCAAGCTGTTCAACTATTGTTAAAATTAATAATTTTTTTCTTTTCCCTTCTTGGGAATTTAATACATCGGTTTTAACTTCCCTAAGTGCTTCATTTACCTGTTCGATTAGAATTTTTTCATTGATTTCTTCCATTTTTCTTCTTTTTCTTTTTGTTTCTTGCAAATTTTAAACGTAAACGTCTTTTTCTACGTGCTTCTTTCTTTCTTTGTTTGGCTAATATTTTCTCTCGCTTTTTTTCACTTGGTTTTTTATAAAACTGTCTTTCACGAAATTCCTTGATTATAGGAGTAGTTTCCTCTATAAATTGTCTAAACATAAATTCAAATTTTGGATCGACTTTTTCTTCTTCAATAATTCTATTTTCCATTTTCCTCTTCTAAAACTAAATTTTCTTCATGTGATTGTAAAGGAACATTTTCCAAAATAAATTTAATATCTTTCATAGTAAGGAATACAAGAATTTCATCATTGCCAAAACTAACATAAGTACCATAAGCAACTTTATTTGGATCTTCACTTTTCTTTAAAATATCCCTAAGAAGTTTGATTAATGCAATTCTTTCTTCAGTTCCAAGATAAATTGCAACACGAGCTCTTTTGAAAATAATTGCATAAGACAAAGTCCCATCACGTGTAAAACCTTCTTTAATTTTTAATCTTTCATTCTCTACCGTTTTAAGCCACCCCCTTTGGGCTTAATATAGGGACGGAATGCTCCTCGGCTACTCTTTCGAGTAAATTAAACTCGATTCGCCTTCCATAAAGCATACACAAAATCACTTCAAGAAATTGCATATGCTTTACTTTTACTTGGAAACCTTCCAAGTGCCCCATTAAATCTCTCCTTAAATTTATTTGCTGCTTCTTTTATTCTAACCCAAAATTTCAATTTGTCAAGGCTAAGCCCTGATTTTTATAAAAAATTTTTTATATTTTTTAGCAAACTTTTCCAGAAATTCTTTCGTAAATTTATTTGGAACATCGTATCTTTCAGTTGGGTTTGCCAATTGTAAATAATATTTATGTTTCTTTCCAATTATTTGTAAAATATCTTTTAAATCTTTGAAATTTAACAATGAACTATGAACAGTAGTTCTAAATTCATGCGGAATATTGCTTGATTTAATGATTTCAATTGATTCTTCAATTTCCTTGGGAGAAAAATTGACTCTTATAATTCTTTTATATTTTTCAAATGGCGCTTTAATGTCTATAGCAACATAATCTATCAGTCCTTTTTGAATAAGAGATTTTAACAGGACAGGGTTAGTACCGTTTGTATCTAATTTGATTAATAATTTTAATTCTTTTATTTCTCTACAAAATTCAGGTAAATCTTTATGTAAAGTGGGCTCACCACCTGAAATAACTATTCCATCAATCAACAATCTCCTTTTTTCTATGAAACTAATGGTACTTTCTAATGAGAAATTTCCTTTTTCTCTAGGAATTAAATGGTAATTGTGACAAAAGACGCAATTCCAATTACAACCTTGTGTATAAATTACGGTTGATAAGAATCCTTCATAATCAATAGTTGAAAATGGTGTAAAGCCCGCAATTTCCATTTTGTTCTCCTTATGGTGATTTATTGTTCAAATTGAATCTTTTTCTTTTATTAAATTCTTCTCGTTTGCCTTTATTCCATAACTTTGTCGGTCTATAATATCCAACTACACGATCATAAATTTCACATATAGTTCCACATTTTTCGCATTTTTCCATTTTTCCTTGATAAGTGCATTTGCATTTAGGACAGTAAGAAAAAGTCGGTGTAATTGCAAAATATGGAATTTTAGTTTTGTATGTAAGCATTCTGATTAAAGGCCAAACGGAATATGGTTGTAATTTTTCCCCAACAAAAATAAGAAACATACTCCCACCTGTAAACAAAGGCAAAGTTTTATCATAATGCTCTATATAATCATATAAATCATCTGAGTAATCTACAGGTAATTTCAACCCATTAGTGATGAATTGCTTATCATAATCTTTAAGGAACTTTGCAAATCTATAGCTAGCTCCTTCGGACGGCGCTTCCTCCCAATTAAACAGATATCCAGTCTTCTGTTGCCATTTTAAAATTTCTTGTTTAACTATATCAGCGATTTTCAAACAAAAATTTGTAAAATTGTCGGGTTTTCCTAAGAAAATCCATGCTTCCCAAGCACCTTGCACCGATACAGTTAGAAAGTGATGCGAAAAATTCCTAAGATAATGTTTTAAATATGGGAAAAGTCCATATTTCCATAATTTATCTACCATTTGCCTTTTCTTAATCAATGCGGAGCATGCGAGATTAAGATAACCAATTAAAGCTTGGAAGAATCTGAATTTGTAATTTTGAGCTATAAGTGGCAAATTAATATCTACTACACCTAAACTTCCAGTCTGCGGTGAGCTTCCACCAATAGAAGTTCCCACATTTCGTTTTAATTCAGTTAAATCAAGGCGCAATCTGCAACAGAGGCTTCGCACATCAGAAACATCCAAATTACTTGAAATCATGTTTTGATAATAACCGCCGCCTTTATATGCAGTCCATTTCCACAATAATTCTTGAATATCTTCTGGAACTCTTTGCTTAAAATCTTTTGTAATGTTTATCGTAATTACAGGAAAAGTGAAAGGTCTTCCTTGAGAATCGCCTTTAATTAATAATTTTAGCAAATTTCTATTTATTCTATTCATCAATGCTTGCAACCTTCTATATTCGCCATAAGTTATATCTAATGGTTTTCCAGCTATAACTGGAAGATTTTTAAGATAATCTGGTACTGTAAAATCTATTGTAAGATTGACGAATGGGGAATTACCAGTTATAAAAATTTTTCCATTCCTTCTCGCCACAAAGGTTCCATTTTTTGTTGTCGGACACCAAACTTTGCCTTTATAACTTATTTCTTCTATTTGTTCAATCGGTCCTATCGATTTAACAATCCATTTGTTAAAAGTGTAAGAACATGTGGGAATAGTTATTTCTGTTTTAGGTTTTTGTATGTTTTTAGCAAAAACGAATTCATATTTGTAATCAGATTTTTGATTTAAAACTCTGTGATTGGGAGTAACCAACTGCTCAACTTTCCTATTTTTCAAATAAATCATCTTACCTTCATAATCAAAAACATTAAGAGATTCAATCTTTAAAAACTCAATTTGGTCTTTTTCAGTATTCAAAGTAGCAATAAAATCATCCTTTGTTAGTTGGTAATATTTCTTCCAACCATCTTTGGTAAGGACTTCCGTTTCTTCATCAACACATTGACTGAAGCGACTTGGGACATTGACACTATATATAAATTCTTGCAATTTTTGGTAAATTTCCCTATCGCTTAATTCATCGACTTCCAAATATGGTGCTAAAAGCACATCAAAATCATTTAATGCTACTGCACCTGCTATTTCATTTGAAACAGTGCCAATAAAATTAACCAATTGACCTAATGCTGAACTGAAATGTTTTGGCGGCGCAGAACATGCTGTATTTGAGATGGCTGGTGGAAATCCTTTAGACAAAATTAGATAAGTATCAAAGCCGCAACAATATGCAGCAATGCCCATATTTAGATCATGAATGTGAAGATATCCATTTCTATGCGCATCTGCAATATCGCCTTTATACAAATTTTCCAAGCAATATTCTGCAATTTCATGCCCAGCCAAATATTTTTCTAATTGTGCCAAAGAATATACAGTATTGGCATTTTCCCTTTCGCGCCAATCTTTTCTTTCCAAATAATCTAAAACTCTATTTTTTATTTGTCCAATTGCACCAATGGAATTAGATAAAGAAACTTTTAGAAAATGAAAAGCCTTTTTCACAAAAGAAAAAATTTGCTTCATTTTGTCCTCCAAAAAAAGTGTGTGCTTCTATTCTAAAACAATTTTTTCCTTTTGTCAAGTCTTAATTATTTGCCTGCTATATAATAAACTGCTGCTAAAATCGCAAATACACAAAAGCAATACCAAATACCTAATTCATACATTTTCCAATCTCCTATTTAAGTCTTCTAAAATTTTTTCATGTTTTCCAAGTTTAATTTTATGCAATAAGTCAACTGCTTCCTTGCATGCCTTATCAGGATGTGCACGTACCAAATAATCTAAAAAATTTATCACTATATCGGGCTTAATTTCAACCTTTCCTTTTTTGGAATGATATGGGCAAGAAGTCACGATATAAACAAAATTTTCATCCAATCTAGCGCTTTTCTTCAAAACATAAAGTTCTTCCGCACAATGACCTGACATTTCACAAGTTTTACACAATGAATTTTTTGCATTATTTATGTGTGCAAGTTCAACATGTATGCCATTAATTTCAAATCTTTTTTCATCGCCTTGTTTTTGCATCAAGTCATTATAAACTTTTTCCAAAAAAAGTTGATTCAAAAGACTTTTTGCCTTATCTTTTGGGAAATCAATTTTTCTAGATTTATATCTTAAAAACTTAGGTCTTGAAATGCCTAATAATTTTTGCACTTTACTTTGGCTGAGACGTTTTCCATAAGCTAATTCTAAAAATTCTAGAAAGGCGTTAAAGTCCATTTAATCTCCTTCCATTTTAATGCAATCATTTGGGCAACTTTCCACACAATTGCCACAGCCCATACAATCATCTGGATGTATTGCTTGAGCTTTATTTCCAATCAATACCCAAACCCCATTAGGACAAACTTCAACACATTCACCACATCCTATACAGCACTCATCTATGTGAATGATTTTCCACATGTTTACTAGTGTAAACAAAAAAATAAATTTGTCAAGAGGCCGAAATGTGAAAATGCAGGCGGGCGGCGGCGGGCAAAAAATTGCAAAACTCCATTTTTTCATAATGTAAAATTTCTGTAAAGATTTTTTTCTGGAATTTACAAAAATGTAGATTTGACGCCGCTTGCGGCGCTTCTTGAACACCCTAATTAATTTTGGATTTAATTTCTAAGTACAGGAAAAAGCAAGCACTTGGGTATTTGTATAGAAAATATAGTGTGGATTATCCTAAAAGACTTTGGAACTAGTTCTTACTAGCAAACCTTTTATAGTTGTTCGTATGTGCACTGGTGTATGAGTGTTTCGTACGGAATATTTGTTTCGAGTGATTTATTTTTTGAAAGTCTAACCAAAATAGCTCTGGTTGTTAAATTTTGAGTGGAATGTTATTAGTTCTTCTGTCAGCTTATAAGTACAGGATGGATCCTATAAGACACTGTCGAATGCTTGGGACATAGTATGTGAATCTGGATGGTTCTATTTATTCTCAGATGAACCACCTTTGGAACTAGCCTTGAAGGTTTACTTGGTTCTTTTTTTGCTCTTTTTTTTTCTTAGTTCTTGGTATGGAGTATTAGTATTTTATAAGCTTACAGACTAGATATTATATATTATATATATTTATAACTAAAAGACTAGAATTAATATTATAGACTCTCTATAGTTTGTAGCTTATACTTGTAGATACCGCATGTTAACAAAATTTGTAAAGTGTTTCGTCAAGAATTTTCTTAAAAACTATATTAAAGATTTAGTATTTAAATTTTAATATTTTAAATTCAACTATTCATTTTTCCCGATTTTTTTGCTATTTAAGTTTTAATATTTTAAAATGGAATATTGAATTTTTATGGATTTATTTTTTGACTTTAATTTTACAAATTTTTAAAATTTTTATATAAAATTTCCTTGCTTTCCTTTTTACTTTAATTTTGATTTTTTCCTCTTGTTGACATAATAAAAAATTTATGTTATGCTTGACAAAGAAATTTGATATGTTAAAATAAAAAAACTTTAGGAGGTTAAAATGCAAGATTATCCAAATTTTTATTATCATAGTTATAAGGCTTATCAAATTTTAATTAATTATAGAGAATCTAAGTTAAAAAGGGTTTCAGATGTTTTTACGCCGAATTTGATAATTGCAGTTCCTCAACCTAATTTGACTTCAAATCCTTTTGAGTGGGTTCTTAAATATTTTCGTCCTAGCACTATTTTATATATTGCAGATTGGCTGACACTAAATCCTGATTTGGTAGGCACATTTCCATTAAAAGATAAAAATAAGAAAATTGTTAATACATTATTTAAATTTGCTCAACGATTTAAGACATCTTTCAATGTTGCCAAAACATTTGGTTATGTAGCAGTGGACAATAGATTATGGAAATTTTTAAATGGAAAAAATAAAATTTCATTGGATTACTATTTGTGTTTAGTTTACAAACATAGGAAAAAGTTTCATAATAATTATCGAGGAGTGTACGCACATTTTCTACAAAGTCTTAATTTGGAAAATGAAGTTGAAAGGATAATGAAAGCTTATAAAGCTCATTTATTGAGAGATATTTAATATGGTGGTGATTCAAAATGAAGGATAGTCAATTGGATGATCTGATTGATGTCTGTAAAAGAATTTTGGAAAATGTTTATATTGATGATGGCGATTATATGCCAACAGTTAAATCTGATTATCTTTTTGAAGAATTAAGACAAATTATTAATGAAATAGAAGAAGAGGAGTAAAAATGAAGAAAAAATGGACTTTAGAAGAAGCGTTAAAATTAAAGGAAGAAAAAAAGTATAAAAGTTGGCAGGAATTGGAACAAATTTATGGGAAAAATATTAGGAGAACTTATAGGCGATTGAAAAAGAGATATCCAGAATTAAATGATAATAATGTTGTTGATGATTCGGAAATTGAAGAACTGAAAGTCGGTCTTAGGAAGGCTGATTGGCGAAAGATTTTATCACAAGGCCAAATGAACGCTGAATTAAATAAGGAAATTTCTGGAATTAAGAATGAATTTGTGGTAGATAAATATAAAGATTATCCTTACCCATATTTTCCAGTGATGTTTACTGCTGATTGGCATATTGGAAATACGTGGACTGATTATGAAGCGTTTTTGCAATTTATGGAATTTATCATTACTAATCAAATTAAGTTATCTGTTGTTGGTGATATGATAGACAATTTCATTTTAGATAATTTGAAATTTCCAATGTTAAACACTTCTTTAACCCCACGCCAACAAAAAATAGCTTTGCTTAATCTATTAGATGAATTATTAAGAAATGATTGTCTATTGAATCTTTGTCTAGGTAACCATGATCTTAGAAGTGAAAGGGCTATCGGCGAAACAATTTTCTCTTTCTTTGACTTAAAAGTACCTGTATCTCATAATAGGACTGTGATGGAATTGAAATTTAATGATGTTTCATATAAAATATTAGAAGTGCATAAGGCTTTGGGTTTTAGTATTTATAATAAACTTCATGCTGGACAGCGTGAACTTCGTTGGCATCATCCTGATGCGGATGTAATAGTTTTGGCACATAAGCACACGCCAGCAATATTACATGATTATAATTTTAGGAAATGGCAATGGATTGTTATGGTTGGTACTTTTCAAAAACATAGTGAATATATTTATGATTATTGGGATAAAGCTGCAACTATTTACAATCCAATATTTTTATTTGGCACAAAAGAAAAGAAAATAAAATTGGTTGAATATTTTGAAGATTTTAAAAAGTTTACGAAAGGGGAAGAAAGTGAATAAGAAAGAAAAATTGGAAGAATTTGTTTGTAAGACTTTAGACAGAATAATTCAAGAAGTTCCCTTAGTTCAATATTATTCAATTAGTAGATTGAGAAAAAAACATAATTCTACTGGTGGAAGAATTTCTGTTTCCTATGTGCCCGAAATGTTAAAAGCTACTTTTTATTTATATACATCGTTTTATGAATTTGATCCAGATTCAGAACTTGACAAAAAAGCTATTTTATCATTGCTTTGCCATGAAGTTGGTCACGTTTTTATTTGGGAATTAACTGGAATGGAAAAAGAAGTAGAAAAGACGGCTACATATATAGGTAGGTTAATTTACGATTTGGTAGCTCAAGATTTGGAATTACGAGATTAAATTAGGGCCTTGACTTTTTTATTTTTTTATTTTAGAATGGAAAGGGGCTAAAAATGAAGAAAAAAAGTGAATTATTTGAAATGTTGACTAAAGAATTAAAGAGTAAGGCAAAACCAAAAAAGGTATTACATTTTGGTATCGCAGGATTGGATTTAATTATACCTTCAGGAATAGAGTTTAGTAGAATCTTGGAGTTGAGCGGTTTTTCTATGTCTGCAAAAAGTTTTTTAGCACAAAAATTATCGGCTAATTTCTTAAATCAAAATGAAGATGCATTAGTATTATATATTGATAGAGAAAATGCATGTGAAGAAAAACGTTTGTTGGAGTTAGGAATTGACATGGAAAGATTTTTTATTGTCCCACCTAGCAAATGCCCAACCATTGAAAAGTGTTATGAGATGACTTGTGAATTTTTTGATAAATCACATGAAGAAGGCATTGAAGGTTTAGTAGTTATAGATAGTATTGCTTCATTTGGCGATAGTAAAACTAAATTAGTGGAAGATCAGGGAAGAGCGGCTAAGAGATTGCATGAATTTTTCCGTAATATTTCTGCACATGTTTATGATAATAATTTATTAATTTTTAGTAATCATAAATATATAGCACCAGGATTTATTGCTAGGGAAGTTAAGAGTGGTGGCCATGCACCTAATTTTTGGGGACATGTAGCATTAAGTTTGATGAATGTAAGTGCATTAAAAAGGGATAATGAAACTTATGCATATGTAATTAAAGCTGAAGTAAGCAAGAATAGAAGGGATGAACATTTATTTGATTATACAAGATGGGTTTTAGATTTTAAACACGGCGCTCATCCATTCACTGGAGTTTTAGATTATTTAGCACAAAAAGGAATTATAGAACCTAGGAATAAGGAAGATTTTAAAACTTATAAAAAATTGCCTGTGTTCGAATATGATACAGGCGAAGCAAAGATTCGTTTGAGTGAAAGGAATATTGAAAAGGCAAAAGGAATAGTAGAAAAATATAAGCTGCTTGAGAAGTTGGAGGACTAATGGAATTTTTTCCTGTGTTGGTTATTGGTGATATTCATTTGAAAGATGATCCTTTTAGATTAAAGGAATGGAATTATCTAAAAGAATGTATTTCTAAATTGAACGTTAATAGTTATGTTTTTCTTGGCGATATCATAAATAAAACAAAAGAATTACCTTTCCATATTTTGTATGACTTTGCTTCTTTCTTATCTGCTCTAGAAAAGCCTTGCTATATTGTAGTTGGAAACCATGAAAATGAAGCCAGAAGTACGGAATTAAGGCATTCATGGCTTTGTCTCATATCTTTTCTTCCAAATGTTCACATCTTTCCAAAATTAACAACAAAGTTGTTGTACAACAAAACTGTTGCATTTTGGCCATATTATGATAAGTCTGTCCCAACTGATGTTGATTTTGTTTTTTCCCATAAAGATATTAAAGAATTAAATAAGTATTATGATACGGAATTTGCTATATCTATTAAGGATTTTCCAAAAAAAGCTATAGTTTTTAATGGTCATTTACATTTTGCAAGAAAAGTTAAAAATTTGTATATAACTGGTGCTTGTTATCCAGCTACTTTTAAAGATAATTATAAAGCAAATAGGTTTTTATACATTTTGCATGATTCAAATGATGTGGAGCAAATTGAAATAAATATTACATCTTTTGATAAGAATGATAAATTATATAAGTTTTTTAGGGAAAAAGAAATTAAAGTAGAAACAAAAAAGAAGATTGAATTGCCAAAATTTGAAAAAGAATTTATTTCTTTAGATGAAATTTTGGAAAAATCTGATAATAAGTTATTAAAAAATATAATTGCTAAATTGAGAGGAAAATATTTAAAAATAGAGGAATTTTAATGAATGTTAGAAGTCGTGGAAAATCTATGGAAAGAGCTATAACTAAAATTTTTCAATTTGATGGTGCACGTAGGGTTGGAATTTTGGGTAAAGAAGATATTGTTACTAATAGATTCATTATAGAAGTGAAGGAAAGAAAAAGTTTGCCAAAGTTTATATTGAATGCTTATAAACAAGCTGAAAAACATAGAACGAAAGATAAAATTCCATTGTTTATTTTGCATGAATTAAATAAAAGTCATATGAATGATTTGGTAATCTTGAAATTGAAAGATTTTTTGGAGATTGTAAAAGATGATTGAGTTAAAAAGTATAGAATTAAAGGACTTTAGGAGCTGGAAACATTTAATTTATCCTTTTAAAGATGGTATTACACTATTAGAAGGTAAGATAGGTACAGGAAAGTCAAGCATCATACTTGCCATCAAATATGCACTTCAAGGTAATATAGAAGGGTTAAGAAAAAGTGATTTAGTTAGGGAAGGTCAAGATGATTTACTAGTAAAATTGGATATGTTAATTGAAGATAGAAATGTTACTATTTTAAGGAGAAAATCGGGTATCCAATTATTTATAGATTCTATTCCATATCATTTTAAACATAATTCATTGCTTGATAATATTAAGAATAGAACTAAATTTGCATTTTTATTTGGTTTTTCTTCTTTTTTAGATTTAAGACCTAATGAAAGGAAAAAATATATTGAAAATTTACTTCCCGATATGGAGTTTTTAAGAAAAACTGTTGATGATTATTTATTTAAAATGGAAAAGAATGTTGAATTTAGAATAGGAAAAATAAATTTATCTTTGTGGGAAGATCATTT
>Ga0190315_1000475_pt1 | contig 20140 bp, 16 predicted proteins | sample 48701101_MG_FD_161673 | JGI IMG/M metagenome (GOLD analysis project Ga0190315, IMG submission 161673) | Hydrothermal vent sediment bacterial communities from Southern Trench, Guaymas Basin, Mexico - 4870-11-0-1_MG | ecosystem: Environmental > Aquatic > Marine > Hydrothermal vents > Sediment ...
GATTGTGACCGATGAAGCGGTCGTCGGCAACGTTCTTGAAGCGGTTGCATGGGGCGAGGTAGCAAGCCAGATAAGTGTCGAGGATGTGGAGGCTATCAAAACCGCTGCGGAATCGTCACGTGCGATCGAGACGAGCCGGAGCAGTCTGACCACGTCATGCAACTCGCTCGCGGTACTCGTAAACAGCATCAACGGGTCGAATGATACGGATTACGCGGTGCTTTCTGCCTTCTCCGGGCGTGTCCTGAACGTGGACGAGGGAATGACTGAGATTATGAACGGGACCGAATTCTTCCTGAGTAGCATGGCAGATCACCAAAAAAAGATCTCAGCTATTGCAGACAGCGCAAACAGCACCAAAAAATCACTATACAAGGACTGGAAAAAGAGGGGTCACGCCAAAACGCAGGTCTATGTGACGCTTGTTCTGGTTGTGATCATATTGATTATAGCGGTTGCGCTCATATTCGTAAGATCGAAGAAGACGGAACTGTCCATAAAAAAACGTGCGCACAAACTGGTCGAGAGGAAGAAGACGAATATCATCGATCAGATGCATAGCCCTGACTCAGACGAGCGTGCCAGATCCGCGCTTATGGCTGGCGCAAGCACAGAGATCAACGAATCCACGATTCCGCACCTGATTGTACTCCTCGATGACCCGGACGACCGTGTTCGCGCCAATGCTGCGCAATCGATCAGGCGTATCGGACAGAAGGATAAGAACCTTGTGCAGTTCGCAATCGATCCGCTCAAGCGGCACCTCAACGATCCGAACGATAAGGTACGAGATGCTGTGGCAGAGGCGTATCAGGTCGCCTGCGGCGATCTGCCTGCGACTGCGACAGAAGCGGCGGCACCCGCCGAACCTACGGAACATGTGAAGAAACCGGCAGCGGCTGAGTCCGGTGTTGCAGAGGAGGAGGTAAAAGCGAAAGCAAAGGCTGTGGACGCTGCAAAAGCACAACTATCAGATGTACAGAGGCAGCGTCTCCGCGAACTGAGACAATCGGTGAACCGGTCGATAAACGACCTTCCTGTGGGCTGCGACCTCTGCATTCCCTACTACCTAACAGGCACCTGTACAACAGCGATCAGCATGGTCGAGCACGCAGACCGTGCGGAGAGCGAGATGCTCGACGGGATGATCGACGCAGTCGAAACCATGACGAAACACATTATAGATTTGATAGAGAATGGGCGATTCGTAGACATCTGCATCTCAAAGAATATGGGCGCATTCGATGATAGCGAGTTTGCGGTCGGAGTCGAAGAGTATCTGGATCAACTGAATGCGTTGATCAGCGATCCTGTGGGTTTTGCAGATTCGTTGCATGTGGAAGAGGAATTGTGGAGTCTGGACGGCAAGATCACCGGTAAAATGGGAGAACTGACGATAATCCCGATATCAGGGTTGTGGAGGGTGTCGAAGAGCGTCTTCGACGATGCATCCGATGAATCCGGGATCAAACGTGCGTTTCTGGTTCTGATCGCATGGTTCATCATGGGTCGGGTACGCGAGATGATGGAGAATCCTGATATCGTTCGCAGGTTGCGGTTGTAGGGTTGATTTCGGGCGGCCGGGTCAAAGGCAGCGGGCTTGAGCCAGACACGAATTACACGATCCGGATTCAGGATACTCATGTAGATGATGGCGATACGCTTAACGCAAGGAAGACCATTCCGGAGCGCAAGAGTCGGTAAAAACTGACTCGACTGGCGGTTTCAATTCGACACTGATCTGGGCGATACCATCAGACGAACCTGTGACTCACAACGAATACGAATCGTGGTTGACAAACAGGGCGAAACGGAGACTGGTTATTACAATTCAGGTTCCGACGGCATCGATTCCGCCGCGAGCATGGTCGGGTTTGTGGCGCCAGTCCCCGAACTCTCGACAGTCGCGCTCCTCGCGGTCGGACTGCTCGCGCTCGTCGGATACATCAGGAACGGACGAAAGACATAACCGAGAAGCATTAAAACGCTTCTCTCCCCTCCTCTTTTTTTCGCTGGTTCTTCGGGAACAGCAGCACAACAGATGCACAATCGCCACAACCACAATCGACAGATACATTAAAGTACAACCCGAACAGTATACTATAATTCATTCGTAGCAGACCGATTTGGTCGATACGACTACGATGGGTGAATTTAATGAACGAGCAAACAATAGACGCTGTTACGACAGTACTGGATGAATCTCCGCCGAGAAACTTCACGGAAGGCGTCGAACTGGCGATTAATCTTAAGAATATTGATCTGAGCCAGCCGCGGTTCCGTGTGAACGAGGAGATCATACTCCCTAACGGGCTTGGCAGACCGATCGCGGTCGCGGTCTTTGCACGCGGGGATGTTGCGCTTCAGGCGAAAGCGGCAGGCGCGGATCTGGTCATCGAGGACCCGGATGCGATCACCGAGTATGGCGAGGACAAGAACAAAGCAAGGGAGCTTGCCGAGGGCTACGATTTCTTCATTGCCGAGGTCGCATATATGCCAGCCATAGGCAAGAACCTCGGTTCGATCCTCGGACCCAGAGGCAAGATGCCGGAGCCGCTGACGCCGGATATGGACGTCGCACACGTAATCAACAAGACCAGAAGCAGCATAAAACTCCGCTCAAAGGACCGGAAGACCTTTCATGCTCCGGTCGGGCGGCGGGACATGCCTGCTGACAAGATCGCCGAGAATGTCGAGACCGTGATAACGAGGCTTGAGCAGGTGCTGGACAAGGGCGTGCAGAACATCAAATCCATCTACGTTACGACGACGATGGGCAAATCCGCGAAGGTGAGGTGAATGGCTATGGATGCAGCGACAGAACACCGCACATCGCACGTTCCGCAGTGGAAGCTCGACTGTGTCGAGGAGATACGAGAGCTTGCAGACAAGTATCATATCATGGGAATCGCAGGAATTCGGGATATACCGGCAAAGCAGCTTCAAGAGATGCGTCGCAGCTTCATGGGCACCGCAAAACTTGTAATTTACAGGAATAATCTCATACAGCGCGCTCTTGGCGGAGGCGACAGCGATATCAACTCGATGAACACGCATGTCGGCGATCAGACTGCACTGATATTTACAGACTTAAACCCGTTCACGCTCTTCAAGCTGATTGCATCAAGCAAGACGCAGGCTCCGATCAAAGCGGGCGCATCCGCACCTTATGACATCGTGGTTGAGGGTGGTCCAACGTCGTTTGCACCGGGACCGATCATAGGCGATCTGCAGAACGCGGGAATACCTGCAAAGATCGACAAGGGGAAGGTCGTAATCAAGGAGACTGTGGTCGTCGCACGCGAAGGCGAGACCGTGTCACGGGCACTCGCAGAGATGCTCACCCGCCTTGAGATCTATCCGATGACCGTTGGTCTTGAGCTTCGTGCCGTTTACGACGATGGCGTGGTTATGACTGCGGATGTTCTGGATCTCGACGAGGAGAAGTACGCATCCGATATCACATCGTCGGCAGCAAGCGCATTCAACCTTGCAGTCGCAATCGCATATCCGACCGGCGCAACGATTCTCACATTGCTTGCGAAGGCGGCAGGCGACGCGAGGAACCTCGGCATAAACTCTGCGATACCCGAACCCGGAATAATCGATGCGCTGCTGATGCGGGCACAGTCACAGGCAATCTCGCTTTCGGGCAACATCACTGATCCTGCTGCACTGGGCGAGTCCCTGCGCCAGCAAATCGCTTTCCGGGAACAGGAGAAGGAGCAGGAAGAAGCAAAAGCGGGCGAGGCGGTTTCTGCTGCAGAAGAGGAAGCGGCAGAGGCAGCAGGCAAGGATGCGGCTGACGAGGCGAAAGGGACAGAAGAGAAAGAAGAAGAAGCGGCAGAAGGGCTTGGTCTTCTCTTCGGATGATGGTAACACACGACAATACGATAACCTGATATAAACAGATGAGGTGAATTAAATATGGAATATATATATGCAGCAATGATGCTACACAGCGCTGGAAAGGATATAACGGAAGACGGAATAACAGGCACGCTTACGGCAGCGGGAATCGATGTGGATACTGCGAGGGTGAAGGCACTCGTAGCCGCGCTTGAGAGCGTTGACATCGAGAGTGCGATCTCGCAGGTGGCAGTGGCGCCTGTTGCGGCGGCAGCAGCACCAGCCGCAGCTGCGGCGGAGGCGGCACCGGCAGCAGAAGCAGCGCCAGCGGCTGAGGAAGAAGAAGAGAAAGCGGAAGAGGAAGAGTCCGGAATGGCAGGGCTTGGCGCACTCTTTGGATAGTCACACAGCCATGTACGATCTGCTGAAGCGGTTATCGGACGCTCACGGGATCTCCGGATACGAGGGCAACGTTCGTGCGATTGTCGAGCAGGAACTATCCTCGTACAGAGATGTTCGGGTGGACATGCCCGGAAACCTGATCGTTACGAAGAAGGGCACTACCTCAAGCCCAAGCATCATGCTTGCCGCACATATCGATGAGATCGGGCTTGCTGTCAAGCATATCGATGATAACGGCTTCCTGAAGTTCGTGAAGGTCGGCGGGTGGTTTGATCAGACTCTGCTCAACCAGAGAGTCATCGTTCACTCAAAAGATCCGTGTTTTGGCGTGATCGGATCAAAACCTCCGCATGTCATGAAAGAAGACGAGAGAAAGAAGCCGGTGGAAGCAAAAGACATGTTCATCGATGTCGGTGCATCATCGGCAGACGAGGTTTCTGAGATGGGAATCGAGATCGGAACCGCGATCTCCACCGACCAGAACCTTGTGAGACTTACAGGTGACCGCGTCACAGGAAAGGCTCTTGATAACCGCGCTGGCGCGGCACTGCTGATTGAGGTGATGAAGCGGATCGGCGATATCAAGCCAACCGTACACGCAGTCTTCACGGTTCAAGAAGAGGTGGGCTTAAAAGGTGCGAGAACGGCTGCATTCGGACTCGATCCGGATGTTGCGATCGCAATCGATACTTGCATAGCAGGCGATCATCCGGGCATCACCAAAGACGAGTCCGCGATGGAGGTTGGCAAGGGTGCGGCAATAACAGTGATGGATGCCGGCGGAAGGGGCGTGATCACGCATCCAAAGGTTCTGGAGTGGTTGCGAGAGACCGCAAAGAAGAACAAGATCGCGTACCAGCTGGATGTATCAGACGGCGGCACCACCGATGCGACCGCGATCAGTCTGACTCGTGCAGGAATACCAGCAGGTGTCATCAGTGTCGCGACGCGATACCTTCACTCGCCGGTTGAGGTCCTGTCGCTTGCGGATATGGAGTCCTGCGCTGACCTGATCGCTCATGCGGTCGGCTCCGCGGGGAAGTGGTTCTGAGTTCTGATTGCGCGGGCCCGGGTGCGAGCGCCGATGATGACGTTGCTACTGAAGCGATGATGAACCCTATGAGACCTGAGGCGCTTTTTAAGATTCCGGAAAGACTTGTGGCAAACCATGCAGACGTTTAGGGCATGGGATCGATACGATTGAGAGGAGTTTGCGCTAGGGTCGATGACAAAAGCGTGCTCGATAAGGTGAAGAGTATCCGCGAGATCATTGGAACAGAGTATCGCATAATAATCGAAAAGGATCGCATCTGCGTGGAAGGCGACATTGCCGATCATGAAACCAGAAAGAAGATCGACTGGATTCTTGCGGGTTAGATTGTTGTGGGGCGGCAGTATGCGGATGTGAAGGTCTGTTCGGATGGTCGGTGCAGCGAGTGGGTCACAGCGTTCAATCGATACTGGCGCCGATCTCACCTGCCATGTTTCTCTTTATCCCTCTGTCACCGCTCGGATAACCAACGTATCCACGTTGGTACCAACGTAAACATGTAATTATTCCATATAAAGATGTTTGTCTGATTTTCAAGAGAGTAGATGCAACTGAATATTAACGATGAGATAAAGATTAAAATTTTAAAGCAGTTGAGCGACGGAAAGGTTTATTCGTTCTATCTGCTGGCGAAAAAGGCAGGAGCCAACAACACAACAGTCAAGAAGAACTGCGCATTCCTTCACACAATCGGACTCATCAAAATCGACGAAGTCTCCCCTGAAGAGAGCGCGTCAGGTACTCCATCCTACAGGGTTACTATTACAGAAGATGGGTTGAAAGCTGTTGAATTCGTGCGTTAGCAATCAAACATCCATAACCCATCGATCGGGTACTCTATTTCCTGTTAGTCTGTTGGATATGCAACAACACGAAAGACGTGACGACAGAGATTAACAACATCCTTCGCGTCTCGGCGCCTTTCTCGCCTTTCTCGCTAACTTAAAAAACGAGAACGCAGAGGCGCGCAAAGACGAAAAACCAGAACAAAAAGTCTCCTTGCTGGCGATCATGTTGTATTAGGCATCAGTCGTTCTCGCGTTCATGGTTAGATTGACCATCATGGAATCCATCAGAATTACAAACATTTACCTCACATAACATCCCACAATCACACGTGACGTCTGACAGTACGTACTCGTATTTTGATTCCCTCGAAAGCGATCTTGAGCGCGCCGTTACGATCGCGTCAAGAGCGCGTTCGCGCGGCAGAGACCCGGAGACGCATCCCGAAATCCCGATGGCAAAGGACATTGCTGACCGGGTCGAAAACCTGATCGAGATCCCTATCGCAGGCAGGATACGCGAACTTGCTGATAGCGGCATGAGCAGGGAGGAGTCTGCGCTCCAGCTTGGAGCCGACATAGCAACGATGCGCATCCACCACTTCGAGAGCAGGGACGACGCTGTGGAAGCCGCGATACGAGCCGCTGTTGCGCTTCTCACCGAAGGTGTCGTCGCAGCCCCTATCGAGGGGATCGCGAGGGTCACAATTGCAAAGAACGATGACGGCACCGAATTCGTCCGCATATTCTACGCAGGACCGGTCAGGAGCGCAGGCGGAACCGCGCAGGCTCTCTCTGTCCTTGTTGCCGATTACGTGCGGCGGGAGCTTGGGATCAATCGGTACATTCCGCGGAAGGAGGAGATCGAGCGGTACGTGGAGGAGATCACCACATACCGGCGAACCGCAAACCTGCAGTACATGCCGACCGACGACGAGATCCGGTTGATCACATCGAACTGCCCGATATGCATCGACGGCGAGCCTACAGAGGAGGTGGAGGTCGATGGGTATCGCGATCTGGACCGGGTCGAGACGAATCGCGTTCGCGGTGGGATGGCTCTTGTAATCGCTGAGGGGATGGCACTCAAAGCACCGAAGATTCTGAAGCATGTGACAAAACTGGGTCTTGATGGCTGGGATTTTCTGAATAAACTCGTGACAAAGGGCGAAAAGTCTGATGACGGTGGAACAGTCATTAAACCGAAGGATAAGTACTTAAACGACTTGATCGCGGGGCGACCTGTATTCTCGCACCCGTCGATGCCTGGCGGTTTTCGGCTCAGGTACGGCCGGTCAAGGAATACGGGGTTTGCCGCTGCCGGCGTATCGCCTGCGACGATGGTCATAACCGACGGCTTCATTGCTCCCGGAACTCAGATGCGGGTCGAGCGACCTGGAAAAGCAGCCGGTGTCGCTCCTGTTAGCGGGATCGAGGGTCCGACCGTGCGCCTCTTCGGCGGGGAGGTTCTGCACATCAACGATGAAAAACAGGCTATGCGATTGCATGACCGCGTTGAGAAGATCCTCGATGTCGGGGAGATTCTCATCAATTACGGCGACTTTCTCGAGAATAACCACCCACTGCTCCCGTCTCCATACTGTTTCGAGTGGTGGGCACTTGAACTCGCTGAAAAAGTCGATCCCGACACTCTTGACACGATAAATGCGGAAAGTGACCTCGAGAACCCCGATCAAGAGTTTGCACTCGAACTCTGTGACCGCTATTCTGTCCCGCTGCATCCGAAATTCACGTACCTCTGGCACGACATCACAGTTGATGATTTTAAATTTTTGTCCGAATATGTATCCTCACACGGCAGTGTCGAGGATGGGATTCTCGCAATCCTGAACTGCGAAGAGGTAAAGAATATCCTTGAAACGATTTTAATTCCTCACAGGGTCGCGGATGGCAGGATATTAATCGATGAGCCGCTTCCTCTGCTTCGATGTCTCGGAACCGGAGACACAAAGTTGGGCGAGAAGAACGATGTCACCGACAACAGCGACGCCAACGCCGACAACGCCGACACAGACACAGACACTGACACCGACACCAAAGGGATGACCGTTCTCGATCTGGTCTCTGCGATCAGCGGAATCCGTGTGATGCCGAGAGCGCCGTCCCGAATTGGCGCACGGATGGGGAGACCCGAAAAATCCAACAAACGGGAAATGAAGCCTGCGCCGCACGTTCTCTTTCCTGTCGGGGACGCCGGCGGGAAATCGAGGTTGCTCAAGCAGGCATCGAACCACACCCGGTCGATGAACTCCGGAATCGGTGTGATTCCTGTTGAGATCGGGATGCGCAGGTGCAAAAAGTGCGGAAGCGAGACCTACGAATACCAGTGCGGCTGCGGTGGGCGGACAGAGCCGGTTATGGAGTGCCCACGATGCAAGATCGGTTGCGATGGCGAGACCTGCCCGAAATGCGGCGCAACTGCAACGTCAGCGAAGGGAATTGATCTCGATCTGAAGAGCAGGTATGCGTCAGCATTTGCAAATCTTGGAGAAAGAGATACTCTTCAGACTTTCAAGGGAGTTCAGGGATTAATCTCGAAAAACAAGACACCGGAACCACTTGAAAAGGGAGTGCTCCGTGCAAAGCATGGTGTAGTTGTATTCAAGGACGGTACTGTGCGATATGACCTGACAGACCTTCCGCTCACACACTTCACGCCAGCAGAGATCAGAGTTGATGTTGAGACGCTGCAAGGCATTGGTTACGAGTATGACATCGATTCCCGCCCGCTAACTGACAAGAATCAGATATTACAGCTGAGAGTTCAGGACATCATACTCTCGACCGATGCAGCCGGGTACCTCCTCAAAGTATCCCGTTTCATCGACGATCTTCTTGTTAAATACTACGGCGAGGAGCCGTACTACAATGCGTCGGAGAGAAACGATCTGGTCGGAAAACTGGTGATCGGGCTTGCGCCGCACACGTCAGCCGGCGTTCTCGGGCGAATCATCGGGTTCACGCGGGCATCGGTCGGATATGCGCACCCGTTTTTCCATGCGGCGAAGAGAAGGAACTGCGACGGCGACGAGGACTGCGTAATGCTCTTAATGGACGGCTTACTCAACTTCTCAAGGTCGTATCTCCCGGCAAAGCGTGGCGGGTGGATGGATGCACCGCTCGTTCTGACAACGAGGCTCGATCCGAAAGAGATCGACAAGGAGGCGCACAACATCGATATCATGGATCGGTACCCGCTTGCATTCTATGAAGCCGCAGCAAGGTTCGCAAATCCAAAAGATATTGAGGATCTGATGGACACGGTCTCAAAGCACCTCGGAACGCCTGCGCAGTACGAGAGCATGTTCACGCACCCGGCATCAAACATAGCTTCGGGACCTGTAAACAGCGCGTACAAGACGCTCGGATCGATGGTCGACAAGATGGAGGCGCAGCTTGCGCTCGCCCGCAAGATCAACGCGGTCGATGAGGACGATGTCGCCGAGCGGGTGATCAACTCGCATTTCCTGCCGGATATGATCGGAAACCTCCGTGCATTCTCACGGCAGCGGATCAGGTGCGTGAAATGCGGCGCAAAGTTCAGGAGGCCGCTTTTAAGCGACGTCTGCCCGAAATGCCGCGGTAAAATCATTCTCACGGTGACGGAAGGCTCTGTCAAGAAGTATCTCGATACGTCCACGCGGGTGGCAGCCGAGTATGAGGTCTCCGAGTACACGAGGCAGCGGATCGAGCTGATCGGTCTTGAGATCAAGTCGCTCTTCGAGAGCGATAAGTCGAGGCAGATGGGGCTCTTTGAGTTTATGTAGCGGTTTCGGGCGGCGCCATCTCATCACGTGAAAACTCTCTGAGATTTGAAACTCGAAAGAGATTATAAAAAGGCTAGAATCTCCCTCGCCTAATAATATTATTATGTAACAAATTTGTTATATAAGATTATCGGTTCTTCGGGGCAGCGGCACGGCAAACATCTTATACCCTTCCCGAACCAATTGCTGCCCCAATGGACATCGAAGGCTACGCGAAACGCGGACTCCTGCGAGGCGAGCCCGACCTCGAAGAGAAGCTCACGGACCGGATACTCGAGATCAAAAATATCTCCGGAAGCCGTGCGCAGGCGATCGCCCGTGCAACCATAATCGAAGCCGGTGCCACGCTGCACCCCACAGGCGAGATCACAGCTCCGGTCACATCCGGGGTCACGATGGGCGAGTTTGGCGTCGGATCGAGAGGGGCAGGCGATTTTTACACGCATGAGAAGATTGCAGAGGTGATCGGAAAGACCGACGCTGTCGTTGATTCCTCGCATCTCGACGACTCAGGTGTTGTGCGCGTTCCGGTTTCGGGCGAGGCAGATGGGTCCGGTGCGGACCGGTACGTCGTTCTGAACATCGACGGCACCCACTCCCGTTTGAGCGACTTTCCGTTCCTTGCGGGCTTTCATGTCGCCCGTGCCGCGCTGCGCGACATCTACGTGATGGGCGCCCGCCCGATCGCGATGCTGTCAGACATCCATCTCGCAGACGATGGCGACGTCGGCAAAATCTTCGATCACATCGCAGGGATCACCGCGGTCGCGGAACTCACAGAGGTCCCGCTCATAACAGGAAGCACGCTCAGAATCGGCGGCGACATGGTGATCGGCGAGCGCATGACAGGTGGCGTCGGTGCTGTTGGGATCGCAAGCGACCTGACGGCGCGAATCGATGCGAGCGCGGGTGATCTGATCCTGATGACCGAGGGCGCTGGCGGCGGCACGATCTCGACTGCCGCGCTCTATTATGACATGCACGAGGTCGTGGATGAGACGATTAATATAAAATTCATAGATGCGTGCGAGGCATTGATCGCAGCAGACCTGCCAAAACGGATCCATGCGATGACTGATGTTACCAACGGCGGAGTCCGCGGCGACGCAAAGGAGATATCGCGAACCGCCCGCGTAAAACTCAGGTTCTTTGAGGATAAGCTGCGCACGCTCGTGAATTCCCATGTCCTTTCGATGCTTGAAACACTTGAGATCGATTATCTCGGCGTCTCACTCGATGCACTCCTGATGATTGCGCCGCCCGATGCCGCAGACGATATCATGGACGCGATCCGGGCGCGGGGGGTTGCCGTCGATGTGGTCGGCGTAGTCTGCGAGGGAACGGGTGCCGAACTGGTCAGAGACGGCGAGGTCTGTGATTTCTCGCCGCGCTTTCGGGAATCCGCGTACACCCCGATCAAGAGACTGGTCGGCGACGAGACTCCTGAGGATTACGGACCGATGCAGGCTGCAATCGACCGGGCTGCGGAAGAGGCAGTGCGGAAGAAGGAGCGGGTGGTTGCGAGGGTGCGTGGACTTTGAGGTCTGGTCTGCGCACTGCCAATCGCAAAGCCATACCCGGGCACACGGCATAAACTGCGCTTTTTACCCTTTCTCGTCTCTCTCGACTTTGCGTTATCAATTTAACGCGAAGGCACAGAGGCACGCAAAGACCGGAAACCACAGAATCCATCAAAATCAGGCAGCTATCAAGCCATACCTGACATTGCACGTCTGTGGCTGCCGCAAAGCAGAGTGTCTTCACTGAAAAAGCTTGATCGCGCCCACTTTAACTCACATTCGCGCCATGCAGCATCTGCTTGATTCCGGCATGCAGTGCGGGAACGAACATATCCAACCTCCCGATCACCGAAACCGAGACTCCGCTACTGTAGACGCGCTGGGCAAAGCTTCTGCTGGTGTACGCACCGATCCTCATATCAACGAGCTCCATCTGCGTAAATATCGGCAGATACAGAATCCGAACGCCTTTTTTGATCATCCGCTTCATGTAGATGAGACTCATCTCCTGCACCCCGATGTCGTCGAGAAGCACACCCGTACCAGTATCAGGAGGCATGCTTGAGAGGATTATGAGCTGCCGCTCGCCCTTCCTGAGATCCCACCTCATGCGAAGCAGCTCAGCGAGCGCAAGATCGAGCCGCCCGGATCCGGAGCCGTTTGCGGAAAGCAATCGCTTGTAGTCGATCTTGCCATGAGTATCGACGTCAGACCCGAATGCGACGAGCAATTGGGTCTGTGCATCAGTTATTCCTTCAAAGAGCGCGATTGTGGCGATCTTCGCAATGACTGCTGGCGCGTTCTCTTTGGGCACGTCCTGATCGAGCGCAATTGACCTCGACCATGCGGTCATGGCATCCGAGTCGTCAACGAGTATCGCAAGATGCAGTGCGGGCGTACTCCGTGTCCGCCCCCTCTCGATAACAGCACCCATCTGCCTTCCGCGCATGCAGAACTCTGCTTGCGTCCGGTCAACAGAGACGATTCCAGTACCATCAAATTGCCTGTACGACATTCTCCCAATCGTTGGAGGAACGTAGTAATCTCTTTTGAGCGCATCGTTCCCGATCTGCCGGCAATTTTCAAGTATCTTCGGATAAATCCTGATATTTGGCTTTTCCGTGTATCGTGCGCAGTACGACGCCGTATCCGAGATGATGTCCATCGTGCCTCGCTCCATTGCTCTCATGCCCCCTCGCTCTCTCGCCCACTCACACCCACGCTCACATCGAATCCCCGATCGAGACCACCAGTTCCTGCACCCGGTGCAGTGAATGCGGATCGGTCTCGTCCGCGATGATCGTGCCCTGATGAAACGCGGCGTCCATGAACGCGCTGACACGATCCGAGCCCTGTTTCATCGAGAGCTCGCAGTACCGAGCCATCCTGATGACCCCATCGGTCGATACTCCCTGTGGAAGCCCGCGATCCTTCTTCCAGATCAGTCGCGTCTCCTCCGCAAGCGCAAGTATGCCATCAATCACCCGGCTGTCGAGGTCGGGAGTGATCGACTCAAGAAGCGATCGTTCGGTGGAGTTGCTCGGGTAGCCTATGTCTACCGGCACGAACCTCCGTTTCAGCGCGTTGCTGAGCCTGTACGTCCCCTCGTCTCCGAAGTTCGCGGTCACAACGAGCACCCAGTTGTCAGGCTTTAGAAGCGTCTTCTCCTTGTATTCGAGCGACAGGGTTCCTGTTGAGAGCAGCAGAAAGAGACCGGAGTATGCTGAACTGGGCGCACGCGTGAACTCATCGATCAGGAGATTCTTCTGATTGATGATCGCTCGTGCAACGACTCCGTATTTGTATACAAACCGCTCTGCAAGCTCTGAATTGCCTGACATTGCCAGCGGATGAAAACCACCGATCATCTGGTACTCGCTCATCCCCTCTGTCCCCTCGATCTTGTAGAACGAGTCGCTTCCGCCTCCGAGACTTGCTAAAAGGTGCTCTGCAATCGACGTTTTTCCGTTACCCGGAGGACCGTACAGCATTACAGGATATCCGAGATCGATATACCTGAGCGCACGTATAATTGCGTCATCGTGCCCCTTGATCGGACAGGTCTCAAGAATCTGGAGGTAGTCGTCTGTTGTTAACATTTATGCATCTATTTGAATGAAAGCATCTATTTGAATGAAAACTCCACGTTCTTCTCTATGCTATTCAGAAGATTCTCTGCATCGTCCCGGGTACCGTATTCGTACTTTGAGACGAGGAGATCCAGTTCACTCCTGAATTTGCCGATCTTCTGCACGCAGGTCAGTCGGTTCAACTTGCCCTTCCGAAACTCACTCTGGAAGTCTTCCATTTCGCACATAACCTGTTTATATGGATTCTCCATCGCCTCTTCCACTTCCGCTTCCAGTTCACCCACCTCCGCAACAGCCCGGTGGTACACTGCCTCTCCTTCTTCTGTTAGCTCCTTCTCGATATCAAAAGCGTTCAATACCAGGTGGTTCGCGAAGAAGGCGATCATGACAAAGACTGTGTGCGACAGGAGATAGTACCAGCAAAGCTTGAGAATGTCCCCGCTTGTGAACGAAAGGAATGTCTTCACCTTCTCGAAGCTGTCGATGTCAGGCGTCTGACTGACCACAAGCGCAACAGCGAGCAGGACGAAGAGCGAAAGCGTCAGAAATCCGGTTTTTGCGGTTGCATAGAACCGGCTGATCCCGGAGAACCTGAGACTCTGCGCAGTGCCTGCAAGCAGATAGCACCATAGAAGCGGTATCAACGAGCAGAAGACGAGCGCAAGCAAGAGCATATCCGGCTTTCCACCGACAAAATCCAGATTCCACGTCTGCGTGATGTTGTACACGATTATGGCAAATCCCATTCCCGCGAATCCATATCCATATCTCGGCGAGTCCACGATCGCGATCAGGACGACGATAGCACTTGCCATCGCAAAGATCGTCGTCGGAAGGAAATGGAACGATTTGAAGATGAAGTCTCCTTCTATCTGCGCAAGGTTCGTGGCTGCGCCGACAGCCCAGTATGCGGAAAACCCGAGAAGAAGGTACGCAGCAAACTTGGCTGCACGATTCGTTAGTACGTGCACGACCGGAACCGCAAGCCCTGTTAAAAGCATCAGCGTAAATATTGCGATGAACCCGGCAACTCCGTCGTAGATTGGTGCTATATACACGTTTACGATACTGATCAGTATCACGCACAAGAGCGCGACATTTCCGGATGTCTGATTACCCAATGAACATTCCTCCCACCATACTTACTCCGTACACAGGATTATAGCTCGAAGGATAAATAATTTACTGTTGCTCGTGCGCCCCCTGACCCTGCCCCCCCTGACCCTGCTCCCCCTGCCCCCTGACGAGATCGTCGTATGTCCGGTATATGGCAATCAGTAGTCCCATCATCATCGGCGCAACGAAGAACCCGGCGATGCCCGCGGCAAACGCTCCGCCGATGAACATCAGGAGCATCAGGAGCGGGTGGGTGTACGATCGCACGCCCACGATGTAGGGGCGGAGCAGGAGTTCGGTTGGGCCATAGATTATGGTTGCAGCTACGACGTAAAAAAGAACCGCATCCCATAGCTCATATCGAGGATCGAGGTATCTGCTGATCGCAACCGGACCCAGGATCATCCAGCCCGCAAATATCGGGATCAGTGAGGCGAGAAAGACGAGCGCTGCCAGCGCAAGGACGTGTGAGACACCGAAGAAGTGGAAAACGAAGAGCGAGGTTACGCTTGCGACGATTGCAACATAGAGGTTGCCGATGAAGATTCCAGAGAGTATCCGGTCGGCGTGGTCTATGAAGACGTCGATTGTCTGAAGACCTGATTTCGGGAGCAGGTTCTTCACAAGACCGGTCAGTTTCGCTCCGTCTTTTAAGAGGAAGAAGCAGACGAATATCGAGACGATGGCGTTTACTGCGAGAATTGTCACCCTTTTTGCATAATCAAACGCAGGGATCTGCCCGATGATTCCGATGGCTGTGGATGTGAGATTCTCAATAGTTATCGAGATATCCGCATATACAAATTCGGGGAGGTCCATGCTCTCGATTGTGGTTGTGATCGATGCTGTTATCTCCTGATGGTGTTCAACTGCCCAGACAACTTGATTTACGATCTCGATCACCCCAATCCCGAGTATGAACACGATCGGCGCCACGATTGCGAATGTTGTGGCAAACGGCGCGAATTTTGAGTATTTCAATAATTTGTCGTTTATCGGTCTGCCAACGTACGCAAAGACGACGCCTAAGACGATACCGTCCCTGAGCGGCAGCACGATGTATATTATTGCCAGAACGAGAAAGAGGATGCACGTGATAACCGCAATCATCCATCTGTGTTCGATCAACTTTGATACGCCATCTGGCTCCATGATAAACTATCGACCCCCACTCCTGATTCCTCGAGAGATCTGAAAACTCCTACTACTCATGCATCGGAACGACCCGCTCCATCCTGCTGCTGCGAACTACGATGACCGAGCACGGCGCTGTGGACGCGACCTTCTCGGCGACGCTTCCGAGAAGCGCTCTTGAAACGATGCTCCGCCCTGAGTAGCCCATCACCACCAGGTCGATTCCCTCATCTCTTATTATCTTCAGTATCTCCTGTGCCGGATTGCCGTCGCGCACGATGATCTCGGCAAGAACGCCTTTTGACTCAGCGATCGCCTTGACCCGATCCGCAACCGTTGCAGACTCGTCGAGCAGGCGATCTCGCATTCGCTTGATCGCGGATTTCGGAAGTGATATTACATCGCCGTAATGCCTGCCAGCGCCGACGCCGCCAGCGCCGACTATGTGTTTCTCAAAGAGGTGGCCAGTGTCAACGATGTTGCATGCGGAGATCTTTGCGCCGACACGCCGCGCTGTGCTTACCCCTGATTGCGCTGCGTACTCGGCGTCCTTTGACCCGTCTGTCGGGATCAGAATGTTCTTGTAATCGCCAGTCGGAATTCCGCCTCGCACAAGCATGACGTGGCACTCTGCGCCCCGGAGTACCCGGTTTGCGGTCCCGCCGATGCGCGTTGAGTGGTCCGCGCCGGTCGCACCCATGAAGATCACGCTGGCGTCGATCTCTCTTGCAAGATTTGTGATCTCATCGAACGGGCGGCCAATCACAACCTTTGCTGACGCAACAGTTACTCCGTTCTCTGCCGCGACCTCTTTCACCCGCTCAAGATACGACTCTCCTGCCGCCTCCATGCCTTCCACGATCTCAGGGTCCCTGTACACGCTCGAATCGACCACGTGGATTGCGGTCAGTTCAGCGCCGTAAATCTCGGTGAATCGAACAGAGTGGACGATCGCAGCATCCGACTGGGCTGAGCCGTCAACCGGCACCAAATACTGAAATTTTGCCATATTTACTCTCCTCCTGATAATCCAGTGCTCTTTTTGTGATCTTGCTATTTCGGTACGCTGTACACCCGCTCGGCACGAGTGCCTTTCACAACAAAGACCGAGCACGGCGCAGTTCGTGCGACCTTCTCGGATACGCTTCCGAGTATCAATCTGGAGACCTTGCCCTTCCCGGTATACCCGATCACAACGAGATCGACCTTCTTCGTATCGATCACCTTCAGTATCTCAACAGCAGGTTTCCCTTCCCATACGATGGTATCAGTTTCGACACCTTTCGCACTGCCAAGCGCAGCCACCTCCGCTGTGATTCGCTCTGCCTCCGCGAGCTCCTTCTTGCTGCCGGTGCGTATCATGGAACACGCGATCAAACCGGCACCATAACGGTTGGCAATGCTTGCAGCAAACGTCGCGGCATATCCTGCATCAGCCGAACCGTCCGACGGGATCAGGACATTTCTGTAAAAATCGTCGTAGAGCGAGCTCTCGCGAACCAGTAGCACATGACACCGCGAACCCCTGATCACGCGCTCTGCGGTACTCCCGATCGTCTCGCCCTCTGCGTAATCCGAACCGTGAGCGCCAAGAACGATCACACTGGCGTCGATATTCTTCTGTTCTCGTATGATCTCGTTGTACGGCGATCCTGTGAGAACCTTCGTCTCGAGAACGCCGACTCTGTTCTCCTTACACTGATCTCGCACGGCATCAACAAGCGACTGTCCGATCGCTTTCTGCTTCTCGATCTCATCCGCATCTTTATAGACTCTGGTATCTACCACGTAGATAGGGGAAATCTCTGCATTGTACATCTCTGCCATCCGTATGGCGTGCTTGACTGCCACACTGGAATAATCCGAACCATCGACCGGTAACAGGAATTGAAACTTTACCATAAGCGGCACCTCGTTGTTATATAGGTCATTCCATGACACTTAAGTCTATTCATCTTCGCAGCACTTCGAAAGCGACACAGCCCACAGCCCACAGCCCACACTACCACTCATCCAACAGCCCCCGCTCTAACGATCCACTACATCTCACTCTCACGCACTCACACCGTCTCAAACTCCGAATAGTCCATCATCGCAGCAACCGGTTCGACAGCGACCGGAATTCCCACTTCCTGAATGGCAGAAATTACGTTTAATCCGGCTGATACGGAGATTCCTACCATGCCCGCATCAACAGGCACACCGAGAACCGGACCGCGAGAGTCCCCGACCCGGGCGTAATCGGTGATGCCAGCCTCGACAGCACGATCCAGGATCATTGACGCTTCGTCTATGGCTACGTCCGGGACGTCTCGCACGTTCGCAAGTAGGAGCCCGCCTCCGGTCTCGACGATCTCCAGAACCGAGGCACTCTTCCGTGATAGGAATATCTTCATCGGGTCGATGGTTGTGCCCGCATAAGCGATCAGATCGGTATAGTGCGACGCCTGATTGTTATCGAATCGCAACATGCCGCCGTAGTTAATATTGACCGGGATGCCGTGTTTCAGAAGAATCCCGTCGCAGGTTATGCTGCAAATCGTTGCAATCCCAATGTGCCCCTCTGGAATTGGGGTTGTAGAGTCGGGTGCGCCTCCAGCGATCACTTTAATCCGGCAGCCCATGCCGTGCTCTGCCAGATACCGCAGGATTTCAAGTGCGCAATCAAGATCCTTCTCTTCGATTGTGGCAATGTTTGCGACCACCTTACCCCTCTTTGAGGTCAGGTCAAAGTCGGTCTGATAGATCATCTTTTCGATTCGGGTGAGCACAAACCCGGTACGATCCTGAACCAGCGCCTCTTCGATCTCCCGTTTGCCAAGTTCGGTGATCGTCCTGCCCGCGTACCCATGCCCTTCGGTTAAGCCCCGCTCGTCAAGGATGCGCAGGTGATACCGCACGCCGCGCTCTCCAAGAGGATAGCCCCGCTCCTTAAGCGCATCCGAAATGGTCCGTGCGCCAACAGCACCCTTGTTCTCGTCGATCACGCGTAGAATCTCTATCAGTTTCCGCTGTATCTGGGGGTCATCAGGGGCTGTCATAGTATCTGTGTTCTCGCCAATGGTGAAAAACATTAACGGACGTGGAGATCGCCGCATGCCTCGCAGTCCGTCTGATATGGGTTGTGAGTGGCGGATATATTTAAGTATCCCGGTAGCATTGATCGTCGACACACGCAACCTTATGGAGACTGGCACAATGGAAGAGATAACCGTAGAAGCTCTGGATTCAGAAAAATTCATAGAACAGCAGGTAAGTGCGATATCCGAAACCGTCGGCGACGGTCTTGCGATCAATGCACTCTCCGGAGGCGTTGATTCGTCTGTGGTAACCATGCTGGGGCATCGCGCTCTTGGAGACCAACTCAAGACGTATTTCATCGATAACGGCATCATGAGGCAGGGAGAACCTGAATGGATCGTCTCGATATTCAAAAAACTCGGCGTACACGTGGAGGTCATCGATGCCAGAACCGAGTTCTTCGATGCGATGCGCGGGATCACTGACCCGGAAGAGAAGCGGGAAGCGATCACCCAGACGTTTTACAGGGACGTCTTTGGCAGGCTCGTTAAGGAGAGCGGGGCAAAACACCTCCTGCAGGGAACGATTCTGACAGATGTGGATGAAACGGTTGCAGGGATCAAGAGGCAGCACAATGTCTTTCTACAACTCGGAATCGATCCGGAGAAGGCATTCGGCTATAAAATCATAGAACCGTTGATACAGCTACGAAAGGACGGCGTGCGGAAGGTTGCAGAAGCCATCGGCTTGCCAGAGGCGATCTACAACAGGATGCCGTTTCCGGGACCGGCTCTCGCTGCCCGCGTGATCGGGGAGGCGACCCCTGAGCGGATCGAGACCGTCAGGCAAGCAACAGTGATCCTCGAAGAAGAGCTTGCGAATTCCGGGGCTTTCCAGTACATGGCGATCCTGCACGAAGACCGGGTTACTGGCATGAGAAACGGAGAGCGGGACTACGGCATGCAGATCGAGATCAGGTGCTGGGAGAGCGTCGATGCAAGAACCGCAAGACCGACGAGGCTGCCTTATGATGTGCTGGAACGCCTTGCTGAGCGGATCACAAACGAGGTAACCGGTGTCGTGAGCGTAACGTATGGCATTGCGACAAAGCCGCCATCGACGATGGAAGTGGTTTAGTATCGCAGATGATTCAGGATTCAGGTGTATCATGATGACAACAAAAAGAATAATCCCATGTCTCGATACAACCTTCGACGAGAGCGGCAAAGCCGTGGTCGTCAAGGGAATCGAGTTTGAGAGCCTGCGGTACGCGGGCGACCCGGTAGAACTTGCCAGACGGTACGTAGAGCAGAAAGCCGATGAACTGGTCTTTCTGGATATCTCAGCCTCGACCGATGACAGAGCCACGATGACTGACGTGATC
>Ga0190315_1000476_pt1 | contig 20138 bp, 16 predicted proteins | sample 48701101_MG_FD_161673 | JGI IMG/M metagenome (GOLD analysis project Ga0190315, IMG submission 161673) | Hydrothermal vent sediment bacterial communities from Southern Trench, Guaymas Basin, Mexico - 4870-11-0-1_MG | ecosystem: Environmental > Aquatic > Marine > Hydrothermal vents > Sediment ...
TGGGCTACATCATGCATGTTGCGGACAATCCATTCGATGAACTCGTGGAGAAGTATCCTGATAATGTCCGGGGATATGTCGGCTGGGGCGACATATATCTGTACCACGCGCGCGATAGTGAAGACCTTTCTGACTACGAGCACGCTGAGGAACGGTACAGGTGGGGGCTTTCCCGGTGCGATACCGAAGCGGACGTCATCCGTGACAGACTGGAATGGCTTGAGAAAGAGAGAACCGGACAGGGTGCGACATAAGACACGAGCGACGTTACGTGAAGCGAAATGAAGTGATTTCCGGGGTTGTGCGGCACCGTCTGAAAGTCCGCAACCACTTTTTGGCGCAAGTGATGGTACCTGCGCCTTACCACTTACCGGTTATGCATGACACACATAAAATGACACACATAAAATAAAACGGTACTGTAGCATCCCGTATTACCAAAATCTATATATACTTAATGGTCACAGCATCTACAGATTATGACAGACACCGCGACTCTACTGGCATACACAATCCCGAATGTGTTGCAGCAGACGATCTCCATAATCTCGACAAACCTGCTCTACCCTGTGATGATCATCCTGATCATCCTGATTGCAGGGAGCCTGATCGAGCTTGGCGGATTCTTGTTCGAGTGGCGGAACCGCCATCGCGATCTCATAAGGATGGAGGAGAGCGCGATTGCGGCGAGGGCGACACTCGAGGCGAGCGACCCGAAAGGCGCATTCGCAACACTCGGGCAGAACTGCTCTAATTCGTTTGTGCATGAGTTTCTATACCGCCTCGCCGCACTGGACAGGGAGCATCCTGACCCGGGGGTGCTTGAGGCGAGACTGGAGAAGCTCTTGCAGGACATCAACTTCGATATGACAAAGAAGCTCGAACGCTCAAGGTTTGTTGCCCGTGTCGGACCGATGTTCGGGCTGATGGGGACACTGATACCGATGGGTCCCGCGCTGCTCGGACTGAGTGCCGGCGACATCGATACGCTCGCAAACAACCTGGTAATAGCGTTCGGAACGACCGTTGTCGGGCTGATGGCTGGAGCGATCGGGTTCATGGTCGCAACGGTCAGGACACGGTGGTACAGGCATGACATGAGCGACATTGAATATCTTTCAGAGATACTCTTCGGGGGTGCAGGAGTTGTCAGCGGTAGCGGCGTTGGTGGCAGTGTTGCTGCCAGCCACACGGCTGCGCAAGAGCAAGCGATAGTACCATTGCCATTACCAGTGTCAGCACCATCGCCAGTGGTGCACCGGATGCCAGACGAGAGCGATCTTCTCGGCATAATCAAGACGATCGTCCCGAGATCATGGGAATCTGTCCACTGCGCTGTGATACTCACCAGATCCGGGCTCATCAGTGCGAAGGCGGCTGGTTCGGTCCTCGCAAACCCCACTCTCTGGATGGGGCTGATCGTGGCTGTCAATGCGGCGGTGATCGCGGTCAGGATCGGCGGAGTCAATGTTCCTTTCAATTATTTACTATTTATTAATCTGGTTATATGTATTGCATTCGTTGTTGCGATCTACTCGATGCGGGCGCGTGCAAGAAGCGAAGCGAAGCGTCTTGCGGGGATGTCCATGAATACGATCCTTGCGGACGACGGATCCAACTTTGAGGTCCCATATTCGGACATCAAACGTGTAGAGATCGATAAATCCAGAAACATTAAGATTCTGACCGGTGGCGGCTGGATTGAGATAGGGCGTGTCGAGAAATCCTCGCTCGGAAGTCTTGGTGTTTTACATGCTGCCCTTCCGGGCAGGGTTGTTGAGGTGTAGTTGGGCGGCAGGAGGTGAACGATTATGAAATTCATGAAACCGAGACGAGAAGTGTCAGACGAGGATGAAGATCCACTATCGGGTGTCGCAAATCTCTTTGATGTCGCGATGATCTTCGCTGTCGGGCTCCTTGTGATGATGATGATGTACGTCAACATGCCTGAACTCCTCACGAGTCAGGACGTCACAATCGTCAAGAATCCGGGGCAGGAGGACATGCAGATCATAATCAAGAACGAGACCGAGATCGAGGTCCTGAACATGACCGATGAGAGCGTAACAACGATGGGGAAGCTGGTAGCGAGCCTCTACGAGACCGAAGGCGGCGCGACCGTCTATGTGGAGGAGAAATGACGGTGGTTGCGATGATCACTCGGTTGGCGCTGGCAGCCCTGATATGTATCGCACTGACGCACACAACGTCCGCGCTCGATCCGGATGATCCCGAGTACTGGGTCGATACCGGCAGCGCAGCGCTCTACAAGGGCGATACATACAGCGTGGGCGACTACACAGTCAGGTTTGTGGATTATGAGCCGGAGACCGATCATGTCCGAATCACACTCTGGCGCGGGGATCGGCTGCTCAACGAGTCGGTTCTGAATGCATCGTGTACGGATGAAACGGTCTGCGACCATCTGAACTGGGACGATGAGGTCAATATCACGATTGTGAACGAGACCGAGGATGATCCTGCATCAGAGAACCCAACGTTCTGGCAGAACCCCTGCATTCACATCGAGTTCCTGGAGCGGGCAAAGCCCGAGATCTCGATTGATATCGATACTGGGTGCGAGACCTATACCGCGCTGGATTCGGAGATTCGCGTCACTGTCGAGATCGAGAACGAGGGAGACGCTGACCTCGAGAGGATGAGTGTCACGATCGATTCCGACGACCTACAGATGGCGGGGGGCGACACAACCCGGCATCCCGGCAACCTCACAATAGACGATGAGAAGACGATTTATGCTCGCTTGCGTGTTCCTTCGTGGGTCAGCGAGACCGAAGGGGAATCGTTTGTTGTCACTGTCAATGTAACCGGGTTCGATTACAGGGACGCGATATACACCGAATCAGCGTCAACAGAGATTCTGGTGCTGCCACGATTCGATCTTGAGGTCAGAAAGACTGTGAACAAGCACATCTCGATGGATCAATCGGCATGGGTGAGAATCGATCTCGAAAACACCGGAAAGAGAGACCTCGATGTTGTTCTGAACGATACCGTGCCACAGGGGTTCAGACTGTGCGGTGATGTGACTGCAACCTGCTGGAGGTTCAACATCACGCCATTCGAGTCCGTGCAGGTCTCGTACCGGATGAAACCGGAGATGCCCGGAGTCTTCGAGATTCCAGGCGCGGTCGCAGGGTTTGTGATGGGCGAGCGGAATATCACCATGCGGTCGAACGCTCCCACGATAACGGTTGACGGGGCATACGTAATCGTTACGAAGACCGCATATCCTGCAAACGTCTCGCTCGGGGATGTTGTCACTGTTGCGCTGAACGTCACAAACACCGGAAACAGGGATGCGATCATCAATCTGACAGACGTCCTGCCAGAGGGCGCAAGTCTGGTCTCAGGGAATACGACGCTCTCTGCAACGCTTGCTGCGAACCGGACTGAAGAAATCGAGTACGCGATCAGTTTTTCGGTTCCCGGGACTGTGGCGTTGAGTGCCCCAATGGTTGCGGTCACGAGCGATGGCTACAGTTGCGTGGTCGTGTCCGGGACGCCGGTAATTGCGGTTCTGGGCTCGCTTCCGGATGCGTTTGCCACAGCGACGCCTGATGCGCGGGGGGAAGGGGGGGACGATGCCGCCACAAGTAGATCGAAGGATGTACCGGTCTACGAGATCCTGCTCATGGTATGCGTTCTTGCTGCCGTGTATCTGGTCGGCAGGTTCAGGTGATTCTGATATTCCGATTCATGTATTTTTGCTGCCAGCGCACGAACGGTGAGAGTTTTTATTACTTTCCGGGAACGCCGGATGGTCTTATGTAAGCACAACTGCCAGAATGGGGCACTATCAATCTGAAAAGTCATTTACACTGTTAATCTGTGTAATCGGCGTTAATATGTGGCTAAAAGTTTTATTTGCCACAGATTTCACAGATAGACACAGATTACAGGTTGTTTGTACCGTTAGACCTCTGTTGAAACTCTGCATGACGGCAAGCATGTACGCATAATCACCATTCTATCGGATATTATGACACGGACTCTTGTATTTCCATTAACTATCCCGGATTGGTACACTACCGAATCAAAAAGTGTCCGCTACCATACCAGTTCCAAAGCGGCGGGATTGCATACGATCCCCGTAATCAGGTGATGGAGATGACCGCGATGCGGGACGTCACCTAATCCGAGCCAAGCAGTCCAAGAATCCTGACCCCGCGCTCGATGCAATCCATCTGATCCCGGACACGTCCCAGATCGGTCTCTTCTCGCATCTCTGACGCGATCTCGGCAACCTTCTCCGAGATGGTGCGACCGAGATCGGACGATGTAATTTTAACCATCTCTTTCTGTTTTTGCTCTACGTCCTCTCTCTTCCCACCTTCGTTTTGCACCATCTTAAAATCGCAGATCGGACAGCCGACCTGCCCCCGATACCGAAACATGGGTGCTCCGCAGCTGCAATGTTCCGCAAGCATGGTTCCGCCGAGTTCGAGCATTCTTGACATGACATCGATTTCATCCATAACCTCAATATCGATCACCCATCTTTAAATAGGAGGTAGTACGGATACTATGCACATAATCGAACAGGGACAGGATACGGAGAATGCCAATGACGATAAATGAAACAGTTGAAGAATGTACTGCTATTTTGGACAGTATCCTCGACGATACATCGGTACCAAGAAATATACGACGTGCAGCGGACGAAATAAAGAACATTCTGTCAGATCAAAACGAATCGATTCCGTTCCGCGCCGCATCCAGTTTGAACATCCTCAACAAGATCACAAACGACCCCAACATGCCGCAGCACACTCGTACACTCATCTGGAACCTCGCAAGCCAGTTTGAGATGATTTCAGTCGGGGATTGATCGATATGGTGGCAGAGCAGGGTGACCGCGTACGTGTTGTGACTGACAACATGACTTATGAAGGCACCCTGATGCCGAGCACAACCATTAATATCGTGGTCAAGCTGGATAACGGCTACAACGTCGGCGTGGACCGGAGCGCATGCATCGAACTGCTCGAAAAGAAGGCGCCTGCACCCCGATCGGAGAAATCAGAGGAAGATACAGGTGCGGTTGAGGAGGAGGGTCTGCCGACCGTTGCGATACTCTCAACAGGGGGCACAATTGCGAGCAAGGTCGATTATCGCACTGGTGCGGTCACCTCGCAATTCACGGCTGAGGATATCCTCAATGCGATACCTGAGCTGCGCAAGATCGCAAACTACCGAACAAAGGTCGTGTACAGCATACTTTCTGAAAATATGCGTGCCGAGTACTGGATTACGCTTGCACGTGCCATAGCAGAGGAGATCGAAAAGGGGGCGGATGGCATAATCGTTACTCACGGCACTGACACTCTTGGGTACACGGCTTCCGCGCTCTCGTTTATGATAAAGACGCCGGTTCCGATCGTTCTCGTGGGTTCGCAGCGCAGCGCAGACAGGCCATCGAGCGACAACGCGATGAACGCAATCTGCGCCGCATCGGTTGCAGTGAGCGACATCGCCGAGGTCTCTGTGGTCATGCACGGGACAACGTCAGACGATTACTGCCTGATTCACCGCGGAACCAGAGTCAGAAAGATGCATACTTCACGGAGAGATGCGTTCCGGTCGATCAACGCCCAACCAATCGGCAGGATCGACTACCCGTCCTGCAAGATCGAGACATTCACCGGGTACGCCAGAAGAGGGGAACGGAAACTAGCGCTCCACGATCGAATGGAGCCGAAATGCACGATTCTTCGGTATACGCCGGGAATGAGCCCGGAACTGCTCAGATTTTGCAGTCTTTCCGGCTACAAGGGAATTGTGATCGATGGCACCGGGCTTGGACACGTTGCTGCCGACTGGATTCCGCTGATCGAGTTTGCGACAGCGGAAGGGATTCCAGTTGTTGTCACGTCACAGTGCTTAAACGGCAGGATCTGCGACCGTGTGTACGACACGGGGCGGGATATGCTGAGAGCGGGTGCGATTGAGGGCGAGGACATGCTCTCAGAGGTTGCGCTCGTAAAACTGATGTGGGCGCTCGGACAGGGCTGGAGCTACGAGGAGGTCTGCGCGAAGATGAAAGAAGGTCTCGCAGGTGAGATCAGCGGGAGTTCGGGATGCAGGCATGAGTATTGCGCATTTGATAATCTCTGACGTTCACGCCGATGTGCGTGCGCTGAATGCGATACTTGCAATCACCTCAGACCCCAAGTTCATCGCCATGTACGGCGAGGTCAGGCAGGTGATCAACCTCGGCGACACGATCGGGCGGGGAAATCATCCGGTGGAGACGATTGAGCGGTTGCTTGAACTAACAGATGAGAAAAAGCTTGTTTCGATCATGGGAAATCACGACGAGGCGTTTTTATCGGATCAAGAGATTTTTGGGAGCAGTTCTGAAAGCACAGGTGCGCATCTGGAATTGTGGGAAAATAAACGATCTCTGCGATTTTTAAAAAGGCTGCCGCAGTACTGGATAGACGAAAAGAACCGGGTTCTGGCGGTGCATGGGGGACCGATCGATCCTGAGACGATCCCTGACAGTGAAAAGGAGATCCCGGACGAGCGAGCGTACATGCGGATGTGGCAGAGAATATCAGAGGCGGGTTACGACTTTGTTGCCGATTCGGGATATTACTACACGCCCGAACTTGCTTTTGACTACGTGGAAGAGACCTTCGGCAGGGGGTTTCTGATACTCTGCGGGCATGAGCACCACGAAGCGTGCTACTCATCCGTCGGTGGCGAGACGAAATACATTCTGGACGATATGATCATGAGAAAAGAGGTTTTTTCGGGTCGGGTTGTTCGTGTGAGGTCGCTGATGCGGCATGAAGGCGTGAGCTACATCGCCAGGGTCGGTATCGCAGGACCTGCCGGGTATGCCGGGTTAGGGTGGAAGACCTCGCATTTCGGGCTGTTGTGGGAGAGTAAAGGGATAGACTGGGTCGGGCTGTTCAGGTTCGAGTTGTAGTGGCATTGAATTCCTGCGTGTTCGGAGTTTTGGTCACTGCCACCTGAATATACCTGAATATCAAAGAGCCTCTCCATTCACCCCTTCCGCATCCGCGCAATCTCACGCAGCCTCCGCACAGCCACATCGCAGAGGAAGATTAGCATCGCAGCAAGCAGGAACCAGAGCCGCAGGTCTTCTTGCTCCTGCACGGTGCGCGTGGATTGCGCCCTCATGTTATCGAGAAGTGGCAGGGTCGCATCCTCATCATATACACCGCCGCCAAAGACCTTGAGCATGTCCTGCAGGTCGTATAAGGTGCCCACGTCCCGAAACTCCAGAGGATAATTGACAGCAATCGTGTACCCCGACACGTCCAGAAGTCCTGGCGCATCGGTCGGAATCGACGCCTGATACCGGTCCTCATCGATCTGCGAGAGTTCGAGCCGTCTTCCGTTCAGATTCATGCTCGGAATCGTACTTGACCTGACCTCGATTACGGCGGGCTCGCCGAGATGGACGTCATCGCCGGTTATCACGACCTCGTCGTTTCGTCTCGGGTCTCCGACCACCCAGTTGACCATTCTTGAGATTATAGCCGCGTTTTCACCACTGTAGAGAACGCCGCTCCAGCCGGAGCCGTCATCGGTTGCAAACGAGACCACATGCCCCACGCCAAACATCCATGCCGTAACAATCGGCTTTCCGGCACTGGTTGTGACGAGCGGCTGTGCGCCGACCTTCGGGGTGACCGTGTTGTAGCCGGTGAGCGATCCCGAGAGTGTGACGCCCTCGCTGATGAAATGATTCGGATTCAGAACCAGAACCGAAAAATCCCCTTCTGTTGTGTCCGCAGGCTCTTCCGGCTTATCTCCGAAGATCACGTTCAACCGCTCCGATTCGGTAGGCTTGTAATAGATGCCGCCGCCCGCTTCTGCAAGCGATCGCATGAGACTTTCGTCTGTTGTCTCGCCGACTCCGACCGTGTATGTGGTTACGCCCGAATCAGCCATGTCCCTCGCGATGCTGACGCAGGAATCCGCATTCTTTGTCTGCCCATCAGAGATTACGATCACGCTTTTTGCGCCGGCATACCCCGCAAGCATCTCAAAAGCGGCATTCTGTGCCACATCGAGGTACGTGAGTCCGCCGTGCTTCAACCGCACGATATCCTCTTCGATCGCGCTCTTGTACAAGCCCCTTGTCAGAGGAGAAACGATATACGCATTCTGATTGAATGCAATGACGCCGATGTAGTCGTTTGCACTGATTCCACGAAGTATGCTGATTGCAAGAGCTTTCTCCATGCTCAGCGCAGAGCCACTTCCACTTGACGTGCCGACACTGCCTGAAATGTCGATCACAATCACCACACCCATGTTCTTCCCGGTTCCTGTACTCTCCTTCGATCGCACCGGAAGTAGCGCCTCAAATCCCAGCGGCGAGCCGTAGTACCCGCCCCGGTCATACGCACGATCTCCTCCGACGACGACAAGTCCGCCGCCGTTTTGGAGATACGCCCGGAGTCGTTCGATCTCACCTTTGTCGAGGTCATTTGCATGGACGTTATCGAGAACCACTGCAAGGTACTTGCCCGGATCAAGCGATTCCGCAGGGCTGACGGTTGTTGTCTCGTACAGTTCGGTGAGCGTCTGTGAGAGTGGAGAACTGCGGTCAGTCATCAGGAGAATCGTTGGCTTCGGCGCCACGTGGACCGATTTGTAGAATACGTTGTTCTCCGACCGATAATCCTCTCCTGTGGGCGTAATTTCCGCTTTTATTGTGTGCGAGCCGACGCTATCAAAGGTATATGAGATCGGTATGCGGTTCTCCCGCCCGCTCCGGACGATCGGATTTTCGTAAGTCCCGTCGATCTTCGCTCCATCGACCCAGACCGAGAGCCGGTACCCGGCATCTTTGCCATCCATCGCCTGCCGCACAACGATTGTGAACGATTGCGCACTCCCGACGATCACGTCCTTCCCGCCGACGATCTCAACACTGAGATCGTTTCTTTGCGGCGCGAGCCTGATTGCGCAGACTGTTGTGTTGATTCCGTCCGCAAACGCTATGGTATCGGAAAGAAGAAGCCCGTAATTGTTGTTGCAATCGCTAACAAGCAGGATGTTGTCATTTCCACGAGCGCACTCAGCTATAGCGTCTCCGATCGCCGACCGGTTCCCTGTGATCCTGTGAATGCGGGTCGGGGTTGCACTTTTGAGTCGGTCGTACACACGTTCACCGGTGCCGTTCTCAAAGAGCGCCATGCTCCCGGTCAGGTCGCTTATTACGGTAACGCTCGGCGATTCATCAACGGTTGTTCGCGTCACCAGCTCGTAAGGCGATGCGAGCGACACGATCAGCAGTGCGAAGACGATGGCTCTTGTGATGAGTATCCACTTTCCGTGGCCCTTGCGGATGAGATACGCTGCTGCCGCGAGCACGGGAATTATCAGCAGTAGGAGGTGCGGATGTGCCAGAAACATGTAATTGCTATGTTATCTGGCTGATGGGGATGTAAAGATTGGGTCTTTAGTATCTCGCGTTGTAGTGACCAAGCCTCTGGAGACTTTTTGATACTTTCGATTTTAGGGTTTCGGAAAACCACAGAGGCACAGAGAGACACAGAGAGACACAGAGGGGACAAAAGATAAAAATAACAACTCTCTGTGATCCTCTGCGCGCTCTGTGGTTTAATCTTCCTTACCATAACCAAATTTTCCAGAAGAGTGGAAGGGTGCGTGCAACGCGAAGTACCAGAGAGCCGAACATACGAGGCAAAGCAATGGTGTAACATGACTGGAAAGATTCTGTTGATTATGATCGTGCTCGTCGGGCTGGTGCTATCCGGCTGCATCGAGAACGGCGTACAGGTAGCTGACAATAACACCACAGACGCGTCCGCGAACGTGAGTGATAATGTTACCGCGAATGCGTCCGAGCATGTAGAGCGCCGGAGTGTTTCGATACCGCTTGAAAAACCACCGTTCATCGAGGATCAGTAACACTTAAGTAGAATGGATTCATCGTCATCAGAGGTGTTGCCTTATGAAAAAAGGATACGTTTTGATAATGTTTGTTGCACTTCTTGGCATTGCTTTTTTATTTTCCGGTAGCGCGTGCGCCGCAGTGGATTTCCCTGCGGATGAGGCTGGGATAAGTGCTGGTGATGAGGGGGATGTGTATCCGGGCGCGGGCACGCCGATTCAGGATGCGATTGATGGCGCAGGGGAAGGGGATGCGATTTATGTGGACGATGACTTCATTGACGATCCTGCGAACCATACATGGGATACGATTCAAGAGGGACTAACTGATGCAAATGACGGAGATACAATTTATGTTTATAACGGCACATATTACGGTACTATAAATATAACAAAATCTATAACGCTACGAGGAGAAAATGCGAATGCTACTGTTATCCACGGGGAATGGCTTGTTAATAAGGTCGTTCATATCACCGCCGCTAATGCGACCGTCAGCGGTTTTACGGTGACCGGGGCAGTGGAAAGTGGGGCATACGGGATTTATGTGAGTTCCAATTATTGCAACATTTCCGATAACATCATCTCCGATGGTGATTATGCCATCTATTTGACCAATTCAGATTATACCATCATTTCTCATAATGATGTCTCTCATCGAAGGTATGGGGTTTATTTGGGTTCGTGTAACAATTGCTTGCTTGATAAGAATGTTGTGAACTCAAATAGCGAATACGGCATCCTTTTGTCTTCTTCATCCAACAACGTCCTCACAAATAACACGGCATCGAAGAACGACGACTACGGCATTCGTTTATCTTCTTCAAGCAATTATAATAACTTAACTAACAACGTTGTAAACTCGAACAATCGCCATGGCGTCTATTTAGATTATTACTCCTGCAACAACATCATACACAATACTGCATCAAACAACTACTACAATGGCATCTATTTGGGTTATCGTTCAAATAACAACACGTTAGCAAACAATACCGCTTCGAACAACAATCATGGCATCTGCCTGTCTGATCACTCGAGCAACAACAACATCACAAACAACACTGTAAACCTGAACAAGCAGAAAGGCATCTGCCTGCATTCTTCATGCAATAATGAGATAACCAACAACACCGCATCGAATAACAACTACGGTATCTACCTCGCATCGAGCAGCACAAATAATATCATTGCTGCAAACACAATTTCCTACAATGACAAAGGGATATACCTTTACTACACCGGTAACACCCTCATCTACCACAACAACCTCATCACCAATGCTCTACAGGCTTATGACTACAACGGATTCAACGACTGGAATAATGGTGCAACAATTGGCGGAAATTACTGGTCTAACCATAAATGCACCGGCAATCCTTCTAATGGGTCGCAGCCGTACACGAAGATAGATACAAATGCCGGAGCCGTGGATTGTTATCCGTTTGAAGATTATTGCGGTGGCAATCCGTTTAGGACCATCTACGTACCGGATGACTATGGGACCATCCAAGGTGCGGTGAATGTCGCAAACCCGGGCGACACGATCATTGTGCGTGATGGAATATACACCGAAAATATAAACATTGACAAGGGTTTAATCATTCGATCAGAAAACGGCACAGCAACTACAACTATACAGGCACCGGATTCTAACGACCATGTCTTTGAAGTGACCAGAGGTTATGTAACCATAAGCGGATTCACTGTTAAAGGGGCAACCGGAAGCGGAATGGCTGGAATTTATCTCGAAAGTAGTATAAATAACTGTAATATTTCTGGTAACGACGTATCGAATGATTACTATGGCATCTATTTTGGTTATTATTCAAATAACAACACACTAACAAACAATATCGCTTCGAACAACAATTATGGCATCATCTTGCCGGATTACTCGAGCAATAATAACATTACAAACAATGTTATAAACTCTAACAGCAACTATGGTGTCTATTTAGGTTATTACTCCTCTAACAACGCGTTAACAAACAACACCGCATCGAACAACTACTATGGCATTTATTTGGGCTATCGTTCAAATAACAACACGCTAACAAACAATACCGCTTCGAACAACAACTATGGCATCCATTTGAATTATTACTCCTCCAACAACAAGATCACGGATAATACTGTAAATTCAAATAATGACTACGGCATCTATCTGTATTCTTCGAGCAATAATCTCATCTACAACAATTACTTCAACAACACACACAATGCTTACGATAACGAAAACAACCAGTGGAACATTACAAAAACGAATGGAACGAATATCATCAATGGCTCTTATCTCAGTGGTAACTACTGGAGTGATTACATTGGCGTTGACAACGATGGCGATGGACTGGGAAACACACCTTACAGCATCTCTGGAGGCACAAACAAGGATTATTCGCCATTGACCGTTTCTACAACGCCAAAAACAATCTACGTGGACGATGATTTTGATGACGATCCGCAGAACCACACATGGAACACGATTCAAGAGGGATTGAATGACGCAAATAACGGTGACACGATTATTGTCTATAGCGGAACATACTATGGTGCGGTGAATATACAAAAATCTGTAATGCTACGAGGTGAGGGTGCCAACAACACAATTATCCATGGAGAATGGGTTGTTGATAAGGTCATTTACGCCGCTATAAATGGTGTAACGGTTAGTGGCTTCAGGGTAACTGGTGCCACATGCGAGGGAGGTTACGGAATATATGGGATAGGTGACAACTGTAACATTTCAGATAACCTCATCACCGATGGTCGCTATGGAATTTATTTGAGCGATTCGGATAACAGCACAGTTTTGCGTAACAATGCTTCGGGACGTTGTGCTCATGGTATTCACTTGGAAAATAGCGATGGATGTGTGGTCAGTGATAACATCGCTAATTCCAACTACAATGAGAACATTTACTTGTACCGTTCAAGCAACTGCACACTCATAAACAACAGTGCTAATAATTCGAGGTGGGGCGGAGGCATCTACTTGGGTTCTTCAAGCAACTGCAAGATTGAAAAGAACATTGCTAATTCAAATGACGATCATGGCATCTACTTGGATTCTTCAAGCAACTGCAAGATTGAAAGGAACATTGCTAATTCAAATGATGATCGTGGCATTTATTTGCAGTATTCAAGCAACTGCACACTCAAAAATAACATAGCTAATTCGAACAGGTATTGTGATGGTATCCGTTTGTCTTCTTTGGATAACTGCAATCTTAAAAATAATATCGCCAACTTAAATGATGACGACGGTATCTGTTTATCCTCTTCCCGCAACTGCGACATAACTGGCAACACCGTTGACTCAAATAACTATGGCATCCGCATTGTAGCAGGAAGCAGGTATAACAAGATTACAAACAACGATGTCTCAAACAATGAAGAATACGGCGTGTACCTTCACTGTTCCGGGAACAACGAAATCTATCACAATAACATCATCGAAAACGATAAACAGGCTTATGACTACAAAGGCTTCAACGATTGGGACAAGGAGGCAATAATCGGTGGAAACTATTGGAGCGACCACAACTGCACTGGTAATCCTTCAAATGGAACAGAACCTTATACAAAAATAGATACAGATGCAGGCGCAGTGGATAACTATCCGTTTGGAGGTCCAGGTGGATGGATAATAATTCCGCAGAAAGGCGACCTCAACCGCGATGGCACCCTCACCTCCGCGGACGCCGCAATCGCGCTCCAAATCGCAGCCACCGGCGCACACAACGATGCAGCCGACGTCAGCGGCGACGGGCGGGTCACCTCGATCGATGCGCTCATGATCATGCAGGCAGCGGCAGGGGGAATCGCGCTATGACGACCCGCCTGCTGCTGGTGGCTGCGGCGGCTGAGACGCAGAGCATGATTTAGAAGGAGGAGAATGACATGAAACGAATAAAATTTCACAACCGTGAAAAGGAGAAACAGGAGATCAGAAATATTCTGGATGCAGAACCTTCGCTGATCACATTTGTCTACGGACCGATAAACAGTGGAAAGACCACACTGATCACCCATCTGATCGAAGAACTGTCAGAGGAGTATGTTGTATTCTACATAAATCTCAGAACTAAATTTTTATCGAGTTACGATGATTTTATCGAATCGTTGTTTGAGATGGAGATGGAGACTGATAGGACGGTGAGGAAGGGGAAAGAGACGCTTGCAGAGCTAATTTCATCTGCAACTAAGATTACAGGCATACCGATAACGAAGGAGTTTATAGATTACGTTTTCAAGGATAATAAGTCAAAGAACGCGTTTTCGTACATGATAAAACTTTTTGAAGAGGTGAAAAAGTCAGGTAAGCAGCCGATACTGGTTTTAGATGAACTGCAAAAGATAGGGGATGTTAAAATGAATGGTCCGCTCATCTACGAACTCTTCAACTTTTTCATAGACCTGACAAAGGAGTTGCATCTGTGCCACGTCTTTGCGGCAACCTCCGATTCGATCTTTCTGGAGCGCGTTTACTCTGAAGCGATGCTCAAAGGGCGGTGCAGGTATCTGCTGGTGGATGATTTTGATTACGAGACTACCGCCGCGTTTTTGAAAGGTTGTGGCGTTACTGACGAGGGTGCGAGGGTGGCATGGGAATACTGCGGTGGAAAGCCGGTCTGCCTGGTTGAATTCATAAACTGCGGAAACAGAGAAGAGAAAGCTAAAGAGATGTTCACATTCAGAACCGGTGAACTGGAAACTCAACTGAAGCTCGTTAAGGAATTGGGAGATGAGATTACGATAGGTAGCAAGCGGTGTGATGTGCATTACGAGAAATTGGTGTCTGCCTTGAAGATGTTCGTAAAAAGAGAGGAGATCGGTATGAACGAGGTGGATGAAGTCTCAAAGAGGTATCTGGTCAAAGAGAACATTCTCTTCGTGGATCCTCTTACGGCGATGATTGCGCCTCAGTCGAGGCTGGATCTGCTTGCGATACGAGAGGTGATGGAAATTGCGTAGAATTGGGATAGTTCTCGGGAATCGCATCTGCGGCATGCTGTCTCGCGGGCGAGGCGGTGGTGGCATGACCCAACTGCTGATATTGTGACCACGACGGTTCATAATCCTGACCGTTGGTAGGATGTTTTTGAATGCGGAGTACCGGCGCAGCCATCAACCTTTCTCTGAAAAAAGGTTGGCGCTCATGATCCTGCAGGCGCACCCCGGTATCCCTGACGCTGGGACGCAGAAATTAGGTTTTCCGGAATAAACCTAGCTTTTATAGGGTATGTTACTTGTACACCTAGCAATACATCATGAAATCGACCGCAAGGTCAATAAACCAGAAAAGAAGGTGTGAATGATGAAACCATTGAAAGATGTTGAACCTGAAACCGCTGTGACGGTCAGGGAGATCACAGGTGGCGCGGATGTCAAGGCGCACCTCGAGGAACTCGGCATAACCGAAGGAGTCAAACTCGTGGTGGTAGCAACAAAGCCAGTGCATGTGCACAGTGGACCGATCTCGCTGGCAGTAGCGGATAAGGAAGTAATAATAGCCCGTGGATGGGCTGACAAGGTATATGTGGAGAAGGAAGGAGAAACTGTCCCGCTGCTGATGCTGGAGGACGGGAATAAGGGCACCGTCAGATCGATTGAGGGCGGAAAGGACTTCGAAGGCTTTCTCTCCGAGTGCGGCATCACAAAGGGAAGTGAACTTGCATTCCTGTGCCACGTTCCTGACCGCGCACTGGTGTTTTCAGCAGGGGGCAAGGAGATTACGCTGGGCGAAGGTCAGGCGTCGAAGGTGTTCGTGGTCCGGGACGGAAAGTCCTTCCAGATCAATTACCTGAACGATGGTGAAGCGGCTACGATAGAACGGGTTGCCGGCGGAACCCACCTTCAGGAGACGTTCGACAAAACCGGGCTTAACGTGGGGTCCGAAATTACGCTGCTCAGAAGAGAGTCGCCGACACTGACGTCGAAGAAGGGTTCATACGTACTTGCGAAAGTGGACGGGCAGTTGACAACAATAGGTCACGGTCTGGCTGAGAAGGTGCTGGTCGAGTAGAGAGATCTGAAAGGTTCCGGCGAGCCCCTTTTCAACAGGGGGGCTCCTCTGTTTTCCCACTCTCCGAAGAGACGCAAAAACCGAGAGCGGTTTTCATGTGTGCTCTGGTTATACTTCACGCCCCATCGACCGAGTACTTCACATACATCATAGCCTCGATCTGGTTCGTCCGCATCGTCCGCATCAGCAGCCGGTAGTCCGCGCCGCCCATCGGAACTTTCCTGACCGGCGGTATCACAGCGCCTCCGCCTTTGAGAAATATCGTGCCGCCCTTCATCTTGCCGCCGACAAACCCCTTCGCCTTCCCTTTTATGATCAGAATGCCGGAGCGCATGTCAGCAGCTGCAAACTCTCCCGCATCCCCTTCGATTATAACAGTTCCGCCGGCAAGAAGTGTTCCCGCATTCATCCCAGCGTCCCCGCAGACCCTGAGTTCCCCGCGCTTCATAAGCATCCCCGCGCTGAGGTCGGCGTCACCGGCAACGACGATCGTACAGTCGGCGCTGCATCGTGCTGCGATCGTGTCCCTGCGAATGCCATCGTTCAACGTCAGCCTCTGCCGCTCCTCGTCAAAGACGTTCGGCGGAAGCAGACCACTCGTCTGACCGCTGTGCAGAATGTCAGTTATCGACCGGAACTTTCTGAACCCGTCAAGATCGGATACAACCTCGATTATGTTTCCCATGGGCTCTGCGACCCTGCCGCTCACGTATATCTCGCCAGACGCGAAGCCCATCCCCATTCGTGTGCCAACACTCCCGTCCACGATCACGGTCCCGATATCAATTATCGCGCCCGTTCCTCCGAAGTAGCGCATATCCGCGCCCGCATTTGAGCAGAGCCGTTTGCCGCAATCGCCTTTGATGCGGATCGTCTCCCCGTTGCGAAGCGATGTGACAAGGTCGCGATAGGTGTGATCGGTATTCTTCTGACCGGGGATGATTCCATCCGGCTCCAGTTCCTTCCCCTGATGCTGCCAGTAGAAGTTGTATGTGAAGTCGCAGACGCAGTTCGATGGCGATGTGAACTCGATCTCAATTCCCATCTATATCGTGCCTCTCGTGCCCCTCATATCCATCATGCTCCTCGAATACATGTTAGAAGAGACGCCTCCGATTAACCCGGCGATCGCATCGTCCAGAAACGGTCCCAGACTCTTAAGAATTCCAGGTTTCTTCTGATCGAATCTCGTGAACTCGAAGATGCCTTTGTGTCCGGCGATGTACGTTGCAATCGCAATACCCAGAACCTCGTCTGCTATGAGAAAAACAGGATCGCGCTCGTACTCTTCGGCGGTCAGTCCGGGCAGTCCGCCGCTTTTGCCCTCTGTCTCCAGAAGTGTTGCCGCATGGAGGAGTATGCAGATATTAGCGTCGGATACTGCAAAATTCAGTTCACGTCCGAACGCCTCTCTTGCAAGCTCCTCGGTCTCTATGCCTGGGTGCGGGACATAGAGTTCCATCGCGGAATCGATGATTGCGCTTTTGGTGATGCCGCATTCACCAAGCGTCTCGAAGATATCTTGTTCGGCTGACATGGTTCGTTGTTTATGGTTCGTTGTTTTTTGGCGTTTTGGTTTTTTGGTTTTTTACAACTGTTATGGTCGGCTACTTCTTAAACGTCCACGTTTCATAAGAAACGCAAGAGCACAGATCCCTACCGCAAGTAGCCCCGAGAATCCGGAGAACCCCGGGACTTTGATCCCGAACGGCAGCGTTTTGCGCTTCGCAACGGTCTCTGCGTACAGTGTGTCGCCAACGAATATGCCGATGACCTTGACCTCGGTTCCAACCTCAAGCACTGTTCGCCCGTAGAACCTGACATCGGCGTGTGCACCGTCCTCCTCGATGTCCATCCGGTAACCCATGCCAGATTCTCTCACGTCGGTCAGGTTGCCGAAGATCGCAACCTTCCTGCCGTTGTACGCCGACGGGTTCCCGGTAAGTTCCGCAACTGCAACAGTCCCGGAGTCGGTGAGGGGCCAGTGGAGTATGCATTCCGGAACGAAGATGTCACCATCGATCCTGTTGTGGTAGAAGACGCCGATCATCTTTACGGTGTCCCCATCCTCAAAACCCAGAAAGAGCGATCTATCTTTTGCATCGACGTTGATTGCATAGCTCCCTTCGACGATGCGCGTGTCTTTCGAGATGTTTACGAGCGTCCCTGCTATTCCGATCGTCCCGATCGTGATTGTGCCGTCGTAGTACTCCGGATTTGTTGCAACCTCGGTTACGGTCGATTCCGGAACGCTGAAATCGATCGCGCACGCCGGAGCCGCAAGTATCATGAAAACAGAGAGAATCATCGCAATCCGGGTCATCCGTGTCATCCATGTCATCCATGTCATCCGTGCCATCCATACCCTCCGTGCCAGTTCTGTTGTTACTGTTGTTACTGTTGCTACAGTTGCTACAAGCAATCCTCTCATTGTTGCCATCATCAATACTTCCTCTGCGGTGCATTCACATCACTGTGATTGTACGTGGAACTCGGAACCAGTGTCACATCCATCGCAACCTCTGAGTGGCAGCCAACGCACGTCCAGTGCCCAACCGAGATCGAGGTTCCGTTGGCGTAGATTGCGTCCGTGTCATCTTTAATCAGGTGATGAGCCGTCTGATCGAGGCCACTGAGGTAAGGCGCGGTCTGAATCGTAATATCTCCGTTTTCATCAGAATCACTGTGGCAGTTGGTGCAGTAGATGTCTTTTGTCAGCCCGTGCCGCAGATTGACCTCGCGGAGCGGATATGTCTCGTTCAGGTTATACCCGTGACAGATGCAGTTGGCAGGACTGTGGGCACCATGAGTCACGTTTCCGACCACACCGGAACGACATTTGTTACAGAATTCTGTCGCAGAATCGCGGTTTTTGAATGTCGTGTGGCTTGTTGCGGGTAGTGCGTAGGCTGTCATCGAACTCACGAGCGCGATCGCCGCTACGAGCACTGCAATTCTTCTGTTCATGATGTATCACTATATCAGCCTGATTTGCGTTCTAGTGTCATTTGGGTCAGCAGCAGTATTTTACCTTTGCGTCTTTTTACGCCCCCGCGTCTTTGCGTTCCGCATACGATTCAACGCGAAGACGCAAAAGTCGCAAAGGCGAGAGAGACGCCCGACCCGCGCAGTGATCGATAATCGTAAATATGTTGCAGCCAATCTGTATGATTGAGGCGGAAACCGGATGTTGTTTGCAAACCCAACCATAGCTATCTGGGCGTTTTTCCTGACCGTTATTCCCTTAATTATCATATATCTGCTAAGACCGAAGGCACTAACGGTCGTGATCCCCTCGGTCATGTTTTTCACGCAGATGACAGAGCAGAAAAAGGAGTACGCACGGACGCTCAACCGGATAATCAAAGATCCGCTCTTTCTGCTCCAGTTACTGGTTTTAATCGCCCTGATCATCGCTATCGCCTCTCCTTTCATCGAAGAGAGTAAACGGATCAGCGGCGGGCATACGATAATCGTTCTGGACGGTTCCGCGAGCATGCAGGCTGGTGACAGATTTGATGATGCGATCGATCTCGCGAAACAGTACCTGACAGCGCAAAACAGCATCATCCTCGCAAAGAACACACCTGTGATCGCACTGCGCGGCGAGGACGAGGACTCTGCGAGAAATGTTCTCAAAGACCTCCCGAGAACTGCGACGACCGCGGATCTGTATCAGGCGATCATGTACGGCAGCGCGATGCTCCCCTCTGGAGAAGGCAGGATCATCGTGATCTCTGATTTTGCGAACTGGGACGGCGAGGACCCTCATGTTGCAAAGAAACTCGCAGAGGCGGACGGAATCGAGGTCTCGTTCATGAAGGTCTCAGGCGGCGAAAACAAGATCGCTATAACCGGCGGATGGGTGTCGGACGACAACCAGTACACCTGCATAATCAAGAATTACATGGCATCTCCGGTCGATGCGACGATCGATGTTACGTACAACGGTGAAACGTCCACGCATGATCTGGCGATTGCGGCGCACGGCAGCGAGTACTTCGCGCTGAACGATATCGGTGCAGGCACGACCGAGATTGTGGTGCATCCCGACGATGACATGATGATTGACAATCGCGCGTACGTTGTTCTTCCGTTCCAAAAAAGCCAGAAAGTGCTCTACATCTCTGACCGCGATTCCGCGTCCACGCCGTCGGCGACAGCGCTTGCACTAATCCCGTCTGTG
>Ga0190315_1000477_pt1 | contig 20124 bp, 18 predicted proteins | sample 48701101_MG_FD_161673 | JGI IMG/M metagenome (GOLD analysis project Ga0190315, IMG submission 161673) | Hydrothermal vent sediment bacterial communities from Southern Trench, Guaymas Basin, Mexico - 4870-11-0-1_MG | ecosystem: Environmental > Aquatic > Marine > Hydrothermal vents > Sediment ...
CTGCGCTGCGCATGTCGCAACGCATCAGAAAACCCAGCAGGGATTGAAACTACCCATATCTTCGTCCCTGTTGCGTTGAACGGTGTGTCGCAACGCATCAGAAAACCCAGCAGGGATTGAAACAACGAGACTGCTGGTGCAACCGTGCCGCACTGGCGTCGCAACGCATCAGAAAACCAGAGCAGGGATTGAAACCGTTGTTGAACTGATCATAGCCATCAGCATACCCGATTCTGACGGATTTTGTGACTTTCAGAAGATGCTGAAAAGAAGGGACTTTTCATTCTCTGCGCCATCGCGCCTTTGCGTTTTTTATTCTCCGGTTTAACGCAAGGTCGCGGAGGCGCAAGTGAGAGCGACCCGCGACGTTCCACATACGCGAGGGGGCTACCGCCAGCGACCACGGAAACTGTCAGAACCGGAGATGTTTCTGACACATCTCATCCAAAATCCTCCAGATCAAAAGCGACGTACCCGCGATCTCTGAATTCCTCCTTGCAATCAATCTTTCTTGCGATTATCCCGTAGTACTCATTTCTCTCACCAGTTCGCCAGTCCATCGACTCCGCTTTTGCGATCAACGAACTCAAAAGTCTTTCTGCCTTCGGTTTTCCGAGATCAGTCCATTTCACCTCGCAAAAAAGGATCTCACTGGTTTCCTCGTTCAGGGCTACGATGTCAATCTCCTCTTCCTTGTGCCACCATTTGCCGATGGATGTCGGAGTTATGGGCAGGGGGATATGGCGTTTTCTCATCAAATGCTCACACAAAAACTCGAACCTCTGACCCATGTACGTCGAAAAGTTGTTTTCGATCTTTGAAAGGAGTGTTTCGTAATCTTCAGCTTCGACAGAGTCCCGGTTGGGATAGACGAACCTGAACCAGAACGCAAACAATGGATCGTCGATGACATAAATACCCCTCTTTCTTCTTCCGATCGGAAGAATATGCCTGACAATCCGAGTATTCTCAAGAACGTGCAAATATTTGGAGGCATTCCCCTTTTCGATACCTGTGTACGTCGAAACATGCGCGAGGGTGTTGTATCCCAGAGCTATCGCTTTTAAGATCAGAAAATAGTTTTTCTGCTCTCTGAACTCCGCTCGCAAGAGAAATTCTGGCTCAAGACTCAGGAACTCCCCCTTTTTGAGCATCCGTTCCCTGACGTTTTCAAAGAACGTTAGACCACAGTCAAACTTCTCAAGATATGCGGGAACCCCCCCGACGACGCCATAGACCATACAGAGGTCAACTGTTCCGTATTCAGGAAGAAACTGCCCCAGATACCCAAAATCGATCTCGGTAACCTTCCACTGCCCGGTTCTCCGCCCGTACAGCGGAGAGCGGTATCCCAAAACCTCGGTCTCCATCATCCCGACGCTTGAGCCGGTGAGAACCAGCATCACGTCCCTTTTCGAGAGATTCTCATCCCATATCATCTGAAAAACCGATGTCACTCCTCTGCCAAGTTCAATCAGGTATGGGAACTCATCAATAATGAATAGAACCTTCTCGTCCCCGCGATAGAATTCAAAGAAGTATCCGAAGATTTCGATCCAGCTACTGACCTCCAGCCGTTCAAATGCCGGCATATCGAGAAATTCCGACATCTTCTGCTTCATCCGGTTCATATTCTCCTGCTCGCTGTCTTTTGTGCAGAGAAAATAGATGCCCGGCTTGTTCTCTGAAAAATTCAGCAGAAGCCTCGTCTTTCCGATCCTGTGCCGCCCGTAGATCACAAGAAATTCGGGATTCGTGGTTCTGTATCGTTCTTCCAGAAACGCAGTCTCGGAACCGCGGTCGATGAACTGGTGACACCGATCGTGCCGCTCTCGCTGTCCATGCGTAAGTTGTTGCATAAGTATGATACTCTACTCACAACTTATTATGCTTATGCCCAACAGCCATGCCGGAGTTACTCGATTCCGGTTTACCAGACCTACCCGATCTACCAGACCTACCCGATCTCGATCCTGTCAAGATACCGATCGATGCACATCTTCTCAATCTCGACCAGATTGGAAAGTGCGTCAGTAAAATCACATCTTCCCACGGTAAAGAGCCCGTGCCCGTAAACGATCACACCGCGGCGCCCCACAATCGCCGGAGGCAGCGTATGGCAGAGCCCGAAGGGTCCTGTTCCGACCTCGCCCGGCACGATCGGGATATCTCCGATAAAACGCTTTTCAGGGCATTTTATGTGACACTGACCCCTGAAACCGCAATCAAAATTCTCGCAGAAGAGGGACATGATCACGCAGAATTTGGGATGACCGTGCAGGATGGCTCTGTTGTCTGTGATCTGGTAAATGTCCCTGTGAGCCGTGTACTCGCTCGATGCCGTAATCCCTGCGCAGGACGAGCCATCCATCGGGCAGGCGCAGGTGTTCCCGGAGAGCTCGTCAAGAGAGCTTCCGGTCTGGCTGATGTAGATGACGTCACCGAGTCGGTACGAGATGTTTCCGAAGAAGGAATCGACCATCCTGTGCTCGACTGTCAGCCTTCCTGCGGTTGTCATCGCCTGCAACACCTCTGCTCCATCCGTAAATGGACCCTTCCTCAGTTTGTCGGATGACATGGAGTCATCTGCGCCGCGAATGGAATCTTTGTAATCCGCAATCGCCCGTAAAGCGATCTTTCGCTCTCTTTTGCCAGCTACCCCAACGGCAGCCGCATAGAGGTGATCGGTAAGGAATTTTACGAAGATTGCGAAGCATACCGAGCTGTAGGTCACAAACGCCTGTTCCGGGCTCACCGTTCCGAAGGCGACGATTCCCTGATCCGGTATGATGACGCTCTTTCGCCTTTTTAACGCGTCCACAATTGAGTCAGCGTCAAATTCCGGTGAGATCGGGATGTCATGGAGAAATGTCCTCGTCTCCGTATCCTGCGGGCGGATCGCGGCACCGCCATCACTGTTACCGTCACCATCATCGCCACCACCAGCATCGGTATCGACATCGAGCTCCTGTCTCACAAGATAGTTTAATATCGAAAAATACGGTTCGGAGGGGCGTGCAAATAGGATACTGTTGATGTTAAGCCCTGCTATCACCTCTTCGAGGATCTCAGATGCGGGATCCTCCCGATTCCAGACGAGTTCCGCGTCAAGACCCCCCAGAAGGGGCATACCGTTCCTTTCGTCACATAGTCCGTGTGTGATCAGTTTATCGGCGTATCTCTTCACAAGTCGTTCCATTCGATCCCAAGCTCCTTGCACTTCTCTCTCGTGGGAATACCTCGCTGGTCAAGCCCGCGAATCCTGTAATAATCGCTGCGGGCTCTCAGAAAATCATCCCGGTCTATGGGCGCAACCGTTATGCCGTCGCCACTCGTTCCTGTGCTTGCGAAGAACCGCTCCGGCAGGTCGCAATCACTACCATCAAACCCATTCATGGCGTTCATCATGCACTCGTTGTAATAAATTCTCTCGCCAACACCGAGCAGATCCTGCGCTGTTGTCTGAACGCCGGTAACGCCCGCGAATGCCTGCGCATACTCCTCCAGCGTCGCCGCAAAGAAGAGAAACTTACACGCGACGAGTGAATCGACTATCGCGTTCAAATCTTCGCTGATCTTGATGATCCTCGCCTTGCCGCTGAAGCTGAACCTGTCTGTGGCAACAGGCTTTCGCAGGATTTCATGCGAGATCGGATACGCCCGCAGATGGCATCCGCCCCTTGTGGAGGTTGCGTACGCCAGAGCCATGCCATACGAGCCCCTTGGGTCATACGCGGGAAGCTCCTGTTTTTTTACGGTAATTGCAGCGTCTTCCCGACCCTTGCCCCTCGCGTACCTCTGCGAACCGAGTCCAAGACCTGCGCCGACCCCTCTCGCGTGGGTGATGTCACGGAGAAGCGCGGCAACCTCACCCGGAGAGAGGTCCTTCTCCGCAATCTCCATGTAGCATGCAAGCGTTGCGCCCGCTGATACTGTGTCCATCCCAGCCTCCCCGCAGATCCGGTTCGCTTCGACAACCGTCTCCATGTCGCTGTTTTTGATGAGCGCGGTAAAATGCGACATGGTCTCAAATTCGGGCATCATCTCACCGTTCCGCCCGACCTTCTTGCAGAGGATGCTGCATCCCGCACACCCGGTCCTTTTGAACTGGTAGCGCTCTTTGTAGTGGTATGCGTTAAGTGTAGGTGCGGGCGAAAACTGCGTCGCCCTGAAGTTATCAGTCGGCATCATCCTTCTTGCGTGGATCAGGTCGTAGAGCGCACCTGTTCCGTAATTTGCGATCCCGAACTCGCCCATGAGAACAGGTGATGTGGAAGCGAGGCGGAAGATTCGTTCCCTCGCTTTCTTGACCTCGTCTCTGTCATAAACGGCTGTTCTTCCGCTCCCCTGAACGCTTACGTACTTCAGGTTCTTCTTCGCCATCACAAGCCCAAGCCCGCCACGACCCGCGAAATGGTGCCCGTCAACGACGATTCCGCTGAAGAGAACGCCGTTCTCGGCGGCAGGACCTATAACAGCAACTGCTGCGCCGTGTGCAGCGTGTGCAGCGTGTGCGCCGTATGCAGCGTGAACCGCGCTGATGGTGCGGCTCACCTCCGCCCCCTTCATCGACTGCGCATCCACAACACTCACGTCTGAATCGGCGATCCGTATTCCGCAGAGACTTTCGCTCCTACCGGTAACGATTACCCCGTCCCAGCCAGCCCGCTTCATCTGCACCCCGAGCGACCCTCCGACCGACGAGTCAGAGACCGTGCCGGTCAGGGGCGACCGCGACATCACGGTCATGCGCCCGGACGAGGGTACTGGCGTGTCAGTCAGTGGGCCCGCAAAGAAGAGGAGCGGCATATCGGGCGAGTCCCATCGTTGGGTCACGAAATCCCTGAGATAGTGCCCAGCCATGCCCTTTCCGCCGATGTATCGCTCGTACACCTCAAGTTCTGGGCGTTCCACAGAATGCACCCCTGTGGTCAGGTCTATCTTCAGAATCTTTCCTGTCCAACCGTACATGGTATCACCATAATCAAGAGCTGCAATTCACAAGACTTTTTACCATCCATAATATCAAATGAGCCTATATTTTTTGGCTCTTTCTGTAGTTCGCGTTGCAAGTGTCTCGAGACCTTCCTTGAATCAAAAACTTAAAATCATCCGGAGTACACCAAGAGCAGTATGGCGTCCGAAAAGAACAAAAGAATTCCCTGTGAGATTGTAGCGATTCAGGAAGGCAAGACATGGGACAACGTCGTTGTGCAGCGAAAGGTGTCGAAGAAGCGGCTATTCTTCGGCAAGGCAAAAAAAGATGCCAGCATTAACGTCGGAGACCCCGCATACCTTGAAATTGAGGTTATGCCGTCAGAACTTCCGGAAACGCCGCTACGTGTGACACTGTATGATATGAACGACACAAAGATCGACTGGACGATCATCCAGCCGAAGCAGTTCGATGTTGGCAGGTAATCGGTAGTCCTGCGAACGTCCGTGCATCCGCATCCTCAATCCTGGTCAGTTTCACGGTCACCAGCAAGCCCGCTGATGATGTCGCCACGCGTGACGATCCCGATCAGTTTACCGTTCTCGATAACAGGCAGCCGGTTGATCCTGTGATTTACCATCAGCGCACTGGCGTCCTCGACCGGATCGTCCGGCGAGATCGTGTGCACGTGCTTTGTCATGATCGCGGGAACCGTCTTCTCGCCCACATCCGCAAGCGCCTTCTTCGCCTCCTCCCACCCGATCAGCTCGCGCAGCGGAATCTCGATAATCTCGAGCGGGCTCGGGAGGAGCAGCCCACTGCCGCGATCCGGAAGTTCGAGCAACTTCAGTACATCAGACTCGGTAACGATTCCAGCCAGTCGCTCGCCGTCCAGAACCGGCATTCCGCTTATGTCGTGCTCTTTTAATGATGACGTGACCGTTCGGACTGTATCGTCGATCTGGCAGGTGACGACCTCTCTTTGCATAACGTCTCTCACATTCATGATACTGTCTTCAGAGCGATTCGGATGTATCTCTTTCGGTGCGCCGGGCTTTGGAGACTACTGGCTCTCTGATACACAACGCCCGCCATACACGACCGCACCATCGTACTCGATTCTGAGTATCCGGTGGTACGGGATTTCTGTCTCGCCAGCGAGTGTGAAGAATGAGTGCCCGAGACTTGAGATCGCGGAACCACTTACGACTTTCGTATCGCCGGGCGCGCCCCGGTGCAGGTAGTAGATCGTGCATTCGTGCATCGGGCAGCCCCGCCACTTGATCTCGTTCAAGATATCTCTGGGGCGTTTTGATCGGAACATGGTAATTTATAGTGCCGGTCGCAGATATCTTCAATCTATGCCGTTGCCTCGTCTGCACCGGCAGAATGTGAATATGAATGTAAATGTAAATGTGAATGTACAGAATAGCTTGGGATGCTCTGGAATCATGCAGGAAACGATCCTTTCACCTGAAAAAACGGAAAAAGAGAAGATATCCGATCTACAGATCAGACCGAAGGTCTTTAGTGAGTTCGTGGGGCAGGAAGAGCTGAAAGAACAGCTACAAATCTTCATAACGGCTGCAAAGAAGCGGGACGAACACCTCGATCACCTCCTCTTCTCAGGTCCCCCGGGTCTCGGGAAGACGACGCTCGCGCACATCGTTGCAGCCGAACTCGGCGTTGTGATCAGGGCGACAACGGGACCTGTTCTGGAGCGTCCCGGCGATCTCGCTGCGATTCTCACGAATCTCGACGAGAAGGGCGTCCTGTTCATCGACGAGATACACAGGTTGAGCCAGATCGTCGAGGAGACCCTGTATTCGGCGATGGAGGACTTTGCGATCGATGTTATGATCGGCGAGGGCGTGAGTGCGCGTTCTGTTCGCCTGAATCTCAAACCGTTCACGCTCATAGGTGCGACGACAAGAACCGGACTCCTCAGTTCGCCGCTCAGAGATCGCTTTGGTGTCGTCAGCCGGTTGAACTTCTATCCGCCGGATACGCTGGCAGAGATCGTTATCAGGTCTTCGGGGGTGCTCGGGATTGCGATCGATCAGGCGGGCGCGGCAGAGATTGCGACCAGATCGAGAGGCACCCCCCGGATTGCGAACCGGATCCTCCGCCGCGTCCGCGATTATGCGCAGGTTGTGGCTGATGGCACAATCACGCGGGATGTTGTCGATTGCGCACTTGCGATGCTCAAAATCGACGAGAGGGGATTGGACGAACTCGACCGGATGGTTCTGGATGTGATCGTCAATGATTTCGATTGCGGTCCTGTTGGCGTCAAGACCATCGCAATCTCAGTGGGCGAGGAGGTGCGGACGATAGAAGATGTTGTGGAGCCGTATCTGATCCAGATCGGGTTCATCAAGCGGACACCGCAGGGGCGGGTTGCGACAGAGGCTGCGAGAGCGTCTCTGCGGCGCGGATGAGTGGGTGGTGGCAATCATGTTGTATGGGCATCGGTCGCCCGATTGCGATTCTGTACTTTCTGGCAAGAAAATAACCGCGGAGGACGCAGAGGTTCGCAGAGTAGTTAACCGTTTATTCCCCCTCCGCGTCCCTCTGCACACTCCGCGGTCAAATTCCCTGTTTGGTTATTGCAAATGTGCCAATGTGTCATTCGGAGGTACGACACTCTGCGTCTGCGCGTTCGATTGCTATCTTTGTTATGAGCAGCGACACGTACAACAATGTGTATGCTAATATATTAAAGAGCAGGGTGTAGATGATGATCGGGCTATCGATCCCGCCGCCCGATGACGTCAGGTCAGGATGCGGTTGCCTGGGCCAAAGTTTGATCGAGATGTAGCTCATAGGAACGGCAACGAACGCGATGATCCCGAAGACCGCTGATGTGCGTGCACGGTTCTCGCCCCCCATTGCACGCCGGAGCATCGTGTACGCCACGTACAGTAGAAACAGGATCAACTGGAAGGTCAAACGCTGATCCCACTCCCAGTAGATGCCCCACGCACTCTTTGCCCAGAGCATTCCGCTCACAAGATTCAACGCGCAAAAGATGACTCCGATCTCGGCAGAAGATGCTGCGAGCGCATCCCATTTCACATCAGAAGTCTGGAGATACCTGATGCTCGCGATGAATACCACGAAGAACGCAACGTACGAGACCCATGCGAGCGGGACATGGAAGTAGAATATCTTGAAGCTCTGCTGATACTGCCCCCACTCCGAATCGCTGAACCACTGGGGTCGCTCTCCCGGATCGATCGGCACAGGTCCTGAAAAGATCATGTAGGTCGCTGCGATCAGGATTACTGCGGTTAAGAGATAGAGTATGGTCTTTCGGTCCATTACAGATAGCACATCCATTCAGCCATCGAGTACTCAAATCCGTCCATCAACTCGAAATCTACCTCGCCCAGTGGCATGGGCTTTCCTTTACATAGTCTCTTGTCTCCGCATCGTTTGTAGCACGCAACGCAGGGTTCCAAGGGAGTTTGATGTGTCATGCCGATCTGTTAAACGCTTTTGCGTTATTTGTATTCTTCGCGTTACTGGCTCACGAAATCGCTCGGCTTCGGAATTCCTGGCTTGAGTCCCTTCCGCGTCCGGATCTGTTTCACGATGTCAGGCAGCAGGTTCTTCGGAAGCGGCTCGAACCCGACGAACTCTGTACTCCAGAGCGCCCTTCCTTCGGTTGCAGACCTGAGGTCGCCTGCAAACCCGAATAACTCCGCAACCGGTGCTTTTGCCTCGATGTCGGTCACATCGCCTTCCTGCGTCATGTTCAGTATCGCGCCTCTCCGCCCTTGAATCTCTGATATCGCTCCGCCCATCTGGTCCTGCGGCACCTGAATGAAGACCTTCTGGAACGGTTCTAAGAGCGTCGTTTCCGCCATCAAAATCGCAGCCTGAATCGCCTGTCGCACAGCAGGTATCACCTGCGCAGGACCGCGGTGTACCGCGTCCTCGTGGAGCTTGACATCAACGAGCCTGAATTTCATGCCCTGGCACGGCTCTCGTGACATCGGTCCTGCGGTCGTCGCCTCGACGAACCCCTCGATTATAAGCTCCATCGTCTCACGGAGATACTGGATACCTTTCGTCATATCCAGGAATATATTCGTTTCAGAGATCGCAGCGACGCTCTTTGCCTCATCTTTGTCAAAACCAGCCTCAATCAGCTTATCGCGCCTCTCAATCTTGTCCATGCGCATCGCAATCTCGCCTGACTTGATCATCTCGGTCACAGCCTCATCGAGCGGTTCAACCTCGATGTAGAACCGATTGTGCCTGTTCGGCGACTTTCCTTCGACAGGTCCTGCGCTTCCGGTAATGGTCTCACGGTAAACGACGATGGGCTCAGACGTTGTGATCTCGACGCCCTTGTCCCGCTCGATCCGGTGACCGATGACCTCCAGGTGCAACTCGCCCATTCCCGCAAGCAGATGCTCGCCCGTCTCCTCATCGATCTTGACATAGAGCGTCGGGTCCTCCTTTGAGACCTGTCTTAAAACCTCGATTAACTTCGGAAGGTCCCGCATGTGTTTCGCCTCAACCGCAACAGTCACAACAGGCTCGCTCGCATGTCGGATCGTCTCAAACGGCTCCATATCCGGGAGGCTGGATGCTGTACTCCCGACAATCGCGTTTTTAAGTCCTGTCACCGCTGCAATATTTCCCGCCGGAATCTGTTCGACATCGAGCCTGTCAGGTCCCATAAAGACTCCCACCTGCTGGATCCTGTCGGTTTTTGATACGCCGGATATGTACAGCTCCTGACCTCGCTTGAGCGTTCCGCTGAAGAGCCTGCCGGTCGCAATCTCGCCTGCATGTGGATCTCTTGTGATCTTTGTCACCATGAGCGCGACATCACCATCCGGATCACACGAAACCATCTGTGTTCCGATCTTGGAATCTATATCCCCGTGCCAGATCACCGGAACCCGGTTCTTCTGGGCTGTGAGCGGGTTTGGCAGGTGCTTGATCACCATGTCGTTCATCACTTCATGGAGCGGGCATTTCTTGGCAAGCGACTTCATATCTTCTTTTTTGCAGTAATCATACACTTCCTTGAAACCGATCCCGCTCTTTTTCATGTAAGTGACGCTTATCGCCCAGTTGTACAACGCTGACCCGAATGCCACAGTTCCGTTTGCCGCATCGAGCCGCCACTCCTTGTATTTCTCCTCGCTCATCCCTTTGATCAGCTTGTTCACGTTGTCGATGACTTTTCCGAGTTTGATCTGCATCGTCTGGGAATCGACCTGCAGTTCGTTTATCAATCGATCGACCTTGTTGATGAACAGAACCGGCGTCACATTCTCTTTTAACGCCTGCCTGAGAACGGTCTCGGTCTGCGGCATCGCGCCCTCGACAGCGTCAACCACAACGACCGCGCCGTCAACAGCACGCATCGCCCTTGTGACATCGCCTCCGAAATCGACATGCCCCGGAGTGTCTATGAGATTGATCAGATACTCCTTGCCCTCGAACTCGTGTACCATCGACACGTTTGCGGCGTCGATTGTGATTCCTCGCTCCTGCTCCTCCTCATCAGAGTCCATGAAGAGCTGCGTACCCGCAAGTTCCTTTGAGATCATGCCAGCGCCCGCAAGCAGATTGTCTGTGAGCGTGGTCTTGCCGTGATCGATATGCGCAACTATACCTATGTTTCTGATCTGCTCGGGTTGGTTCATCAGTTCCCGAACACGTTCAACCATTTTTTTCTTTACGCCCATATATCGTACCTCTAATTAAAAATATCAGATCGCAAATACATAAAGATTTCTGTGGTCTTAAGGGTTGTGGATCACACTCAGCATCGTCCCGTCCGGACATGTATGTGCATGTTGGTCTCTCCGCGTCTTTGGGTGTTCACTGCCTGCAAGCGCAGAACATCATCGGAATGTCTATCTTCGGGGCGGTGGTCGGGCATCAACCGAAACAGACGACGCATCAAATCTAAGAACCCGCATGAACTCCTCCTCCCGCCCGATAGGCATCGTCGCATCGACGCCGACCTTTGTTGTCGTGCCATCCGGAGCAGAGATCGGGTCGAGCGAACTCCCGCGCACATTCGTTACAACCAGCAGATCCCGATCGCCAAGCACTCTCGTTGCGATCGCAAACTCGACATCGCTCGGATCGTAGATGTTGATGTCGGGATCGACCACCACCACGTTCTTGAGGCTCGGATGCGCGGCGAACGCCGCGAGGATCGCGTTCTTGGGATCGCCTTCTGTCCGCTTTTCGATCTGCACAACGGAATTGAAGTAGCAGCAGCCGCCATCCGTTAAAACAACGTTCTTTGCATCCGCAACTCCGTTTACCGCACTGAAAATCCTCGGTTCATACGGAACCCCCATCAGGAGTTTGTGTTCTCTGCCGGACGGCACGATCGCATGGTATATTGGGTCTTCCCGGTGGCTGATCCCTGTGATCCGGATTACGGGCTCGCTGCGCACCCTATCATACGTTCCGGTGATGTCAACGAACGGACCCTCGGGCGCAGTCTCGTCCCCGATGTATCCTTCGAGCACGATCTCGCAGTGCGGAACCCGTAAGCCATTTCCGCATTCGAAGACCTCAAGCGGCTCACCGATTATGGCGGACGCGTAACGAAACTCCAGTCCCTCGGGCACGCGTGTGCAGAGGGCAAAGAGCACAGCCGGATCAAGCCCGATCGCTATTGCAACCGGAAGGTCTTCCCCTCGCTCCAATGCCTTTTTGTGCATGAGATACGTGTGCCTCGGCGCAACGAGCCTCACAGCGAGACGGTCGTTCCCGATGACCATCATGCGGTGGATGGATGCATTTGTTACCCCGTCGATCTCGGTTATGAGGACTCCCGCCGTGATGTAAGGTGCGGGATCGTCTTTGAAATACGTAAGAATCGGCAGCTTTGAAAGATCTGGCTTTTCCCTGATCTCTTTTGTTTGCGAGTCAGCAACAAGTCTTGTTTCCCCGTCCATCCCGACGGATGCGAGATGCGCAACCAGACCTTCCCTCTTAACAGAGAGAGCGCTGCAAAGAGCGTCTCTTGAGGCGAGAATGTTCACAGCGACGCGGCTCTCGTCGATGTCGTGGAAGAGGACCGGCGTACCGTCTCCGGCAATCCCGGTAGCGTCGTATTCTTTTGCGACCGGTTCCCGGATCTCGGTCAGGCTGCAATCGTTTTTTAGTTGATCTATAAAACTTCTGAAGGACATTGTTCCACCCGTTGCTGCGAGGTTGTTTGACATCTCTGAGTATCGAGTTACGTAGCTGCAATGGTTTTTGGTTACACCATCAAATATGCTTCGCCACAGCGGTGCTGCCAACTCGACGCTGGTATTGTTATGGTTGTGATATTCTCTTCAAGGTTCTGATGGATCCAAGATGATTCAAGATATAAGACATGCACTCCACACCAATAGTATGAAACGTGTGCTCTGGTGGCTGATCGCAGGCACGAAAGGCGGAGTGAACCGTGCCCGGATGATCAATGCATTGAATGACCGCCCGTACAATGCAAATCAGCTATCAGCAGTGCTGGAACTGGACTACAAGACAATAAGACACCATCTGAAGGTTCTTTCTGAGACTAACGTGGTCACATCCACAGGAAGTGGCTACGGCGCGATGTATTTTCTCTCCCCAACCATGGAAGAGAATTACGCACTCTTCGAAGAGATTTGGGAGAAAATTGGGAATAAATTCAAGTGAAGCGGTGATGATATGCAAATATTCATGTATGATCCTGTATTTATAATGAATGCCAAGACGGTGATGACCACTGCAAATGTGGTGCTGCTGGTTCTATTGATGGCTATTTATGTCCAAAGTTACACACGGATCAAATCGAAGTTCACGCTGGGTTTGATGATATTTGCGTTTCTTTTGCTCTTGCATGCGGTCACATCAACTCCATGTATGCATGCTGCGGGCGGGCGTCGGATGTGCGCACTCGGACCGCTTGACGTGATACCTGACATACTCGAATTTATGGCGCTACTGGTGCTCATCCACCTCAGTTCGGAATGAATTTGGGTATGATTTGAGTACAATGCTGGAAAAATTATGCATACAACCCATGATTAACCGATGTCAGGGCTGGATGGGGGGATGGGGTAACGAGGCTGAGCGGCTAAACACGCAAATCTCCTGCAATCTTTGCATGCATCGAGAAAAGGGTCACGAAAAAATATATCCCGATGGAAAATGGTTACAATTCAAACTCCTCAATAAAACCTAATATCAATTTGTATTTTTCCAGATATCTAAATCCCTTGTCGGTCAATGTCAAGAACTTCTTTCCCTTTTCGTCAGTACTCTCTTTGATAAACCCCTTTTCCAATAGTTCATTTGAGTATTCTGAAAAACTTTGTGATGATAAATTCGAATATCTCATCAGAGGCGTAGGCTTTATAGAATTGTGATGCTGTCTGATAATCTTTAAAATATCGTATACCACCTCCAGGCGATCTCTTCTACGCCTTACTTTGTCCATTTGGTCACCTTATGATAGATTATCCCAATCACTGCAATCGATACAATCTGAAATGCAATTTGTATTTCGATTGGGAGAAATCTTCTCGGACCTAATATGAATAGATTAACTATCCAGAACAATAAGAATAATATGTACAAAATAAAAAGAGGTGAGATTTTTCTTGATTTACTATAGCTGTGGGTAGCCATTATTATTGTGAAACTGAGCAATACTGCGTGTAATAATATTAGAGGAGAAGGTGACATCGAAATAACTGCAATGCAGGATATTAGAACGGCAATGGCGTTAAATAGTAATAAAGGGTGTTTAATTTGTAGTTTCTTCCAGATTGTGCTGTATGTCAATGAAAGAATCGCCATTGTGCTGAAGTATCCACCAAAAAACGCAGAAAAAATTTTAAAGACATTGATCGATAAATAAATATCGAATGTTATATTTATTAGAATAAATAAAATAGATAGAAATCTAAAAATATAAGCTAATCCGAAGAATAAGAACGTAATCCTGAAATATTTGATACCTTTATGTTTTGTCAGATCATAAATTTCTCCGGTTTTAAAAAATATCATAAAGCAAAGAGATACAACTATTATCATATAGCCAATTTCCACAGCCAGTCTTGTTGGGTCGATCAGATGGTGCACAAGCATATAGTCTATGTTTTTCCCGAGCACTATTAAAAAAAGTGGACTTGAAGTGTACACTTTACCTTCTTCTTTCTTATATACGACCCCGGGTCACTTAGGTATATTATTGAATAGAAGAGGCAGCCAAATTGAAACAAAACGATACATTACTGCGTCTGGAGAATGTCTGGAAGATCTACCGGATGGGCGAAGTAGAATTTGCCGCACTGAAAGGAGTCGATCTGGAGATAGATAAAGGGGAATTTGTAGCAATTCTCGGACCAAGCGGAAGCGGCAAAAGCACCATGATGAATCTGATCGGATGTCTGGATCTGCCAAGCAGAGGCACAATTCGTCTGGATGCTCGGGATATCTCCAAACTCTGTGAATCAGATCTGGCACAGATCAGAGGGAAAAAGATCGGATTCATCTTCCAGCAGTTTAACCTCATTCCAACATTAAGCGTTCTTGAGAACGTGATATTGCCTCTGGAGTTTCAGGAAGTGGACAATGACGTGGCGAGGCAGAGGGCTCTTAAATTGCTGGAGATTGTGGGGCTGAAAGATCGAGTCTACCATAATTCTTCGCAGTTATCAGGAGGGCAGAGACAGCGGGTGGCTATCGCAAGGTCGTTAGCAGTTGATCCGGATATAATTCTGGCTGACGAACCAACAGGAAACCTTGATAGCAAAACCGGGGCGTACATACTGGATTTTCTGAATGGACTGCACACAAACGAGGGCAAAACGATCATTGTTGTCACGCATGACCTTGATATGGTTAAATATGCCGAAAAAGTGGTCCATATCAAAGATGGTGAGATTGAAAAAGTAGAATACACATAAAAACACATAAAAAATAAAGGAGACAAATAAGATGAAACAGATGAAACAAATTTTGTTAGTAATGTCGTTGTTGCTCGTAATAATGGGTAGTGCTGTAGCAGAGGACGTAGCAGTTGTTGCAGACCTGATAAGCCAGAACCCGGATCCTGCAAGATCCAGCGAACTTGTTGAGATCAGGTTTAACGTACAGAATCTTGGATTTGACGATGCAAAAAACATAGTCATTGAATTGGAGCCGGAGTATCCTTTTGTTAAGGTTCCGGGAGAGTCACTAAACAAAACGATCCCCTATCTTAGATCACGCCAAACGGACGAGGATGCAGCCATCATCAAATTCAAACTGCTCGTTGACAACGACGCACCCGAAGGCGTTTATGAGATGGACATAAGGATATGGGATGGTACCGGGACATCTACCACAAAAACCATCGACATCGAAGTCAGAGGAAAGGAATACGCCCAGATAATAACGATCAGTAAAGCAAACATCGATCTTGCCAGGGAGGAATCCCTTGAATTTATTATCACAAACACAGGAAACTCTCCCTTGAAGAACATGGTCTTCTCATGGAACGATCCTGATGGAATTATTCTTCCGGTGTATTCTGATAATACCAAGTACATCGAGTATCTTGACGTGGGCGAATCCGTGGAGGTCAGTTACACGGTTATGGCTGATATAAATGCCCAGCCCGGTCTGTATCAGATAGATTTGAATCTAAGGTTCGAAGACTACGAATCCACGACCGGCGAAATAGATACAACAGCCGGCATCTTCGTTGGAGGGACGACTGACTTTGATGTGGCGTTCTCCGGAAGTTCAGGGGGCGAAACTTCATTTTCCATTGCAAACATCGGAAGTGTTTCTGCAAATTCAGTAACGGTAAGTATCCCGGATCAGAGAGGGTGGAGAGTGAGCGGAATTGACTCCGTCATCATAGGCAATCTTAACAAGGGTGATTATACCATCGCAAGTTTTAACCTGCAACAAGAAGTGGTAAGCGCTTTGCAAGGACTTCCCGGAGAAAATCGCCAGCGAAACAAGGGATTAAACCAAACCCGTCCGTTTTCGTCTGCGAACCAGCCATCCGTACTGAATATTGAAATTTCCTACACCGACACACGAGGTGAACGGCGTACAACAACTAAAGAAGTGGATATTGATCCTTCTGTGGTGAGTTCAACACCGGATAGATCAGTATATGGCAACAGAGCCAAACATGGTGCATCCACACAACAAACATCGACGACTGCAATTTGGACCGGCATAGGAATTGTTGCGTTCGCCGTTCTTGTTTTTGTGCACAAAAGGTACAAGAAAGAGAGACTCAATGATCCGGAGTATACCTATAAGAAGATGGTGGAAGACTTCTTTGGAAAATCGAAAAGAAAGCAGTTGAAAAAATAGGATCTACGCAACTTTGAGCAATGGAGTTGTGAATTAGGTGAAACTTACCAAAGCATTTAAACATGCACTGAACATGGTCAGGCACAGCAAGCTGAGAAGCTGGCTAACAATAATAGGCATTGTTATCGGTGTAGCTTCAGTGGTTTCCATTATGTCCATCGGTGCAGGGTTAGAACAAGATATTACGTCCCGGTTAAGCGGGATGGGTGCAGATCTGTTGACAATCACCCCTGGATTTTCAAAAGCTGCGGGGTTTAGCCACAGAATGCCATCAGGAGGCGGTTTTGCAGATGGCGCCACTGCTACTGAGGAGGAAGTTGTACTGGACAGGACAGATGTCCAGGTGTTAAAAAGTATTCCAGAAATTTTATTAATCAATACAGAAATTAGAGGAAGTGCTGAGGTATACTATCTTGGAAAGCGGGGGTCTGTAACGCTTACTGGCGTGGACCAGAAAGTCTGGGCTCAAATAACCACTCTGGAGATGCGAGACGGGAGGATTCTTGGTCCGGCTGACCAAAACGTGATTGTGATTGGAGGCAGATTGGCGGACGATTATTTTGAGAAACCTCTCGGGATCAACAAGATGATCACTATCGAAGGCGGTTCCTTCAGGGTTGTCGGGATACTCGATGACCAGTCAACAAATATTTATATGCCAATTAAAATGGCATATCAGGTCCTGGACGATAAAGAAACTGATATATATGATTCAATTATTATTAAAATCAAGGACGAGGATGAAGTTGATTATGTCACTGAAAAGGTGGAGCAGAAGTTAATGATGGCAAGACACGTCACGGAAAAAGATAAGGATTTTACGATATCGTCCTCCAAACAGATGGAAGAGATGAGATCTGAAATGGTCAGTTCATTGACAACGTTCTTAACAGCCATAGCGGCAGTTGCGCTTCTTGTCGGAGCTGTCGGCATCGCCAATACAATGTTTACTTCAGTTCTTGAGAAAACAAAAGAGATTGGTATCATGAAAGCGCTCGGTGCAAGAAACAAGGACATCCTTGCGATTTTCTTGTTGAATGCATTTTTAATAGGGCTTATCGGCGGCATTATTGGTGTTATTCTGGGTTATTTGCTATCAGGTATCCTGCCTGCGCTCATGGGTGGCGGAGGCATCACAGGTCGTGTTGCTTCAGCAGGATCATTGGTTACAATCGAGAGTGTCTTGCTTTCGCTCTCTGTTGCGGTTGGCATTGGCACGCTTTCAGGAGCAGTTCCCGCCTATCAGGCTTCAAAACTAAAACCGGTTGATGCTCTGCGATATGAGTGATCCGGGCAGGTACCGCCCTTCCGGCTCTTGCAGACTGTTATATCGGCGCCATGTATATATCCACCACATGCGGGCGTCGGATGTGCGCACTCGGACCGCTTGACGTGATACCTGACATACTCGAATTTATGGCGCTACTGGTGCTCATCCACCTCAGTTCGGAATGAATTTGGGTATGATTCTGGCGAGATTTGGATATAATTCTGGAGTAATTATATATATTGAACCCACTGATTGAGTATTGCCCAAATGGGTTAAACTCGAACAAGGTGAAAACAAAGTGAAGATAGGAACAATGACTGGAATCCTGATCGTTGCGCTGGTCGCGCTCTCCATCGGAGTTGCTGCTGCCCAGTACGGTCAGGGCGGCGGCGCTGACGGCGCCCGATACGCGGATGTCGACGGCGATGGAATATGTGACAACATCGGCATGCGCCCAGGATTCGTGGACGCTGATGGTGATGGCGTCTGCGACAATCTCGGCGACTGCGGACGCGGACGCGGACGTGGTGGATGCGGATGTGGCGGCAGTGGTGTGAACTTTGTCGACGAGGATGGTGATGGCGTCTGCGACAATTTCGGCATCAACGGCAGGGACTCTGACGGCGACGGCGTCCCGAACGGACAGGACGACGATTATGAGCCGCCGCGAGATGGACGCGGACAGGGTAAAGGGCGTAATCGATAAGTCTGTGCTATGTGCGTGGAATGACCGCGCACTATTTTTATTTTTTAAGGATCAAAAATCTTTTGAACACTGAATCACTATTATAATGGGAGCGGAATATGAAGCGAAATACGATCTATCAATCAGTCGTCTGCATCGTTCTGCTCACAATCCTCGTTTGTGCGCCTATTCTGGCAGAAGCTGGAAGGGGTGGTGGTAGTGGGGGTGGTGGCAGAAATACAGACCTAACATCCATCTGGGCCGGGTTATCATCGATAAAATTTATTATCGGAGGGATTGCTGCACTGTCAGGACTCATACTTCTAAAAACGATCAAAATCAATCGGAACATTCGCACATTCCTGATGTGCGTCGTCTTTGTGCTCTTCGGGGTGCTGGTGATCATGCACCAGCCAAGCCCGCTGCGGGCAGTGGTGGACCCAATAACGGCTCTCGCAACTGGCGGTGCGATCACGCTTAAGAAAGCAACGATGCTAATCGTAATCGGCAGCCTGTCGGTCATCGGAGCGAAACTGTTCTGCGGGTGGGTCTGCCCGTTTGGGGCACTGCAAGAGATCGTAAACAGGATTCCGGCACCATCCGGGAAGAAGATCAAGCTGCCGTTCAAGATCTCGAATGGCATCCGGATTTCGATCTTTGTTATCAGTTTAGTTATGGTCTTCGTCACAGGAAGCGATCTTTACACATACCAGAACATCTTAAACCCGTTTGAGCTATTCGACTGGCATTTTGAGCCGGTGCTGGCAGTTCTGGTCGGAGCGGTTGCGATCGCATCAGTATTTGTGTACCGCCCGTTCTGCTATCTTGTGTGCCCGGTTGGGCTCCTGACGTGGCTGCTTGAGTATATGAGCATATTTCGTGTGCGCCTTGACCGGAGCAGATGCAATAACTGCAAGAAATGTATCCGGGTTGCGCCATGCCCGTCTGTCAAAGCGATCGTGGACGGTGATAAGTTGCGACCCGATTGCTTCGCATGTGGTGTGTGCATTGACGCGTGTCCAGAGGGTGCGCTGGCGTTTGGGATTGGAACAGTTGTGCCGGATGTGATATCTCTCCGAAGGAAGCGAAAAACGCCGTGAATAGGAGGATCCTGATACGAAACGCTTTTGCGAATGCGTTCGGTTGAGCAACCAGATCACTCCAGCCACATAGCCTGATGCACAGCACTACCCGATCTTCATGCCCGCGACCGCTCCCGTCCACGCCCTTGCGCCGACCGCCTCCACGCACCTTGCAGCAACACTGTTCCCGATGCGCCCGCAGCGATCAAGCGGCTCGCTCTTGAGCAGTCCTGCGAGAAACCCGGCAGAGAACGCGTCACCTGCGCCGGTCGTGTCAATAACGTCTGCTGCGGATGCGGGAATCGAGATCTCAACTCCGCCTGAGCGGATGTAGCAACCCCCTCCTCCGAGCGTAACAACAACAATCGCAGCCCCGATCAGATTGAGTTCCCTTGCGCCATTTCTGTAGTCTGATCCCATAAGAATCCCGATCTCATCGCGGTTCAGAAAGACGACCTCGGCACGCGAGAGTATCTCCATGAGCGTTGCGGTCCCCAGTCCGGAGTAGAGCATTCCGGGCGCAAATGAGATCCTCGCCTCTGACCGGGAGAGAATCTCCTTCTGCGCCGCAAGCGAAGTTTCAGAGGCAAAAGACGAGAGGTGCAGGAATTTTGCACTCTTTGCGCAAGCGAGGTTCTCATGCGTCATGCGAAACGTGTCGTTCACTCCCGGATGGAGGTATATTGCGCGCTCGCCTCTTCTGTCAACGAGAACGATCGCAACACCGGTCATGCCCTGTGCAACCTCAATTCCGGTAACGTCAACACCCTCGCGCTCCATCCCGGAACGGATGCGTGCGCCATCG
>Ga0190315_1000481_pt1 | contig 20093 bp, 21 predicted proteins | sample 48701101_MG_FD_161673 | JGI IMG/M metagenome (GOLD analysis project Ga0190315, IMG submission 161673) | Hydrothermal vent sediment bacterial communities from Southern Trench, Guaymas Basin, Mexico - 4870-11-0-1_MG | ecosystem: Environmental > Aquatic > Marine > Hydrothermal vents > Sediment ...
GCATATCCACAAGTTCACTCATTGTCTTTGGGAAAGAAAGAGTGGTTTAATGGTTTTTCGCACGATTTTCATGGATCCCAGACCTTGATGTATATGAGATCATGTATATGCCTGTTTGCCCACGATGTGGCTCAGGATGACTTTCAAACCGGTGAGCAGATATGGGCCAGATGACAGCATGCATATGTAATAGAACATCACTCCAGACACCTCCACAACCTTACTTGAATTATCCTCCTCGACATACACTTCTACTCTGATGGTGTAAGACCCGACTGCTGTTTTTGTTTTTCTGTAAACATCCGGAATGAGGGCAGAGGGCATAATGCCGAAGCCATGGGGAATGTCATATGAGAGGTTTCCCGTCACTTTTAACCTGAAGGAACCCCTATCAAGTACTGCATGGTTATCATCCCATATCACCGAGTAGTTAACATGCACAGTCATTGGCTCATCATTCACGATATCGTAGAAAGTAACACTGCCGAACTCTACCGCTGAGCCCAGAAGGAGATTCAGTATCTGTATAGGTATTGGGTCCGAACACGGCTCTACTGTAAGGTGGTCAACCAACTTTTCTGTGTCCTCAGCATCGTTCTCTTTCGCTGTCTTTTCCATGCAAACTCCTTCAGATATGGCTGGATATATCACTGGAGATATTAAAAGAAAGATGGCAAAGAGAGAAAATAATATCCTATTCATGTTATCGCCCATCCTGTACCGGTCTCCTCCAAAGTTATATACTTTCCCCTAATTAAAATTGATGCAACACCGAATAAAAGTTTGCATCTCACCTACTTCAGTACCAAACAGAAAAAGGTTTGAGTTTTATCCACTTCCCTTCATCCTTACCTACAACGTTTCCACATGGACATTTTACGATATTTCCCTCTCTTACGCTATGATCTTCTATTATCCTCCCTTTCCAGCAGTGCCATAGTCTTCCTTTCCCTATCTTCAGGTATTTGAAAACGATTTCACCGCAATTTTTACATCTAACCTCTAACACCCTCGATGGCATTGACCAATAGACCCGGATAACCCAAAGGGATACAGACCAGAAAAATTTTGCTCCTTCTCAGCGGAACAGATTTAACACCCCTCACGGATTCTGTTTTCATGAACTTCGATGAGATTATCATGACCAGAAGAACGATAAGGAGATTCAAACAGATTCCTCTTTCCCTGGATTTTCTTAAGAAACTCGTAAATGCTGCGCGCCTTGCGCCATCGGGAGCCAATCTCCAGCCGCTCGAGTATATCATAGTGAATGAGAAAGAGATCTGTGAGAAAATCTTCTCCGCTCTCAGATGGGCGGGGTATATTAAGCCAGAATGGAAGCCGGATGAGAGCGAGAGGCCCGTTGCGTATATCGTTATACTCGTTAGAAAGGGTGTGAGTCCGTTCTGCGATATAGATGCTGGTTTATCTGCAGAAAACATGATGCTCCTCGCGTGGTCGTACGGTATAGGAAGCTGTATGCTGGGCAATATAGATAGAAAGAAGATAAAGGAGATTCTGAACGTACCTGACAATTACGATGTTCATTCCGTGATCGCTCTCGGTTTTCCTGCAGAGAAATCGGTGGTTGAGGAGATGAAGAATTCTGTGGAATACTGGAGAGACGAAAATGGAGTTATGCACGTTCCGAAGAGGAAACTCGAGGATGTGCTGCATGTGAATGGGTTTTGAGTGTGAAAATACACCATCTAAACCAGCGTGGATAGGTGCCGAAAATTCAGATTTTGGAAGTGCAGGGGAGGAGATTCGAACTCCTGAACCCCTCCGGGACAGGCTCCTGAAGCCTGCGCCGTTGACCAGGCTTGGCTACCCCTGCCCGTAAAATAATAATTCGTAAAAAATACATAAAGCTTTCTTACCTGTTGTTTGTTTGAATGGGAGAAGCTGGATGTTGAGAATATAGATTTGGCAAAACGGACCTTTCATTTAACACACCCATTAAAGATGGATATCTTCATCCCGTTATAACATCCGAGTTGATAGAGTACATGGAGAATTAAGAGTAGGTCTTTGGAAAGATGTATAGAGTAATCAAAAAGCAGAGGGTGTTAATGGTTCTGGCCATTAGGAACAGCACGCTTGGAAAATTTTCTTTGGTTTTAGATTCCACAAGTTTGAGAGTAGAGTACCGCCGGCGCCGAAACAAAATAGGATTTTTCGATCGAAAAAATCTTACAATGATATAGTTGGATTCATTATAAAGTGGATAAAATGGTGTGTATTTTGGTACGTTGTTTTCTTTATCGTTTTCTTCATCTTTCTTACAATCTTTCTGAGTACCCCAACCCCACATGAACCTATATAGATAGGATACGTTGGAATATTATGGGTGCATAGAAAAGATAAAGTTGTGCAATTGCGGGGGGTGAAAGATGAGAAACGATATTGCCTACAGTCTTCCGCTACTTGATTCCATAAATCCATACTATGAAGATGTCGCTGAGAAGATTGGTTTCTGGATAAAGATTGTTAATTTACCTTATTGTTATCCTCTATTACGTAATAAGTTAGCTCCTTATGAAATGGCATCCCGGTGCGGTGGGATATTACGATATATTCATTTATCCACTAAATTACACATCCGGCCACAGTTACTTCTTGGGATATGCACATGCGGTCTCGATTAAGACGGTATAAAAAGAAACTTGGATTTTGAAACGATGTACCCATTGCTGTGCACAGTTATACCCCAGACAGAAAATTATTTAACAACATTAAGATATTTATAAATGTGGGCGAAAAACTGAATAGATTGGGTTTCAAAGTGGGGATTTATCTTACCGTGATGTCGATATTGTTAGCATCACTACCGGTACGGGCTGAAGAGAGCTGTGAAGACATTTTCCCAAAAAAGTATACCGATATGTCGAAAATCATTGGAAGGCTCTTGAGAGGTTCTGATGAAGGACGGATATTACTTTTGAAGGTGGTTATGCTGATAATACTGGTTTATCTACTCTGCTGTATAGTACATATGGCTGCTTTCGCCTATGCATTTCGACACGCGTGGCCCCTGTAACTCTGGGATGGAGGTGAAAGAATCGAAAAAGCATGCCAAAGGTTGAAGATTCTTCTCGTGTTCATACTTATCATATCCCCCATATACTCGAATGGGGTTGCCAACGGACATTTTGACCGGTCAGAGATATGCAGCAATGCAGTGGAGATTTCCATATCATTTCCCGGTTTAGAAGAGATCGGTGATCAAACCATCCAAGTGAATGCCACAATTTGTCAGAAAATTGCGAGAATATTCGATGATGGTCTAAGATCTCTTCAGAGCGTTGCAGGCGATAAAGATGCTTTCGAGGTATTCAATAAAACTATCCGAGAACTCGTTGAAATAGGCGTAATATCAGACGAGCAGGCGGAAAGATTACAAGAGAGGATTGTCAACAGATTATGGGAGGGGAAAAGGCATGTTTGGGAGAAAACTTCAACCAGAAATATAAACCTATCTGACTTCGTTGATAATGCATTCTGTCTCATTTATGGAGAAGCAAACGAGACATTTGAGATGGACTTGATCTCTCGCATATACGATGTTGTCTTACGTGTTCCTATCGATTCTTTATTCCTACTGCTAAGGCTTGGATTGGCGATACTGGAGGAGTATGGATATGATATGCCCCTCGCTCACCCTCTTGAAGAGATATTCCTTTTAGCGGAGCACATAATTCGATGCTTAAAGATACACTCACCCATCGCGGTTTCTGGGGCTCTATACTTTGGTCATCACTATATGGATGATAGTGGTCTGCCACCAACATTTTCACATGGAAATGTGTGGACACTTGGTCTATATGGCGCCAAGAATTGGAGTGGTGTTTTTCATGGAGGTTTTTCGACGTACTCATACCTAAACCCTTATCCTTTTTATCCACTATTTCTGTATCTTCTGTATATTGAGATTTATCTGGACGAATATTCCGGATGGCATGTGAGTGAAACAATGATGGAAATGCTGGATTTTGCCCTGTTTGTACTCTATTCTCCAATATTTTCCCTTTACTACGCTGATCCATATGGGACGGAGATATATTTACCTGGAGCAATAGGATTCTATGGCATATACATAAAAGTACCAATAATTGATCGAGCGTACTTTATGGGTTACTCTCATGCGGTCTCCATAGAAAATGTTCAATAGAAGTAAATCCATTTTGTACAAAAATTATTTAAGCTCTTACAATATTTGTAAATGTGGGGTGTACAGATTGAAAAACAGGGTTGTTTACAGATTGATGGTTCATCTTGTTTTTACTCTGATTATTCTATCCATACTGCCATCCTCTGTTGTGAACAGTGAGAAAAGATCACAGACAGATTCCAAAGATGTTGTGGAAATATCGATTTTGTTCCCTGGATTCGGAAAAGAGTTTGGAAACAGAACTTTGAAGATTTCCAAAGAGAAATATGTTAAACTTGGGGAGATATTCAACATTACCCTGGAATCACTTGAAAAGGCAGAAACGGATGAAGAGATATGCAGAATATTCAATGAAACTATTGTGAAGCTTAAAGATATGGGAATTTTATCAGGTATCGATATCAAAAGGTTACAGAGATTAGTAATCAACAGGTACTTGAAGGGCAAGAAATACACACAATTCCTCGAAAAATTAAGCAAGAAATTCAATATTTCGGATAAGGTTGATAATCTGTTCTGCCTTATATGTGGGAGAGTCGATGCCAACAGATCTTTTGATATAGATCTGCTTTCACGGATATATGATTTTGGTGTGCGCTTGCCCATATCTATAACTGCACTCGTAGTGGCCATGCTCTTACGTATGCTACTTCCATCCAGTGATTCCCTCGAAAACTTCTTAGAATTTCTTTGTTGGATACCCATTGGCATATCATTTATTCATTTACAGTCACCACTGCCGGTATTCGGCGCCCTGTACCTCGGTGCAGAGGAGATAATTATTTATGACCCCAACGGGAAGACATATCTACGCCCTGCGCATGGTCATGTATGGACTAAGGGGTTAAAAGGGGTTAAGGTGTGGGATGGTACATTCTATGGAAATTTTTCTATTTTGTTTTATCCCTATTACCCAATTTTGTCTTATTCCCTGTTGTTGATAGAGTATCTTCAGGAAAAAATGCCCCAATATAGCGATATCCTGAATAAGCTAAGTATCTCTCTACTTCTTCTCAGATTCCCTATACTCATTTTTATGTATAGCATTTTCTCAAATTTCAGATGGTGCGTAGACTGGCTTCCGGCTGCACTGGGATATAATGGCATTTTTATAAAAGTACCATCCAGCTACAGCTTCTTCATAGGTTATGCTCACGCTGTCTCGATAGAGTACGCCGATTTTTAAGTGATAAAATTTCATTGTTTCCTTGCTTTTCGATTTATTTAAATACCTTTTATCTTATCCACCTTCTGAACATCAGATGGCCCGGGTGGTGTAGCGGTAACATAAGGGACTGTGGAGAGGGGCTCCGCCCCTTCTAACCCCGGAATCCCTTGCAGAGATCCCTTGTCCCGAGTTCAAATCTCGGCCCGGGCCTTATCCAATGACTCTCTCCCACTTCTTCACATTCAGAACCTTTCCAAGGGAACTTCCCCTCTTGATCTCCTCCCTTATCCTGTCCTCATGCTCCTTGACATCTAAAGCTCTGTTTGCTATCTCCTGTGCTATCTCCTGAGGAATCACCACAACTCCAGAATCGTCACCAACTATCCAGTCTCCCGTCCTCACGGTCTGTCCACCACATTTGATTTCCACACCTATCTCTCCAAACCCCTTTGGTTCCCCAGCATTCGATGAAATGTTTCTGCAGAACACGGGAAAGTCCATCTTCAGGAGATCATCGAGATCCCTCACCGCTCCATCTACAACAACGCCTACAAGACCCTTCATCTTCGCGCTCCATGTTGCAAGCTCCCCCCACACAGCGGTATCTTCAGAGCCAGCATCTATGACAAGCACATCGCCTGGCTCCGCCTTGTCTATAGCTTCAACTGGTTTAGCCCAGTCACCATCCATGGTTTTAACGGTCAGAGCCTTTCCAACCATGTGAAAACCAGATTTTATAGGTCTAATCCCATGCATCGCCCCCTTCCTGTGCATTGCATCGGATATGTTTGGCGTTGAAACCTTCGAGAATGCTTTCCTCAATTCCTCCTTGCCGTACTTTTTATAGAGGTCCACCATGATTTTCTTTCTCTCGCTCATGGCTTTCTTTATCATCCTTGTGGCTTCGGTGACATTCGGGGCTTTCGTTATCGCTCCTCCAACGATTATTATCGATGCTCCAGCATTCACAGCATCAACTACCGTCTCGCTGTTCAGACCACCCGCGATCGCTACAGGAATATTAACATTCTTCACAATCTCCTTCGTTATCTCTATGGGATTCTCTCCCCTCATCTGCTCATCTATACCAACGTGAACGCATATGTAATCGACTCCCAATTTCTCCAGTTCCTTCGCTCTCTTTACTTTATTATCAACTCCCATGACATCAACCATAACCTTTGTACCATACTTTCTGCTCGCTCTCACCGCCTCTTTTATGGTTTCATCATCAGCAACTCCGAGAATACAAACAACGTCAGCTCCAGCCTTTGATGCGATTTCCACTTCTAAAGCTCCAGTATCCATGGTCTTCATATCGGCGACTATTGTCTTATCTGGAAACTCCCTCTTCAACTTCCTTACGATTTCGAGCCCTTCGCTTTTTATCAAAGGTGTGCCAGCTTCAAGCCAGTCCGCGCCGCCTTCAATGGCTTCCTTTGCTATCTGGAGAGCCCTATGACCATTTATCAGATCCAGAGCCACCTGAAGGATGGGTTTCATGATATTGCATATTCTCAAGGAATTTAAAAGGTGTGCAGGTGCTATCGAAATAATCGGTAAAGGTTGCTTATCAACCTTCGACGAAATCTTGTGTTGAGATTGGAGGAGACTCAGAACCTGAATACCTTTCGTACAACTTCTTGAGTATTATCGGTGTGAGTATCGAAGATACCATGACGTAGATGATAGTCGTTGTGATGATGGCTGTACCCATCTCGATACCAAATACGCCGGAGGAATATGCCAGGGTTGCAATAACCAGCGCCACCTCCATCTCGGGGACCATCCCAACTCCCACACATAGTGATTCTCTTGCATTCATACCACCAAGTTTTGCTCCCAATCCGCATCCCATTATCTTTCCCATAAAGGCTAAGGGAATTACGGCAAGCAGGAGAAGATCGAAACATGAGATGAGTTCAAAGTCAACCAGTATTCCAACCTTCACAAAGAAGATGGGAATGAATACCGCAGAAGATATTACTCTGATGGGCATCGTTATTTTCCTCGAATGCCTCGATTGTCCCATGAGTAAGCCGGCAAAATATGCACCCGTTATGGGTGCAATCTTCGATAACTGTGCAAAATACGCAAGCAATAACATTATACCGAAGGCAACACTCGTCATCCCAAAAGGTATATGGAGAAATTTATCAGTCCAATCCATCATTTTTTCAATTAATCTATATCTCGAAACAAGATAGAGTGCGAGGAAAAATAAGGTTATTCCAATAACCACTTCCATGATCTCTCCACTGCTCAGCACAACGGTTACAAGCACTATTCCAAAGATGTCATCCACAACCGCTGCCGCCAAAATCGTGTTTCCAACTCTGGTGTGCAGAATTCCCATATCCATCATCGTCCTCGCGGTAACTCCAACGCTTGTAGCGGTATAGATCGTGCCAAATGCGGTTGCCGCTTTTATATCAAAGTTCAGTAGGTAAAGAGAGAATAAGAACCCAAAGAGGAATGTGATTAGAACTCCGAAGATTCCCGTCAAAAGGGCGCTTTTTTCGCTCTTTTTGAAATCTTCCAAATTTGTCTCCATGCCAGATAGAAAGAGGAGAGAGAGGATTCCCATATCCGCAAAGAAATCAAAGGCTGGATGGTTGATATCCAGATTGAGGGAGAACTCGTGATTTGCGAAGTGGACGGTTGGGGGGAGAAAGAAAGATACAAGAGAAAAGAGAATACCTATCAGAATCTCGCCCACGACAGGGGGCAGTTTTTTCCTTATAAATATTTCGTCCATGATTTTTGTGAGAATTAAAGCCAGTGCGAGTTCAACGAGCATGCTTATTTACCTCTACCCATGCCCTTATCAATTCAAGGATATTCAGATCCCCGATGACACGCATGTTTTCATCCACGACGGGCAACTCTTCCAGACTGTTCTTAAACATCTTTTTGAATGCAAATTCAAGAGTGTCATCGTCTCTTACATATACTGGTGGAAGCATTATATCTCTCGCCTTTGTTTCACCGCTGAGTTTCATTGGAAAATGGTATGAAATATACTCCTCCGGAATATATTTGCAGTAAAGATACTGCACAAGTTCGATTACCGGTATTATTCCCACGAGTCTCTCTTTACCATCTAAAACATAGACCGATCTGGTCTTTGGGTCCTCGATAATCTTTTCCGCAACCTCCAGAAGATCATCATCTTCGTGAACAATCGATACCTGCTGAGTGATAAGATTCTTTATGTTCTTTACTTTTATTCTCTCCATATACAGTAATTTCCAAAGGTCCAAGGAATAGAAAAAATTTGGGGTGGAGCTTCCGCTTGGGGAGATGATTTACGCGGTGAGGCACGCAAACTGTTTAAAAATCTATAAGGAACTATCCCTCTATTTTGACCATTCCTTTCTTGATCTTGACTATCTTTTCCCTTTCCAACGCTTTCAGGATATCATGTATTACATCATCTGTCAAGAAGATCACATCAATTTCCCTCTCCATGGTTTTGACATTTTCAACAAGCTTCTCCAAATCCGTTTTCCCTTTTATCTTATCAAGGATCTCTCCAATAACATCAGCCACAACGAGGAGTTTTGCAAGGTATGGCTTTTCGATGCATAACTCACTCACTCTCTTTGCTCCAAAGTACACATCCACGAGATTCGCGTACACATCGATCTTTCTATCCATGTATATCTCATACTCCTCTTTTACCTCTATTTTTTCCTCAGCTTCTTCTGGAGAAAGGTAAATCCTCAACATTGGATCGGATGGGATCTCTCCATACATCTTTCCATCTTTGTACTCTATACCATTCATCTCCAGCATTTCGTGCAGATCATTTATAATGTACATGTCCATCTCAGCCTGCTTGGTGAATCTTTCTATTATATCCCGATCTATTTTTGCAAATATATCCTCGGCGAGTTTTATTTTTTCTTCATCGGTTGCCCCTTTGATGGATTCCAGCTTTTCCTTCCCTATCAGATCCTCCGGAGAGGGTACCAACTTTCTTTCTGGCATTATCTCATCCAGCACACTTCTGTTGAATTCTCCTATATCTATTCCTTCTTTCATCTTGGCTCTCGCGATGCTGAAAAATTTCTCCCACTTTTTTACGACACCTTCAAGAGTTGTTCCTTTACATTTTTCCTTCAAATCGCTCAGTCTTCCCTCGATATACGAGGATACTTCCATCTCGACATCGAGAAGAGGTTTGACCTCCGTCCTTATCCCCATTCTGGAAAGCTCCTTTACCACTTCCTGAGCCTCTTTCTCATCCTCAAATGTACCAACATAAACTTTCATGTATGACTCTAAATGCATCATGGGTTTATCACCGTTTCCAAAACTACAAAAACCAGCTCATGCAACACGGCGCCGTCTTCGATGGATTTCTTTGCTATCTGTATAGCCCTGTGACCGTCCATCAGATCCGGGAGCTACCTGAAGGATGGGGTTCATGATATCACATATATCTTGAGGAATTTAAAAGGTGTAGGTATTTCGATGTCTTTTGTGGAAAGTTAGGATTATCTAAACAGCGCTACCCGATACTATATGGTTCCATTGCTGGAAGCCAGTCGAAATTAAGCCATGGAATGCGAATTCCTATAGGTGGACCACCGTGTCCTTCGACGAGAAGTTTTGGCATGACTCCAAAAATCGGTCGAGGTAAAATTATCCTCCAATCATCCCAATAGTTGCCTATCCAGCGATTTTTAGATGAATCATCGAATCTCGCTTGATATTTATTACTGATGAAGTTATTTTTCTCGATAGAATTATGATAAGAATACTCTATGTAGATACCACAAAAGTTGTTTGATATGCTGTTATACGTGATGACCGTGCCGTTAGATGAATAGAGCCAGATGCCCGTACCCCCGTTCGAGGAAATGTTGTTGAAGGTGATTATGCTGTTGCTAGATGACCAAAGATAGATACCCTCGCAATCGTTAGAATATATGTTGTTATGCATGATGATGTTGTTGTTTGATGAGGCTATCTCGATACCGTTTAGATAGTTGTTTGAGATATTGTTATATACGATGCTGTTGTTGTCAGACAAAGAAAGCCAGATACCATCTCCGTTATTTGATATGTTGTTATTTGTGATGTTGCTGTTGTTAAACGAATATAACCGGATACCATACCCATAGATATTTGAGATGTTGTTATCCCTGATGGTGATATGTGAAGAGAACGCTATTTCAATCCCTGCATCGGTGTTACCGATCCTTAGATTTTCTATTATCATCCCTTTACAGTTAGCAAGTATAACCTCTCCGGCATCCTCGGGAATCTTTCCTCCGATTTTGTTTTTAAAGTAGTAGATGGGTTTGCCGTTGACGGTGTTGTTCTCTATTGTATGTGTATTCCAGTGCTGCAACTTATTACCATAAATGGTAACGCCACCACTATACATTGTGTTGTTTATGATAGTGTTATTGCTGGATGAACGAAGCCAAATACCATAAATACTATCTGAGATGTTGTTAAATGCGATTCTGTTGTTGTTTGATGAAAGTATATAGATGCCTTCCGAAACACTCGAACATATGTTGTTATGCACAATGATATTATTATTGGACGATTCAAGCTCGATACCAATTTCATTATTCAAGATTTTATTATGTCTAATGTTATTAGAATTTGAACGTATCCTGATTCCCGCCGACCATGCTGAATCTACTCTTGTTGAGTTTCTTATAGTAAACCCTTCAATCGTAACCCCGTCTGCCTTTAATGTGACTACAGTTTTGCCTCTGCCATCGATAATGCAATTATCTGATCCATTCTCTGATTTGATCATGAGTCTTTTGGTGACCTTTATGTTCTCATAATAAACCCCATCTCTCACAATAATCGTATCTCCATCTGTTGCATTATCTATCGCATCCTGTATTGAAGTATATTCTTCCCATGGACCCACATATAGGACCTTTGCATGCGCATTTCCAGTGATTGATAAGAGAGTAGCGATTACCACAATTCCAAATATCGTTAATATCCTGCTTACTTTCATTTTCCCCCTTTGTCTTTACTAATTAATTTTTAGATATAAATAGTTGATTATTGCCAGTATCGAAAAACTTGTTGTTTATAAGATCAATTTCCGAAACAGATACATTTGAAGTAATAGAGACGTGATACCCCTCAGCGCTACAAAAATCCCAGCGCTTCCTCTATCCTGTTCATCTCTATACCCGTTGTGAGACTTCCTATTATGGCTCCGTGAGAGTTTGCTATGATTCCGCTTCCAATTAATGGAGCGCCATGATTTACGGTTCCAACCATCACATCGAGTTTGAAGGTCTTCTCCAGAATATCCCTCTCCTTTTCCTCGACCTTTGGATGGCAGAGCAGACCCTTGTTTGTTACGACCGCAGCCATACCAACGGTTTTCAACCCCGCTATTGTACCTGTTTTGACAGGGACACCAAGAACTTTCTCTATCTTTTTCAGGTTGGATTTTCTTATGTCGGGATGAACCAGAGCACCAGAATCGTTGACAAGGATATTGTTTCCCGCGGCGTTGTGCCTATCCTCTAAAATCAATACCTTAAAACCTTCCTCTTCAAGTATTCTTATGCTTTCATCATCCGCCGTATTCGATATAACCGCACCATGGGAGTTTATGGCGAGAAGAGAACCTATGATGGAACTTTCCGCTATGCTCATCTCGACGATTTTCCTCACGTTCAACGCCTTTGATATTCTGCTCTTTATTCTTTTGCCAAGATTCTTTCTCAGAAAAACGATCTCATCATTTGCCCTCGCAAATATCCCGATATGAGGATTTCTATCGAAGTCCATCTGTTCCAGCATGAATCACTTCTCTTCCTTCACGTTTTCCCTTGCTTCCTTTCTGGTTTCGTCACCCTCACTGGTTTTTTCGGTTTCAACCTTCTCTGACCTTCTCTCTTCTTTGACCTTTTCTGGAGCTTTTTCCGCGATTTCCTCACCCTCTGCCGGCTTCTTCACTTCCTCGGCTTCTACAACTTTCTTCTGCTCCTTTACTTCCGGTTCTTCCTTGACTTCCTTTTCTTCGGCTTCCTCTGCCACCTCTTCCTTTTTCTCCTCCGGTTTTTCCTCCTTCTCCTCGGCTTTCTCTTCCTCGGCGGCGCCTTCTTCTGGCTTCTCCTCTGCTTTTTCTTCGGCCTCCTCGGCAACCTCTTCTTTCTTCTTCAGGATCGGTTTTTTCGCTTCTTTTGTTGCCCTTATCTCTTCTCTGAGCGGTCTAAATTCAACCTCGGGAAGAGAAACCTCCACAACTCCGTCATCGAATCTAACAGCCCTTACTCTTATCTTGCTGGGTACCTTGTACTTCCCTCTGGACCAGATCATCTCATTTACTGATTGGTCAATCCAGACATTTTCCACATCTACCTTCATGTGTCTGGAGAGAAACTTTCTTATGAGTTTGATGGCTCTCGGCGCCGCCTTTGAAGCAGGGCCATGTTTTGCTTTCCTCAGCGGAATCACATATATCCTTTCAAGTTCCTTCTCGGCCATAGGTCATCACTTCTGGAGTTTGCTTCTTCTCCAGTTCCTTATCTTCGGATGCCTGAGAAATGTTCTGTTCGTTCTTATGACCACCCAGGCAGGGACTCTTCTGTTACTTTTTGTCGCTTTCAGGAGTCTCAGTTTCTTTGCGAGAGGTTTATTCCTCGCCATTATAATCCCCTTCTTTCTATTTTTATATCTCTTTTACCTTTCGCCAGTTTCGCAAGTATGGCTTTCAGCTGGTTATCATCTATCTTATTTTTAATTCTTCCACTCTGCGCCAAGATTATGAGTTGATCTTCTATTGCTCTCGCGAAATCCGGTCTCGCCATCTTCACCCTCGCGAGTCTTTCTCTCGCCTCGGAGGTGAGTATCGCGGAAAGGATTCTTCTTCTCTCCTCTTCGATTTGTTCCCTTTCTATCTCTTCCTGTTCTTGCATCGCCTGCTGATAGGCGAGTTGCCTTTTCAGTTCTTCCAGTTTTCTTCTCTTTATTTCCTCCAAATCTTCATCCATAACAATTCCTTCAGTATTTACTCAATTCCGGTATCTCCTTCTCGAGTTCGAGTTTAACCTCGTGGGCGGTATTATCCACAAAGGATTGACCTTTTGGAGTTATGACTCTGCCCTTTCCTCTTATCTTTGTAACGTAGCCCGCCGATTCCAACTGCTGAAGAGCTTTTCTGACGATAGAACCACTTCCCTTGACGGCATGATAGGGTTTTGAACCTTTGTCCTTCTTTCCGCCGTACTCCGCTCTCAATCTCTCTATCCCTATGCACTTCTTGATGTAAATCTTTCTCAGTATGGATGCACACCTTGTGTACCACCAGTCCGGATCCATCGGTGGCTTTTCGGCGTGGGGGCCTGTTTTAACAAATCTTGCCCACTCTGGTGGAGTGAAGGTCTTATCCTGTTTCAATTTCTCGGCGATCTTTTTTATCAGCTTGTCTGGAGGAACATCGTATGCGGTCGTCATTTTTCCATATCTCCTACCAAGATTTGAAGAATTGTATAGGGTAAATAACCATTGGTTATTTAAGGGTAGCGGAAGATTTTGAAGGAATTCTCCGATAGTTTTTGCAGTTATAACAGTATATGACCAGTTTTCCTCTGTTTATCCTGACTCTGCATGTAACTCCGGGCAAGAGAAAATGGTAACATTTTTTACAGAAAAAAAGTTTATATCTTTTTGGTATTCTAACCTGGTATTTCATGCTTATTTTCCTAGCAAGTTCAACGTATCTATCGGCGCGATCGATTCTGCCTTTGAGAGCTTCTTCTTCGGCCAGTTTAAAGAGTTCCTCTATCCTGGATTTCGCTATCGTTTTTCTGAGAAGTTTTTCTCTCTTCCTTCTGCGCATACTTGAGGCATTATTATCCTGTTTCCTTATTAAGAGTTTGTTCCCGTTTTTGATGGCAGAGGTACTTCGAAATTATTTGTGGATGAGCGAAATCCCTATCCTTAGATGTGCTATATAATAACAAGATAGCCATAAGGAGTATCCACAATTAACTTCGCAGTACCATGGCAGATAAATTTTTTATAGTACTAAAACTATGCACAACGGGCGAAGGAGGGGAAAGGTTGGAAACCGTATCAGAAGGTACAAAGAGAGATTTTGCTCATGAAGGTTATACCATAGAGAGGATATCAACCGGCATCCCAAAACTCGACGAGCTTCTGCAGGGGGGGTTACCAAAGAATAGTATAACCCTTGTATCTGGCGCGCCTGGATCTGGAAAAAGCATCCTTTGCTTCCACTTCATAAGCGGGGGAATAAAAAAGGGAAAAAAATGTCTCTATGTAACGGCGGATCAAGAAAAGGAAAATATTTTGTTGCATTCCGGGACCTTGGGTTTCAACTTCCAAGCCGCCATAGATGATAACCTATTGAAGATAATATACGTAGACCCTGAGACGGCCGGCGTATATCACAGATTGGAAGCAGCAATGATGGAGGACGAGTTCGAAAGGGTCGTTATCGATTCCCTTTCCCAGTTCGTGGATATGCCCGTCCTCATCGAAAGAAACATAGATTTTGAGAAAGTACCCATCGTAGAAAAACTGAGTACTTACCCTGCCAATTCTGTTACTGTGGCCAGACATCATATAAGGAGGATTTTTGGTTTGCTCCGCAAGCATCCTTCGACGGCGATGGTGACATCCGAATTACCCGCAGAGATTTCCGCGCTTTCCAGAGATGGAATTTCTGAATTTCTTGCAGATGGTGTGATCTTACTACAGATGGATCCAATGATGGACAGGAGAAAGTTGACCATATGGAAGATGAGGGGGACAAAACATGTCTTGAAGCCCATTGATATATCGATTACAGACAGGGGGATTGAAATCAAGTGAGCGATGACCCCATCCTCGAGGTTCTTGAGGATCTGCTTAAACTCGATGACATCTATGCCTGCATGGTGGCAAGGAAGAATATGGTCAGTGTGATGCCGGATACATCGAAATTTAACCCGAAGATCATGGATGTTTGGGATATCGTATCTGTCGCCATGAAAAACGTTTTTGCGGTTATAGAAGAATATGCGAGTGTTGGCCTGGATGTTATGGAGTTCAGGCTGAAGAATCATTCCGTTCTCTTTTTTGTCATTCCAAATACATCTAACGCCTTGGTTGCAATAATCCCCTCCCTCGCCAATAAAGGTTTGATTGAGGTAGAGATGGAGAACGCAAGAAGGAGGATTATCGAAATACTTGAAGGAAAAACATGAGCGAGTTGAAGGCCGGTGTTGGGTTATCAAGAAAATGGGATGCAAGGGAAGCTGGTAGAGAAGTAGCTGAAACTGCCCTAGAAAAACTCGAAGGCGAGAAACCGAAATTCTTCCTGTTATTTTCAACCATTCACTACGAAAAATACGGCGGTTTCCAGGAACTCCTCAACGGAGTCTGGGAAGTCTTACCTGAAGGAACACCATTGATTGGTGGAACCGTGGCCGGATTTATGAACAACTACGGATGTTTTGCAAGAGGTGCAACTGCTCTCACCCTTTTCCATCCAAATATGTATGTGCAGATAGGTTTTGGCAAAGGCACAAAAAGAAATCCAACAAAAGCCGTACAAAATTGCATACATTCTATGCAGGATAAATCATTGGAAAGAGAGAAAGAACAGCACCAAGGTCTCTTGCTGTTACTTGTTTCTGGGCCTTTGGCTTTTAAAATACCTGGATATGGGTACAGGAAATTTATAGATTCAGATCTTATTAATAAATCAGTAAAGCACGCTTTTAGATTGTCGCATTATCTTTTGCAAAAAGGTTTAGGCAGAGAGGATGAAGTTTTTGAGGCTTTTGTTAAAAGGAAGTCCCATTGTAAAATGATTCTAGGCACTTCGGTTGATGACTACAAAGGTATCAGCAATTATCTATTTTTCAATAAGCAGGTACTAAGGAATGCTGTGGTAGCTTTAAACGTAGAGATACCTGATGCAGAAATAGATGTTTGTACAACTCACGGTATGAAAAAGACAGGTATCAAATTTAAAATAACAAAAATCAGTAAAGATGGTCATATAATACATGAAATAAACCACAGACCAGCCGTTTCCGAACTTTATGATCTATTGGGTTGGTCAAAAAACTTTCTCAATGAAGAAACCATCCTTCATAGAATTCTTTATTACCCTATATCTGTAAATAGATTTGGTAAAGAAGTACCTGTCGTAATGCCTGCTATCATAAAAGAGTCTATTATAACACCATGTTTAGTAAACAGGGGAGATGCATCTATAATGACTGTAAATGGTTTAGACCTTATAGATGCGGTCGATAAAGGTTTCAATCTCTTACAAGTAAAAAAACCAGCAGTTTGCATATGTTCAGCATGCTTGACCATAATGCAAACTCTAGGATACCGTCTTGACACTGTCAGGGAAAAGGTAGATTCTCATCTTAAAAATGCGCCCTTTGTCATATTCTTTTGTGCTGGCGAAGGAAGTTATTCACCCAAGAGAGGAGTGATCTATGCCAACATGTCGTATAATTTTGGAGTGATAGGCTACCAGTGAATAACCAAATTTTTATAACACTTCACATAATAATAGTTGACCGAACTATGAAAGAATATCAGATACCCTTCATAATAAACGGTGCACTGAAATATGGAAAAGAAATAACTTTACTGTATACAAAGAGGGAAAGAATAAATATCCATATGCCTTCTCTTACCCTCTCTGATATCAAAGATATTGGGATCTCGAAATCGCGAGCGATTGATTTACTTACATCCGACATCATATACTTTCTTTCCCAAGTTGGAGATCTCTGGAGGGACAGGAATTATGACTTACGTAGGGAAGCTCTAGACTTGGTGGAGAAAGTAACAGGCTATCACAGAAATCAAATAGAGCTTGATTATGAAACTATCGGTAATTCTCTAACGGAAAAAAACCTTTATAGAATGGTTAATGCAGAGTTAGGAAACGTAGAAGTTATGGATAAATGGATCCGTGTAGAAGATTCTGAAATACGTGCATTTCCGCGGGGTAGAGTTCTTCACATATTAGCTGGGAATGTGCCGGGGGTTGGTGTACTATCTCTAGTTAGAGGCATCTTAGCAAAAAATTCAAACATTGTTAAATTGCCATCAGGAAATCCCATCTCCACACTCTATTTTGTTCTTTCTTTTAGAGATGTAGATAAAAATCATCCAGTAACGAAAACTACTTCCGTTGTTTATTGGAAAAGGGGAACGGAGATAGACAGAATAATTTATAATATAGCCGATGTGGTGGTAGCATGGGGAAGTTATAAAGCTATAAACTCTATCAAGAAAAAAATTAAGCCAAATCAATTATTTTTAGAGTATGGACCTAGAGTAAGTATGCAGTTCGTAGATAGAGAAAGTTTACTGGAAGAGAAAAAACTTGTTGATGTTGCTAGGAGATGTGCACACGACATAGTGTTACATGACCAAAAAGCCTGCTACTCACCTCGTGTTGTGTTTGTAGAGGAAGAGGCCGAAAGGTTTTGTAAAGCCTTAGCTAAAGCTCTATCTGAAGAAGAGAAGAAGTTGCCGAAAGGCTACACTTCTTTCGATGAAATTGCAAAAATATATGAAACTAGAAATATTAGTGCCTTGCTAGGAGAGAAACTCTACAGATCCAAATTTGTTGAATGGACGATTATATTAACGGAAAATTTTGGAAGAGTGATTGATCACCCTCTATCAAGAACAGTTTATGTAATGAATGTCAGGAGTTTGAAGGAAGCCTTACAATATGTTAATAAATTTACGATGGTCGTTGCATTTTCTTCCTTAAAAAAGCTTAATGAAATGAAAAACGAAGTTTCATCGAGAGGCGCAGAGAGAATCACCTTGGTAGGGAAAATGGGTTATCCACCTTTGGGCTTCACCTCAGCGGGAGCCTATCCAATCTCTCAGCTTACGAGAAAAATCTCTAGAGACTTAACAAGGGATGAAGTTCTATTATTAGACGAAAGAAAGAGTTTTCAGAAAAAATACAGTTGCAGATGGATTAGACTCTACTGAGAAAAAGCCCAATCCATGCACGGTATCCAAAAATGTTTGATTCCGAAATAGGCTTTTGTTTTTTTAAACCCCTCTTTTCCATAAACTATCTTAATATGACCTATAAATCTAACTATAGTACTGATAAATCTCTTATCCAATTGTTCTGATGCTATTAGAAGGTTTTTGGGCCACCTTTCTTTAGATTTAATTTCGTTATCCATTCCCAAAAATTTTAGCAAGCTCCTCATTTTTTCTTCCACACACATGTCTTTCTTCACGAGATAATCGAGTAATCCTTTCCAACGATTTTCAAGATGAAATCTATTCAATCTAAATGAGCATTCTAAACCGATGTCATGACCTATACCCTCATTGCATACATCAAATGATAGAATAATCCGATCAGCAATCCTCCCTAATTCATTCACCTGCAATTTCAACTCTTTAAAGTCTCCTTTCCACCCTACAGACTGCAAATATGAAACAATATCGTCTCTAGGAAGATCCTTTATCACTAGTCTAACTCCATGAACATCCCTGGAACTCATGAAGCCAGCTTGGAATACAGACGATTGTGGTGGTAGTAGTCCTATGCATCTCGTTATATTCCTTACCAAGTTACTCGACTTTTTTCTCCCAAGTAGTTTAAAAACCACATCCTCTAAAAACCAATCATATGAAGATGTTTTCAATAATTCTATGGAAGATATCCTCAAGGGACCGAAAAATATACCTGGTAGGGGTATTCTACGCTCTACCAAGGGTAAATCAAATTCAAACCAAAATCCGAGGGACTTATCGTAAATCGTGCTGTTCACATCTGCCCATCTACCAGCCAACTCAATAACTTTCTTCCACTTTCTTCTGTCAGAAAGATTTTGCGAAAACAGATCACTATGTAGTAATTTCACTAAAGCTTTTCTATTTGAATCCTTACAAGATACACCTACACTACATGCCCTATCACTTTTTTTTTCTAACTTTCCGTCTAACCTACATTCAAAACCTAAAGAGTTACTTACGCTTCCAGGGATGAACCGAGCTAAAAACTCTATGTCTTTCAAGACACGATCATCGGCAAATACTTTGGAAAGATGCGGTTTTACTACTTTTAGATAATCGCCGAGAGAAATCTCTTCAGTGAAAGAGTTCCCATATATCAGAAAATTACCCCCCATCATCTTTTCGACTAACATTTTTTTATTTTCAAAGTCTTTCTTTAAATCTAGATACTCCATCGGCATCATCAACCTGTCACTATATTATGAAGGTCATCTCTGCTTAATAATTTTTATGATAAATATAGAGACCTGTCAGGTTTCAACCTTGTGATCATTGTTGGGTTACCTAAAGAGACAAATGGTGGAAGGAGTGTTACTCGAGAGTTCGATAACAATAGTTCGATAACAATCTATCCAACTTTATTGATTCTATAACACTCTGATTTCGTTTATTGCTCAGTAAGTTGACCATGGAAATAATCATATAAGAAAGAATGTTGAGGAGTGTGCGACATCCCTCACTTTTCATTAACTCGCCAAACCACAAAACTCACCGAAACCTGTATAAGTACATCCAGGCTGAGATGAGCATAGATGGACGTGGAGGCATGCATGGATATAATCTCCATGATCTGTAAAGACATCGGCATCATTCCCAAGGATGATTACACAAACATCGAACAATTGAAAGGAAGGCTGGATTTGGATGAGAATATTCTCAAAGAGGCAAACGGTCTCGGGAACGTGCTTGTATATGGATACAATTCCACAGATGATA
>Ga0190315_1000482_pt1 | contig 20051 bp, 23 predicted proteins | sample 48701101_MG_FD_161673 | JGI IMG/M metagenome (GOLD analysis project Ga0190315, IMG submission 161673) | Hydrothermal vent sediment bacterial communities from Southern Trench, Guaymas Basin, Mexico - 4870-11-0-1_MG | ecosystem: Environmental > Aquatic > Marine > Hydrothermal vents > Sediment ...
GACATCGCCCAGATGCGTCCGGCAGACCCGGCAGTTCTCGATTCTGCCGTCAGCGGTGACGTGGAGGATGAGGTCTCCCGCATGGCATCTGAAGTTGGGCTTCCGTTTCTTTATCATCTCCAGATAAGTCAGGGAATTTATGATCGGGAATTTGCTCCTCTTCAGTCCGATGATCTGGTCGATTGTTCTCTCGTACTTTCCCACGTCCCGGATCCCGATCTCATCCCACACCTCTTTTCCGATCCCGCCAAATTCGTGAATCGGCTCGAATGACACCCACACGCCGAGATCACGCGCCAGATAGATCAGATTCCTGATCTCGTCCAGATTCTTCCCGCTTATGACGCAGTTCAGGAGGATTTTGTGACCCGCCTCCTTTGCTGCGATGATCCCGGAAAGCACGCAATCAAAATCGATTCCTCTCAACTCTTTGAACGTTTTTATGCCATCCACAGAGACTGAGAGGTAATCGAGGTCGGATAAGTCAGGGATTCTCTCTTTCAGGAGTTTTCCGTTGGTTATGAGTGACGTTGCAATCCCGATTGCGTGGGCGTGCTCAAGGATCTCGGGAAGATCCTTTCTCAAAAGCGGCTCAGCTGTCCATGCGTTGTAAACCCTGATCCCGAATGCTCTGGCTTCGTCAAGGAGATCTAACACCTCTTCAGTTCCCATCTCAGAGCCATGCTCCTTCCAGTACTCGCAGAACTTACACTTCAGGTTGCATCTGGCGTTTATCCCGTGTGAGAGGACGAACGGGCGTCTTCTGACCATCAGCTGCCAGAGCGCTTTTGATGCCAGAACCGGCGAGAATGTCATGGCGAAACTATTATGCGCGAACGGATTTAAGCATTTCAGTTTGGAGTTGGCGGCGCATCCGTCCGCGACACCACGACGCAGAGGCTCCCCCAGCCATCATCGCCTGCGACGAAGCACGCACAGCACGGGCGGTGGATGGGGCAACGAGAACATAGAAGCTTTAAATATGCAAGCTGATGTAGATGGTGCTAATAATGCAAGAAGTAGTTACATTCAGGGAAGTTTTGGACATGCGCCCTGAGAAGTTCGCATTCGAGAGCGAGAAAAATATGGGTAAAATAATATACGCGCTTGCCCATGAGATAGTAGAATTGAGAAGGGAACTCGAAGAGATTAAGAGAAATAAGTTGGGAGCGGTTGTGGAAAGGGTCGTGGTGTTAGAGGATGTTTCTTACTCGGAGGCTAAAAATATGATAGAAGATTATTTGAAGAGCCACGAAGGCGTATATATGTATGAAATGTCCACTGACTTAAAAATAGACCTGAAGACCGTACATGAAGTCGTTGAAGAACTAATTAAAGAAGGTAAGGTAGAGTAGGTGGGTTTCATGCCGATATACAAGGACGAAGGAGATGCCATAGAAGGAGAGGTGATAACCTATCAGGCTCGGAAATACGAGAAGATGGTGGTAAAAGGAAGTGGGGCACATAGAGCCATAAGGATTAAATTGAGTGGTAGAGGTAGAACTTCTGCGTATTGTGTGATAGATAAGCCGCTGAAATGGGTAAAATAGGCGGATTACTCCTTGTTGATATGGGGACCAACGATGACGACCAGAACCGAACAGCTCATAGCTTCGTGGTGAGATAAAAATATCTGGATTCAAAACAACATCCGCAATTACATGGTTGCTGGCTAGGCTTATTTTGAGCGAACTGAAACAAAACGGGGTGCTGCCCCCTCGCATGCAAATCGCCCTTTGTGGCACACCCACAGCCCCCCCTCTCGCTTCCGCGACCCCCCGGCGGCGAGTCCGCCAGCGACACCACGACGCAGATGCCCACAGCCCCCATAACCTGCTGCGAGCGCGCAGAGCACGATCCATCCTGCGAGATACATGCCATGCACGAATTACAGAAAGAGCCATAATTTATATCCCGTAAGCCCCATATTACACGCATAGAGGAGGTCAGTCATGCGATACGAAATCACAGGAGACAATCTGGAGGTCATAACCATCCATCTGGAAGCGGGCGAGATCGTGCACGCCGAGGCAGGCGCGATGAACCACATGAGCGCGAACATGCAGATGGAAGCGAAGATGAAAGGCGGGCTTTTGGGCGGACTCAAGCGAAAGTTCAGCGGAGAGTCACTCTTTCTCACCGAATTCACGCCAGCAGGCGGCAGCGGCTACGTGGCGTTCGCAGGAAATGTGCCCGGGCGGATCAGGGCGATTGAACTGCACGGAAACGAGTTTCTGACGCAGAAGGATGCGTTTCTGTGCGCAGAGGATGGTGTGGACCTCGATATTACGTTCTCAAAGAAGCTCGGAGCAGGATTCTTCGGAGGCGAGGGTTTCATCCTCCAGAAGATGAGCGGAGACGGCACCGCATTCATACACGCCTGCGGGGACTTCGTTGAGATGGACCTCGCCAGCGGGGAGACCGTCAAAGTGGATACGGGGTCGGTCGTCGGGTTCGATGCTACGGTCGGATACGACATCACGCGTGCCGGCGGCATCAAGACCTCGCTCTTCGGAGGCGAGGGGATATTCCTGACGACACTGACAGGTCCGGGTCACATCATCCTGCAGTCGATGACGATAGCGAATCTTGCGGCTGCGGTGCGCCCGTTCATGCCGACTGGGCGGTCATCCGGCGGAACGTCGGGGCAGGCATCGTCGGGCGTCATAGGAAGCCTTCTCGGGGACTGATGGATCTTTGAACGGTACCGCGGCGCGACGTTGGGCGCGGTCGCGCTTGCGGTCGGTCGGAAACACTATTAACCCTGAAGCGTGCAATCACGGTAACTGCGAGGTAGCACCATGAAAACCGTAGTACTTGCATATTCCGGCGGACTGGACACGTCTGTCGCAATCCCGCTCATACGGGGCGGTACGAGCATAACGGAGGTGGGGCAATAGATGCTATCGGAAAAAGATAAAACAATTATAGTAAAATATGCAAAAAAATACAATATCTGTACCGTAATCTTATTCGGTTCCTGTCTTGACAAAGAAGACCCGAATGACATCAATATTGGCATAAAAGGAATAAAATCAGAGTTTTTCTTTAAATTTTATGGGGAATTGTTGCTTGAGGTCTCAAAGCGCATAGATATTATTAATTTAAGTAAAGACAATCTATTTAACAGATTGGTGGAGAATGAGGGGGTAAAATTATATGGATAGTGTCGCGACAATTTAGTTTATAGACCTGCCAATAGGTCGTGTGAATGTGAAATACCTAAAGTCTACCACCCTCGTACATTTCTCGTTTGGAAGCAGTGGGTTTCGGAGCTTCTGCCGTGACAATAACTTTGTATACGCCATGAAATGACATAATAGTGCATGATGCCCATACAATAATTCCTACAAACATTAAGAGTGATGGTAGGGCGGTTATGCTTTGCAGATGTTATCATGGCCCGGTCGGGTTGGCTGTATGCAAACGAAAGGTTTTTGTGAGGGGGTTAACAACCTAATTCATGGGATACGTGAAGAATGATTGTGATGCTTGAAGTTCGTCCAGAAGGAGACATCTTTATAATCGATAATAATGCAAGGAGACAGTCATGGCATATGGTGACCGCATAAAGATTTATGAGAAGATTGAGGAAAAGCGAGGCAGACCCTTAATATCCTATTTCACTAGTATACGCCCCAATGCTTCATCGCAGATGGCATCTGATGTTATATCGGAATTTGCTAAACAGATTACAGAATTGTCAAAGGATACTACGGAAGTTGACATTCTAATTGTTAGTAATGGTGGCGATCCTACCGTTGCTTGGCGTATCGTCAGTATGCTTAGAGAGCGATTTGAAAAAATTAATGTTTTGATACCATATGCAGCATATAGTGCCGCCACTTTGTTGGCTTTGGGGGCAGATGAGATTTTAATGCATCCATTTTCCAATCTCGGTCCAGTAGATCCTCAACTAAATTATAGAAAAAAAGGAGAAAAAAACACTGAAGAAGTGATTCAGTTTGGTGCTGAAGACCTAAAACATTTTCTAGATTTCGTAAAGACTGATGTTGGTATATCAGATCAGGAGCAACTTGAGAGGGCTTTCGAATTAGTATGTAAAGATGTTGGTTCAATACCAATCGGAGTGGCAAAAAGAAGTTCATATTTGTCGGTGTCGATGGGTGAAAAATTGCTAAGTTTGCATATGGAAGATCAAAGTGGGGTGAAAGTAATCGCTGAATCATTAAACACGTCTTTTTACCATCATGGTTATCCTCTCGGTAGAAAAGAAGCAAAACACATTGGATTGCCCGTAGTATCTCCTGATGATGAGTTAGAGTCTCTTATGTGGCAAATATGGACTGATGTAGAAAATGAGATGGAATGTAATAAACCATTTAATCCATTAGAGGTTGTTTTATCTAATGAAGAGGCATCTAAATTGATCGGTCCAGTGCCTCAAGTGCAAATACCGCCTAATCTCCCTCCAGAAATATTACAAAAAGTAATCTCTCAGGTATTAAGTCAGATATCAGTAGTTCAAGTAGAGCCAGTAGATCATGAATTGTTTTTAGCATCACTGGAAAGTGTAAGATGTAGAAGTGAATTTAGAGAGAAAAGGAAGATAAGTGCAGTGAGATTGCCAGATATGAATATAGCCGTAAATATTATAAAAATGGAAGGTGGATGGAAATTTTATAAAGCGCAAAAAAGTGGTGAACAAGAATGACTGATAAAGAAGTATATGAAACTATCGCCGAAGAGGGACTACTGAAATCACTGGGTCCTTTTAGAATTATGGTAAGTGATCAATCCATATCGGGTCTAAACAGGCCACACGAAGACATTAGTAAGCCGTTAATATTTGGAGAAATATTAACATATGGTGATAGAATATTAATAGAAAGAGAGTAAAATTATGATGAGGTGGGCACTGCGCATAACATGGGATCTCTGGCTCCGTTTCACTCTACTTAATTGCCTCGCCCACCCCACTTCCGTCCGCGCTTGTCCCCATCACAAGTACACGACCCCCATCATGATGCCCCGCTCTTTTAGAGCAGGGTCGTTGGCTTTACGACATAGGTCTTTTTAAGAGGTGATATTGAGATGAACGAAGGAGAAGCGCAGGTGGTTGATACATCCCCGTTGAGATTTCTATCAGCAGCGAACAGGGATGCATTAAAGGTTTTTCAGGAACTTGGATCGACGATAATGGCAGCAGGGTTGCTTTCGAGTAAGGAGAAGCTTTTGATCGGAAATTCATACGAAAGAAGCTTTGAAGAATGGAATAACGATGGAAGAGATACTGGAAGCGGCATCTGTTGCAGGGTTGGTCTGCGGCGGTTCGGGATTTGCCTCTGCTTCCACAGTAGTACTGGAGGTTGCGAAATGAGGTTTGCGTGTGAGCGGTGTGGCGCTTGCGTTGATGAAGAAGATTCTTAGGAGCTTGGAAACAAGCGGGTCTGTGAGGATTGCTATTTTGATAGTGCGATGCCTCACGGTCCATGTGACCCGGTATCCCAATCCGGTGTTGATAAGTTTTCAGAGGCATTTGGAGAGGTAAAACCGGAGGAGCTTCTTGAGGGGCAGAGAAAGGTGTATGAATTTATAAAAGAGAAGGGGAAAGTCACGTCCGTGGAAGTATTGCAGAAGTTCGGTATGAGGCAGGGCGAGCTTACACAGATATTGATCGTGCTGAGAAGATTCAAACTGACAAAAGGAGCAAGAATTGATGGTGAGGTATATTATGTTCCTTGGGACTATCAGGGATAAGTGAATATCATGACTTTGGAGATACAAAACAACCAGGAAGGAGGCACGGATGCCCCGCAATTCATTGCTGGGTGGCACGGCTGGGACGTTCTCTTCATAAATGAATAAAACTTATACACCATACTTATTTTTATTGAATTGTAAAGTTTTCTAAAAATTAAGTTACTGATACAATAGTTTACGAGAAAAGGTCGATGTGAAACTGGAAAATGTCTCTACCGTCCTTTATGAGCTGGAAAAAATTGGTACATTTATACATAATTTAGTCAAGAAAATATAAGGAGATAATTTTATGCCTATCATGAAAACCGTAGTACTTGCATATTCCGGCGGACTGGACACGTCTGTCGCAATCCCGCTCTTAAAAGAGCGATACGACTACGATCGCGTGATCACAGTCGTTGCCGACGTCGGGCAGCCGAAATCCGAGATAGCTGACGCAACCAAGCGTGCAGAAGCACTCGCTGATGCGCATTACACACTCGACCTGAAGGAGGAATTCGTAGAGGATTACCTATTCTCTGCAATCAAAGCAAACGGGCTCTACGAGGGCTATGTTCTCGGAACAGCGCTCGCTCGCCCGCTGATCGCAAAGAAGATCGTCGAGGTTGCCGAATCTGAGAACGCGGACGCGCTTGCGCACGGCTGCACAGGAAAAGGCAACGACCAGCTCCGGTTTGAGGCCATCTTCAGGGCAACGGAGTTCGATGTTGTTGCGCCGATGCGGGACCTGAACCTGACGCGGGAATGGGAGATCGATTACGCGAGAGATCACGGGATACCTGTTGCGGTCAGTCGGGAGAAGATCTGGAGCGTGGACGAGAATATCTGGAGCAGGAGCATCGAAGGCGGAGAACTGGAGGATCCGTACGTAATCCCGCCGGAGGAGATCTACGAATGGACAAAGTCACCCGAGCGTGCGCCGGAACCTGAGACAATCGAGCTTGCGTTCGAAAACGGAGTCCCAATCTCGCTCTCCGGAACCGCGACTCCCGGTGTTGCGCTGATCACAAAGTTAAACGAGATCGGCGGCGCACATGGCGTCGGACGATCAGACAACATTGAGGATCGTGTGCTTGGCTTAAAGGCGCGGGAGATCTACGAGCATCCCGCTGCAACGATACTCCTGACTGCGCACCGCGATCTCGAATCGCTCGTGCTGACGCGGGATGAACTCAGGTTCAAGGCGATGGTGGACGCCGCGTGGGCTGAGCTTGCGTACGAGGGTCTTGTGGATGAGCCGCTCTACGCGGATCTCTGTGCGTTTGTCGATGAGACGCAGAAGCGGGTGACGGGAAACGTGTTGGTGCGGCTACATGCGGGTTCTGCGGTCGTTGTTGCGAGAAGGTCTGATTTTGCGCTCTACTCAGAGGAACTGGTCTCGTTCGGCGAGTCGTCGATCGATCAGAGGGATTCGGAAGGGTTTTCGAAGTACCACGGGTTCCAGTCACGATTGGTGCAAAAAGCGATGCGATGATTGGCAATGCCTGGGCAATGATTGCGGCGACGGGATTGTGATGGGATTGTGATGGAATGACGATAGGATGATGGAAAAAGCCGGGATGGTGAGATAAAGTCAGGATGATCGATTATCATGGTCAGAAGCATCAAAAAATCAATCTTCATATACCTGATAATAACGATCAGCGTCATCCTCCTGTATAGTCTCGTCTTCTGTTTTCTAATGTTCCGGGAAGGGCAGCACATCCCGGAGCAGGCGGAAAATGTAAACCTCCTGACTGCGATCTACTGGGTGGTTACGACCATGACGACCGTCGGATACGGGGACATCCATTTCTTTAATGTTGTCGGAAGAATGTTCTCGATCGTGGTAGCCGTCTCCGGAGTGATCATCGTCTTTGCGCTGCTCTTTCCGCTGGTAATAACACCATGGGTCGATTCGCAGATCAAATCCATGCTGCCCACGCAGGTATCATCGAAACTCTCGGATCATCTGATCGTCTGCGGATACAATTACCTTGTTGACAGTTTGATCGAGGAACTGCGGCACCAGGACATCCCTTTCGTTGTGGTGGAGGACGATGAGGATGTGGTCAAGGATCTGCTGAAGAAGGGCGTCTCCTGCATTCATGGGGACCCGAGTGAGCGATGTACACTCGAAGGGGCTGGGATAGAGAGAGCACGATGCTTGATAGCCAATGAGAACGATGAAATGAACGCAAATGTCGTTTTGACGGCGAGAGAGATGGATAGGGCGGACGGTGCAGAGGGTGTGGGTGGGGTAGATAGGGTGGATGAGGTAGATAGGGTAGATAGAGTGGATAGGATGGGCGATCTGAAGATCATAGCCATTCTCGAGGACGTGTCAAAGAAGCGGTATCTTGAGTATGCAGGCGCAGACGATGTGATCGCCCCGAAGTCGATGCTCGGCTCGTTCATCGGCAGGAAGGCTTCCGATTATACGGTGAGCCATCTTGTCGGTGCGACCGAGTTTCTGAAGGATATCGAGATTGTCGAGTTTCCGATCCACCCAAGAAGTGAACTGATCGGAAAGAGTCTGGAGGAGGCGGAGATCAGGAAGCGGACCGGATGCAACGTCATCGGGATGTGGGCAGGGGGCGAACTCTCGCTCAATCCGAAGCCGAGTGACATGATCCGGTCCAACTCGATCCTGCTTGCAGTCGGAACTGATGCGCAACTCATGAATCTGAAGGGGCTTACAAGGTGAAGGGATGGACGAGGGCGAATGCGTGATTAAGAACGGGCATGCAGTGGTTGTCGGGTATGGCGATGTCGGAAAGAGCGTTGTTTCAGAATTGATCAATTCCAAAATGGATTTTGTCGTGATAGACCGAAATGAAGACGTTTTGAGGGATGGTGGGTTCGAGTACGTGGTCGGGAACGGTCAGAACGAAGAGGTTCTCAGACAAGCCAGGATCGAGTCGGCAGAAACAGTAATCATAGTTTTGAACCGCGATACCGACGCGATCTTTGCAACGCTTGTTGCAAGGAACCTGAATCCCGACGCAATCATCCTGACAAGGGCGAATGCGCCGATATGCGACAAGATTTACAAAGCCGGCGCGGATTACGTCGCCGCGCTCTCGATCGTGATCGGGCAGATGATTGCGAGACTGGCGGTCGTGGAGCAGAAAGAGGACGTCGTGATGCTCTACGAAGGGATCGAGATCGAAAGATACCATGTCAAGAAAGGTTCTCCATTCGTTGGAAGGACACTCGAAGAACTGGATCTCCGGTCCCGGGTCGGCTGCACGGTCATCGGGATCGAGAAGGAGGGGAACACCACAACTGACCTGCATGGAAAGACTATTATAGAAGAGGATTCGATACTCGGCGTCATTGGGAGCAAAGAACATGTACGGAAGTTCGAAGAATGTGAACACGCGCTATCGAAGAGACCGGAAATGATTTTAGTCGGAAAAATAGAGAAAATGTTCAGGTGAAACGATGTATGAAATCTATGCGAAGATTATAGAGTTCTTTGCCATGATTATCATGGCGGTTGGGTTTTATTACGGGTATCGGTTGATGAAATTCATACCAAAGGAGCTCAATTCATTGAAGCTCATCGTTTTTGCGCTTTTTTTCATGATTTTGCGTAGAATCGCCACTCTCATCTCGTACGAGAACGAAGGGGCGGTGATTGTGGTCTCGATCATCTCCCTGACCATAGCAACGCTTGCGTTTTCCGGCTTCAGACGGATGTACGACAATGTGCGGGGACGCTGACATGCCCACGCTGGTGTGTGGTCTTGCAGGTTTGGGTGCGCCTGCGCCCACGAGACTTTTTAATTTATTCTGGAAAAGTGGATCATGGCAAAAAAGATTCACCGCAGAGTGCGCAGAGGTTCGCAGAGGCTCGTTATTTTACTCTGCGTCCCTCTGCGTCCCTCTGCGGTTTTTCGAATCGTCCCAAAAAATAATAAAAAGTCTCGCGCTCACGCCCACGAAAAACGCCCACGCGCACAGCTTATTGAATAGGTGCGCGGAGAAGTGAATACCCAATGCAGATAACAAGCCGCAAGATCGTCATAACCTCGCTCCTTGCGATTGCAATCCTCGCTTCGATCGCATACCGTGTCGGAGTCGGGGATCTCGCCTCCACACTACGCACAGCATCACCCTCGCTTGTTGCGCTCTCTGTTCTGGTTTACCTGATCTCGTGGCCCCTGCGTGGAGTCAGGTACCAGCAGATCCTCGTTTCGATGGATCAGAGGGAGAATCTCTCTTTTCTGGTCGGATGCATCTCCCTGAGCCAGTCCGCAAACGTCATTCTGCCGGCACGCCTCGGGGACGTGACCCGTGCGTACCTCTTAAAGAAGATGCGAGGCATTCCGTTCGCAACCGCGCTCTCGTCGCTCGCTGTCGAGCGGATATTCGATGTTCTCGCGATAACCGCAATCAGTATCCTTGCCCTATGGGGCATGAGGGGTGTTCTCTTCGATCGATGGGTAACAGACATAATCATAACCGCAGGAGTTGCCACACTGGTCGTATTTGTGCTTCTGGTCCTGTTTCTGAAAGTCCGCACAACGATCGGCGGAGCTGCCATGCGCTTTCTCCGGGAGATTGCTCATGCGTCAACGAACCCGCGTGCATTCGTGACGCTATTTGCAGGATCGCTTGCGATCTGGTTCTTTGACATTCTCACATGCTTTGTGATACTGAACGCGTTCTCGGGCGGGGGTTTGGCATCCTCGCATCCGGTTGCGCTCGTATTTCTTGCAATTGCCATCGGTAATCTCGCAAAGATCTTCCCGATCACGCCGGGCGCGATAGGAACTTATGAGGGGGTCTTGACCCTGATATTCAGCTTTGGCGGTATCGATCCCGGTATCAGCTTTGCAACTGCCCTCCTCGATCACGCCGTCAAGAACTCGGTGACGCTGGTTCTCGGGAGCGCGTACCTCTCGCACTTCGGTCTGAGCTGGACCCGGCTTGTCGAGCAGGAATAGGGTAGTGTCACTACGAACCGCGACTTGTTTAAACCCAAAGTTCAAAGAATGTAGCCTCCAACAACGAATCGCAGAAGAAAGTTGAAAAACGATTTGTCCACAACGATTTTTTCACAACGATTTTTTCACAAAAAATCGAGTAAAAACTGCCCTCCGGGTGGGGTCCGCAGTTTTTGATCAAACTTTTGTGAAAAGTTTGCGAGTAAAAACTGCCCTCCGGGTGGGGTCCGCAGTTTTTGATCAAACTTTTGTGAAAAGTTTGCGAGTGAGAAATGCCCTCCGGGTGGGGTCAGCAGTTTTTAATCGGGTACGTGTTTAGCGCCCTCATCATCTGGGGACTGTTGAGACCCTGCTGCGACCACGTCGCCAGCACTGTCATGATCCGCTCATGAATTGACGTCCCTTTACCATTGCACAAGTAGTCCCACGATCCAACGCTTCCTAACATGCCCAGCGATTTGTGCCCTTTCCGCTCTGTTATTGGTCGGCTCAACACCCGGATGAGAATTGATGTGACAGCTCCCAGTCATACAGGGCGGAATCGCCGATCACAGAACGACGATAGGTAACTACTCAGGTACCTAAAACACGATCATGCGACTTCGCTATATCGGCACTGCTTGACCCGGAACATAACATGAGCCAAACAGGGAATTTAACCGCAGAGTGCGCAGAGGGACGCGGAGGGGAAATAAACGGTTAAATACTCTGCGAACCTCTGCGCCCTCCGCGGTTATTTTTCTTGCCAGAAAGTACAGAATCGCAATCGGGCGATCAATCAACATACCTGAGTAGTTACGACGATAGGTATAAAAGAGTGCCGACCGAGTACAGAGTAACGGATATGCCCCACAAATGCACCAACTGTGAACATGTCTTCGAGGATGGTTCAACCAATATCCTGAATGGTTGCCCGAATTGTGGATGGAATAAGTTTCTGTACGTGCCAGCGGAACGCAAGACCGAAGAAGCTCCTGACGAGGTGGCGGAAGCAGGAGCAGAAGAAAAAACGCAAGCAGAATCGCAAACGGACGGATCTGACACGGAATTGGAAGTGAAAGAGATGACTGTGGAAGCGAATCCTGATCTTCAGGTCGAATCGATCCGCATACTCGAAAAAGGGTCGTATGAATTGAACCTTGAGGCATTGCTCGACCGGGAAGAGATTATCATGTCTATAAAAGAAGGTGGGCGGTATTTCGTACACCTCCCTTCCGTCTTTGACAAGGGCAAAAAGAACCGATGAACCATCATGTTTTTATCGCATCGGATCGATCTGGTACGCGGATGAAATACAGTGCCGAGATCACAGTACAACTGAAGCCGGGCATACTTGATCCGGAAGGGGCTACGATACAACGTGCGCTTGCGCATCTGGGTTATTCCGTTGAGAGCGTCGGTACCGCAAAGAAACTGCTGATCGAACTGGAAGCAAGCGACATCGATGAAGCGAGGGGGGCGCTGGATGGAATGTGTGAAAAATTGCTTGCAAACCCTGTAGTTCACGATTATTCGATTGAGATACAATGACGTTTGCAGTCATCAGATTTGGCGGAAGTAATTGCGATCTGGACGTGTACCACGTCTTAAACGACGTTCTTGGTGCGCCCACTGATCTGGTATGGTATAAGGATCCCGTAGGCGAGTATGATGGGATCGTGATTCCGGGAGGGTTTTCCTACGGCGATTATCTGCGCGCGGGTGCGATTGCAGCCAGAACGCCCATTATGAACTCGGTCAAACAGTTTGCAAGCGTTGGCAAGCCGGTACTCGGGATATGTAACGGGTTTCAGATTCTTGTCGAGTCCGGGCTGCTTTCCGGCGCGCTCTCTACGAACGAATATCCGAAATTCTGCTGCAAATGGGTTGATCTGCGCATCGAAAAGACCGATACGACATTCACATCAAAATTCAAGAAAGGAGAGGTCGTGAGGATGCCGATTGCGCACAAAGAGGGCAATTTCTTTGCGGACAGCGATACGCTCAAGAGCATGAACCTGCATCAGAGGGTCGCGTTCCGGTACGTCGATTCGGAGGGGGATGCCACCGCCTCCGCAAATCCGAACGGCTCGGTCGAGAATATCGCCGGGGTTGTAAACAAGACAGGAAACGTCCTCGGAATGATGCCACATCCTGAGCGTGCCTCCGAATCGGTGCTTGGGGGGGATGACGGGTTCCGAATTTTTGAGTCGATGGTCGAGTACGCGGACCGTCTGTGAGTTTGTGTAATGGTCAGTCGGATACGCAACACCGCGAAAGATATAAATGCGGTATTTTTTGTACCTCGCGGCGACCATATTGCACGGGACGTCGGCAAGAGATAAAACCACAGAGGGGAGGGCGCGAAGGGGTACGGAGAGATCGTAGAAGATCGATTTAAAAACTCTCTGTCCTCTATGGTTAAACCCGGTGGTTTTTACCGCTTGTGTGGGATCGATTTGACCACGACAAAAACACAAAAAATCGGTCAGTTGCCATCCCCGATATCCGCATACTGGAGCGTCTTCTTGACGCCGTGCTCCAGATACTCGACCTCCTGAAGGTGCACGTATTCGAGCGCGCTCATCAACCTGTGCACCTGTCCAAGCGTGTGCTCTGGCACGAAGAGAATTGCCTTCTTCGGGCAGACCTCTGCACATACCGGAGCCCCACCGCACAGATCGCACTTAAAAGGCGTATCTATATCAGAATGGACAAAAATCGCGCCGTTGGGACAGGAATTGACGCACGACTGGCACGAGATGCATTTTTCGTCATCAATCACAACGACACCCTCCCGAACAGCGATCGCATCGACAGGACAGCTGTCCCTGCACTTCGGCTCCTTGCACTGCTTGCAGAAGATCGGCATTCGGATGACCGGGTGTGGATGCAGCGATATGATGCGGATTCTTGCTTTTTTCGGGTTGTTCGAACCGAATTTGTGGATGGCGCACGCCAGTTCGCACAACCTGCATCCTGAACACCGTTCCGGGACTGCGGTCAGCCGTTTCATGATCGTTTCTCGTGCTATTTTCGCTTGCCAACGTGTGCCTCATGCTACCTGTAGCCAGACCGGATCAAGCGCGCCTGCATATTGTTTCCCACCGAATGTAAATGCAACGGTCACATCGTGTATTGAAAACCTTCCGGATGCGGACGGTTTGACAGTCCACGTCTGTTTTGCGGTCTGTCCCGGCTCAATCGTTCCGAATTTCAGTTTCTTCTTATTCACTTTGACGCCGTCAGGAAACGCGGCAGTCACGACGACTCCTGTGTACTGCTGCTGGTTGAAGTTCTTGATCCAGACGTCAACAGTCCCCGCGCTGCCCGCGCCCATCCGCGAGGGCACGCATTTCACGAATCGTGAGATCTGCGTGGTCTGGATCATGATGCTGCCAGCGGCACCACCCTTGTTAGCCTTCTCCCTGCGGTCGATCAGGACGCCTACCGCAAGCATCGCGAGAGCTGCTGGCAGAAGGAAGCCCGCGTTGTCTGTGATATAATCGAGAAGCGTCTTCTTGACAGGTCCTGTCGCAACCGGCGGGGGCAGGGGATCCGTTGAGATTTTGGTTATCATCCACTTCCCGTCGATGTTTGTGACTCCGAAGTACTGGGTCACGTTCTCTTCGCCGATCTTGTTGTGCACGTTCTCATCGTACGTAGTCTCGGTGTAATTCGCAATCACAACAGCCTGATTTCCGGAAACTGTTGATGATAGATCAGCATTCTCAACCCTCTTGTTCTTTGTTCCCTCCACCCGGGTCCACGTCATCATTATGTATCCCTTCGATTGATACTTGCTGTCCACAACGAGCGACGCTGTGTTGTAATCGCTCGTGTTCTTCGCTTCCAGATACGTTCGTACGGTCGCAACTGCCGGATCATCCGGCTCAACGCATCCGGACCCCACAAGCCCCAGAAATACAAAGAGCGCAACCAACCCGCATCCAATGATCTTTTTTCCCATTATTTCCCCCATTGTGTTTCCCCAACAAAAGAAAAATGAGCGTCGGTGAGCCTTCGTCAGGGCATTCACCAACGTCTCATCCCTATCTAATCCCTATCTAATCTTCTATCGCTCGACTACTCTGATTTACTCGGACTTGAGCCACGGCATCATCGCACGAAGTTCTGCGCCGATCGTCTCGATCAGATGCTCCCGCTCCTGTCGTTCGAGTGCGTTCAGGACAGGGCGTCCCGCCTGGCTCTCAAGAACCCATTCCCGTGCAAACTCACCGTTCTGGATCTTTTCCAGCGCCTCGTACATCGCTTCTCTTGAGAACTCGTTGATGATCTTCGGACCGACCGTGAGTCCGCCGTATTCGGCTGTGTTTGAGACGAGATTCCACATCCGCGGGAGTCCGCCCTCGTGGATCAGGTCAACGATCAGCTTCAGTTCGTGGAGCGTCTCGAAGTATGCGATCTCTGGCTGGTATCCGGCTTCAACGAGCGTCTCGAACGCGGCTTTGATCATGCAGGTGACGCCGCCGCAGAGATCGACCTGCTCTCCGAATAGATCGGTCTCGGTCTCCTCGGCAAACGTGGTCTCGATGACCCCCGCCTTCGTGCATCCGATTCCTCGGGCGTACGCAAGCCCAATCTCCTTAGCGGTTCCTGTCGCATCCTGGTAGACTGCAAGGAGTCCGGGTACGCCGTTACCCTCCTCAAACATCACGCGAACCATGTGTCCCGGTGCCTTTGGCGCAACCATGAAGACATCGACGTCATCCGGCGGTATGATCTGGTTGTAATGAATGTTAAAGCCGTGTGAGAAGACGATAGCGTTGCCAGACTCGAGTCCGGGCGCAATCGAGTCTGCGTAGACCTGTGGTTGTACCTCATCAGGTATGAGAATCTGGATGATGTCCGCATGTTCAGACGCATCCCCAATCGTCATTGGCTCCATACCAGCTTCTTTCACCAGTTCCCACTTATGCTGTGTCGATGGATCGTCGCCCCCTCTGAGTCCGACGATCACGTTCACTCCGGAATCGTTGAGATTCTGCGCCTGCGCACGACCCTGATTACCGTATCCGATCACTGCAATCGTCTTGCCTTTGAGGACGCCCAAATCCGCATCCTTGTCATAATATATCTGCACCATATTGTATGCCTCACTGGTATTCGTTGGTCTGGAGGGTATTAATTCTTTTGAAGACTGAGAGGCTTTTCGACTGTTGGATGTGTGTCTCCTCAAATCTCGTCCATCGCATGGCGGGACTCTGACCGGAATTGCGGAATTGCGGAATTGCGGAATCGCGGAATCGCGTGACTGCATCCAGACCATAACGCTTAAGTGTTTGGGGACTACAAAGCCATTGCTGAATAAATTCAGATATTAAAATCATATCGGGTGCGTAATCATCATGTCGTGGCAGTTGAGTGTTGTTATGATCTTTTTTACACTGGTCATGCTCACAGCGTACTTTCTGGCATTTGTGCCTGAGGAATGCCGCCGAAGAAAGCGCGGATATACGGCACGGCAGATCATCAACGGATATTGGCCCTACGTACTGGCAGCCGCTGTCGTATACGGGCTGATGCAGGCGCAGTTCCCATTGCAGCGGGAGCTGAACCTCTTTGTCAACTACGACTGCACCCATTACATTGAATATCTCGAAGGCGGTCTGGTTGCGGTGTTCCAGAGCTATACATACCCCGCCCTCACATATCTGATGACGTTTGTGTATCTGGTGCTCTTCTCGTCGGTTATGATCTTCACATTCCTGATACTCGCGTACACAGAGGAGATGACGGCTCTCAAGCAGTTTTCGCTTGTGTTCATACTCAACTACATGATCGCGTTCCCGTTTTACCTGCTCTTCCCGGTCAGGGTGACAGGCTACGCGCTCTCCAATGTTCAGCCGCTCATGTACGAACTGCATCCGATGATCTACGAGGGTATAACCACAGTCGATCCGCTCGATAACTGTTTTCCGAGCCTGCACGCTGCGCTCATAGCAAGTGCGCTCCTGATCGTCCACACAACCAATCTCAAGAGGTATGAGGCGTTTCTGGCGTTCGCATTCTCTACAATCGTCTTTGCCACACTATATCTTGGGGTGCACTGGATAACGGATATTGTGGCTGGTATATTGCTCTCGGTCGTGACATTTCGCATCGCGGAGACTTATGGAGCTCAGATCATGGATTGTGCGAATGCCGCTGCGGTGTCGATCGAGCGGTTGGTCGGAATCGAGGAGACGGTCGTCTGCACTGCGTGTGCGTGCAGGATCGTGGTCGTGCCACACATGCAATCTGTGAACTGCCCGCAATGCGGCGCTGTGATTGAGCATAGCGTGCTGTAAACCATAAATCCACAAATCCTAACGTTTTGAAGGTCTGCCCGAGCTACCCAATTTCCAGTTTGTTCCACCAGTCCCACTCCTCGACTCCGAAGAACTCCGAAGCTTCGTAGATGTCCTCGAAGAGGTGGTCGTGGGTGAAATACTTTGGATCGGTCGTTATCATCTCTGCGCCGACGCTGCCTTCTGCGGCGCTGATCGTGGGCTCGATTGCAAGCTTGCTCCCGCCGCGCAGCGGGACGATCACCCACGCATGACCGTATCCGCCCTGCCAGTTGTTCCTCGTTGCGATGTAGGCGGTTATGTTGTGGCATTCGAGCTTCCATTCGATGTACGCAGCCATCTCGGAGCAGTCGAATACAGAGCAGCTGTAGGGTGTGATGAAACCCTTGCCGAGCAGCCGCTTCACCTCGTCCCGGGTGTTCTGGAACCGCGGCTTTTCCAGATAGTACGGATCAGGGATGTCTGCGAGATCGATCTCGTCAGATGTGGTTGTAGTCGCAGTCGCAGTCGCAGTCATGTTCCGGAGATCGGGCAAATCCGGGGGGTCCGGCGCAGGAGACACGAAATTGCCCGTCCCTTCGTTGCGAGTATCGATATTCTTGTTGAAACGATCGATGTTGTCGTAAAACGCGCCCAGATATGCGGTAACGTTTTGGATGTGATACCGTTCGCTCTCGTAATCCCCTTCGAAAGCGTATCCGCACGCCAGATACAGATCGGACGCGGACTTTCCGATATTGCGGCGAACCGCACGCAGAATCTCAATCTGCGCTTCGTAGTACTCCTGATCGGACTCTGTCAGTCGCGCATCCGCAACAAGACCCGCGAACGACTCGACCGACGAAGCGTATTCTTCATTCTGCAGCCCCATCCGCTCGCACTCTTCCTGACACTCCGCGTATTCGCGATCGTTGTAGGCGGAGATTGCGCGGTTCTGGGATGCGGTCATCTCTTTCAGGTGCTCTATGATCTCATTCTGAAGATCGGTCAGGTTAGCCAGATCGGCAGGATATGCGGAGGACTGATCGCCCACCACCCCATCTTCGTGGATGCAGCCGGAAGACGCGATCATGAGTGAGACTGCCAATGCCAATTCCAACACCCGCGTCAATGCCGATACTGATGACGCAACCGTCCAAAACCATCTTCCGAAACGTATCATCTGAGTCGCTACCAATCGAGTCACTACCAATCGAGTCACTACCAATCGAGTCACTACCAATCACTTTGAACCAACACATTTAAAGATATTACATGGAACGTAAACGAGAGTACCATGCTTCCCACAGACCTCTCGGACCGCGTCCACGCTGGCGAATGTACAAAAGAGGACGCAACAGTCCTTACAACAGCACCGCTTCCCGAACTCTTTTTCCTTGCCAACAAGCTACGCGCAGAAGCGGTTGGTGATACCGTGACCTACATCCGCAACCGAAACATCAACTTCACGAGCCAGTGCATCGGAACCTGCCGGTTCTGCGCATTCCGTGACCCGGATGGCTACCGGATGGAGATGCCCGAGATCCTCCTGAAGGTGCGGGAGGCGGTCAACACCGGCGCAACCGAGATCTGCGTCCAGGGGGGGCTTCTTTCGGATATGCGGCTTGCGGACTACTGCGAGATTCTCGAATCGATCAAATCCGAGTTTCCTCTGGTCCATCTCCACGCATACTCGCCGATGGAGGTTTACCATGCGGCAAGGGGCGGCGTGGGCGTCAAAAACGCGCTCGATGCGCTGAAAGGCGCAGGACTTGACACGATGCCCGGAACCGCGGCAGAGATCCTTGTTGACCGTGTGCGTGCGAAGATATGCCCTGACAAGCTGAATACGGAAGAGTGGGCAGGGGTCATCAAAGCAGCGCACCGGATCGGAATTTCGACGACCGCAACGATCATGTACGGGCACATCGAGACTATGGAAGACCGGATCGACCACCTCCTCCTAATAAGGGAGATTCAGAAGGAGACGCACGGGTTTACGGAATTTGTGCCACTCCCATTCATGCCGCACAACAACGAACTCGGAAGAGAGATGCTTGCGAATGGCAATTATGGCATCACAGGAATCGACGACCTGCGGATGCATGCGCTCGCACGCATCGTGCTACACCCCCACATCAAAAACATCCAGGCGAGCTGGGTGAAGCTCGGACCAAAACTCGCCCAGTACGCGCTCCATTGCGGTGCAAACGATCTTGGGGGGACACTCATGGAAGAGAAGATATCGAAATCCGCAGGGGCAACGTCAGGCGAGTACATGTCGCCCGCGGAGTTCGACTGGATCATAAGGCGGGCGGGGAGGGTTCCGGCGGTGAGAGACACGCTCTATTCTCACCAGCAAACTTTTCACAAACAAACTTTTCACAAAAGTTTGATCAAAAACTGCCCTCCGGGCGGGGCAAGGGTATAATGGCTAACAATCCACCTGCAAAAAACGACTCTCAAATCCTGATTTACCAAACGGAAAGCGGTCGGACCAAACTGGAAGTCCTGCTCGAGGATGAGACGGTCTGGTTGACACAGAAATTAATGGCGGAGTTGTTTCAGACAACGACCCCCAATGTCAATATGCACATCAAGAAGATTTTTGAGGAAGGGGAACTTGATCCCGATTCAGTTATTAAGGATTTCTTAACAACTGCTGCCGATGGCAAAAATTACAGAACGAAATTCTACAGTCTGGACATGATAATCTCTGTCGGTTATCGCGTAAAATCCCGTGTTGCCACCCGTTTCCGCCAATGGGCAACCCAGCGGCTGCGGGAGTATATTGTCAAGGGTTTTGTTCTGGACGATGAGCGGCTGAAAAACCCGGATCAGCCATTTGATTACTTCGATGAACTTCTGCGCCGTATCCAGGACATCCGCACATCAGAACGGCGTTTTTACCAGAAGATAACCGATATTTATGCAACAAGCGTCGATTACGATCCGACAGCCAAAACCAGCATCAATTTTTTCAAGACCGTGCAAAACAAATACGAAAAATTCAACCGGAGACGCATACGATACACCGACTCAAAAGATAGCGATTTTGATAAGATTGTCAAACAGATAGAAAATCACAGATATCAGAATGGAGGAACAATACAATGACTAACGC
>Ga0190315_1000484_pt1 | contig 20014 bp, 21 predicted proteins | sample 48701101_MG_FD_161673 | JGI IMG/M metagenome (GOLD analysis project Ga0190315, IMG submission 161673) | Hydrothermal vent sediment bacterial communities from Southern Trench, Guaymas Basin, Mexico - 4870-11-0-1_MG | ecosystem: Environmental > Aquatic > Marine > Hydrothermal vents > Sediment ...
GCTGTGTTGCAATGTCCGGTATTGAACAGGCTGAAGCACTTCTGCCCTACACACGCCTCAGGTGCCCTGCCCACTGCCGCGGCTCCTGCCGGGTTCATGAGCCGGACGTTCATCTCCTTGTCTATCACCATAATAGGGGTCGGGATGTTGTTGAGGTACTCGACCTTCTCACTGGCATCGTCAATCGCTCTCTTCGACTCTGTGATGTCCACCACATATTCCAATGCGCCTGTTATGTTTCCATCTCTGTCCTTGATCGGCGCACCTGCGTACTGGATTGGCATATCAAGACCGCCCGGGTCTGCCACCGTCTCTCCTGTTACTACCTCATCACGCTGCATCGCCTGAGTGCAGCGGCACTCAGATGTCTGGCAGTGCGGCGTCTTGAAGAGGTCGTAGCACTTCTTGCCCTCACACTGCTCAGGAGTCAGCCCCACCAGCCTTGCGCCAACCGTGTTCATGTAGGTGACATTGAACTCCCTGTCTATGGTCATGATCGGAGTTGGGATGCTTGTGAGGTTGCTTATCTGGGCACCCACACGATCAATCATCGTGTTCAGGTTGTTCTTGACCTCGTTGAAGTCGCCCTTGTACTCGTCTGTGATCTTCTCGGGAATGTCACCCTTGCTGATCCTGTCCACATACTCGGCTGCAACGTTCAGCGGACCGATCACAGCGTCCAGTGTGTCGTTCACACCATCCACAATCTTGCGGAAGTCTCCACCATGCTTCGAGGCATCAGCACGGACATCGAGTTTGCCCTCGATTCCAGCCTCTGCAAGCACTCCTGCATCCTCTGCAAGCGCCTGTATGTTCTCAACAGTATCGTTGTACGCGTCTGCGAGTTCTCCGAGCTCGTCATCCGTCGTCTTCGCTGCCCTCTTCGTCAGGTCCCCCTCAGCCAGACTTTTCATGAGAGGCACAAAGTCTCTGATCTGAGTCTTCAGATACTCGTTCTCTGTGGTTAGTTCATCTAACCGCTCTTCGCATTCTTCCATTTCTGATTTACCCCCTTCTATTTCGTTGTTCAGTTCTTCTATTCGGTTTTTTTGATCTGCCAACTGATCTTGTTGGCTATCCATCCGACCATCGAAAGGTGCGGTATTTGATACTGCCTCCCCCTCTTCTCTGGTCAGCTGGTCGATCAACTTGATGTCTTCGAGCGATTGACGCTCTCTGTCCGATTCTTCCGGCTCTTCCTGCAGGTTCTCTTTTTCCTGCTCTACCGGTGGTTCTTCGTTCTTCTCCTCTGCCGCAGATGCCGATCCCGGGGTTGTGACAATCCCGCTTGCACACAAGACCCCATAGCCCACGCCGGCGTTCCGGATGTTGTTTGCACCGACCATAACCGGGTTCAGCGACCTTGTGATCACCCTTGAGAGTATCAGCGCGTTTACTACCCCCATGATGATCGCAGCAATAACGAATGAAGCAATTGCGGTACTTGCGCTGGATGCTGCAACATATTCCAGATAGCCGATGCTCTTTTCGAGCAGGATCAGAAGCAGCACGAGCGCAAAGCCAGCCATCAGTTTCCGGCTGGCTGCCATGTTCTTCGATATGTTCATATTATGCCCCCTGTATTTCTGTTTCGTATTCCATACTGCTTGGTCGATACGATCAGGCTTCTCCCTATTCGATCTGATCGATCAACGCTCTAAAGTTCCCCCATCTCAGAAGTCCGGAAGATGTTCCGGAACCGGATGTTGCTCCCACCATCGGTTCTGGCTTCTCGTATCTGCGATGATACCTGTCGCCTGTGCTATCCCTGTTATCCCTGTTATACTCCGGCACCGGTCAGTCTTCGATGCCGGAGTATAGTGGACAAGGGATATAACACCCCCCTCCTGGCCATCCAGCCGATCATTGGAGGATGCGGCAGTCGATGCCGCCTTTCCTTTTTCTATGGTCAATTGGTCGATCAATGTGATACTTTCGAGCGATTTCCGCTCTTTTCCCTGCTCTTTCGCCCTCATGATGTCAGCACCCCCATAACCATCTCCGAAATCTCCGGAAATCCTGCCATCTTGTTGATCACGTCCTTCGCACCCGCATCCATCGCATCCCGTATCAGGTCCGGTTCGGTGTATGCTGTCACCACATATATCTTTGCATCGGAATCATATTCCAGTATTTTTCTTGTTGCCTCGATTCCACCCATTACCGGCATCATTAGATCCATCAGTATGATGCCCGGTCTGGAACCATTGGTTGCAAGATCATGGTACATTTCAACAGCAATTTCTCCATTTTCTGCGGTATGTACCTCGATTCTATCATTCATGCTCAAGTATATGCTCAACAGTTCAAGGATATCGGGTTCATCATCCACAACCAGTACGTGATATGTCATTTTCATTCCTCATTGGATGTAACTTCAAGTGTATCCTGCACCAGATGCTCGATTCGTTTCACGTTCTCGCTCACACTCTCCAGTCTTCGCCGCTGTTCATCGGATAGATCGCTCTCTATTAGCAGCGTCAGATGACCGATTATAATCGATAGGGGATTGATGAACTCATGGGATGTCTTTCGCATGAACTTGACTTTCCTTGAGTACTCCGCCCCGAGCAGTTCATAAGCATTTTTAAGTTCTCCGGTTCGCTCTTCGACTTTCCCCTCCAGTTCTTTCTGATATTCGAGATTTTTCTTCTCGGATTCCTTTTTTCTATCGATCAAGCCTTTCTTTTCGACCGCCCTTTGAACGACGCCGAGCATGCGCTCTTTTCTGATCGGCTTTGAGATGTAGTCATAAGCGCCGTGCTGCACTGATCTTGCAGCAGTCTCCACATTGGGGTCACCGGTTATCATGATAACAGGCGTCTCGATGTCAGCGTTTTTTATGTATTCCAGGATCCCTATCCCGCCTACTCCTGGTAATACGACGTCTAAGATGATTGCATCGAAATTGCGTTCTGCCAGAGCCTCTTTTGCATGATCGAAATCCTCTGCAGTATCTACCGCATATCCTTCTTTTATCAGCCTCGCTTCAAGCACTTCGCGAACACTCAAGTCATCGTCCACAATCAGTATCTCATCCATATTATTCTTCCTCCGGATCCAACTGCAGCCCGTTATCTATCGGCAGATCGATTGTGAAACTGGTGTACTCGCCCGGCTCGCTTTTGACACTGATACTCCCGTGGTGATCTGCGATGATGCCGTAACTGATACTCAAGCCAAGTCCGGTGCCCTCGCCGCGTCGTGTTGTGAAGAACGGATCGAATATCCTGTCGACGCATTCCGGCGTGATCCCGGCACCGGTATCATGAAACACCACTTGTATATAATCTTCATTATTTTTTGTAACTTTTTCAGCACTAATTTTTAAAATCTTCCCCTCGTCGTATCCCCTATATCTGGCATTCAATGCATGTTGTGCATTACTGATCATATTGATGAAGACCTGTTCGATCTGGCTGCTCCGTGCTTTAATCCGGGGCAGTTCCACCCCATAATCACGAATCAACGTGATCCCGTCCTTTGTGAGCTGATGTATCATAAGCGTGAGTGCATCATCGAGAATATCCTTGATGTGCGCAGGGCTGTGCGTCTGTTCATCCTGCCGTGCAAAGGTGAGTAGACTACTGGTGATACCTGCAATTCGCTCCGACTCTTTAACAATCCCATCCAAAAACCTGTAGTTTTCGGAATCTCTCTCGGTTTCGTCTTTGATCAGTTCTGTATAGTTGATGATACCTGTGATCGGATTGTTGATCTCGTGTGCCACGCCCGCGGCAAGTTCCCCGACCGCCGCAAGCTTCTTCGATCGGAATAGTTGGGCTTGAAGTTCTTGTTTTTCAGCTTCCGCTTCTTTTTGTGCGGTGATATCCTCAAACCACACCACTCGACCGGCGATCTCTCCGTCATCTTCGAGGAGATATCCGTTCATGCTGATGGGGACCACTTCACCAGTCCTTGTTCTGAAGGTCGTTTCAATGCCTGAAAATATTATCTCACCCTCTTTTGCATGATCGGTTACAGGATCTGGGTCGAGACCGTTTTTCAGCACGCCAGAGCACTTCATCCCAACAACATCCTTCTCCCTGTAGCCTGTGGTCCTCTCTGCGGCTCGGTTGAAACCGGTGATGCACATATCAGTATCCATTGCAACGATTCCTACAGGCATGCTGTAGAAGAGGTTATGCAGGTAATCCTTCGTCTCCTCGAGTTCCCTGGTTCCGGATGCTACAGTCTCTTCGAGTGAAGATGCGTGATTCACAGCTTCCTGCTTGTGTCGGTGGATCTCAACACTCAACTGACCGACAACCAGCGCAACAATACAGAATATCGCCCCACGTATGATGTCCCTCAGAAGTACGGCTGATGCAAAACCATAACTCATGATATCGGATGCGATCAGAACAAGAACCAGCAACAGCGCCACGAAAATCCCCTTCCTCCGAAACCATACACCTGCCAGGACGATCGGGATATAGAAGAGATGGGTGAAGACCGCCTCTATCGCAAAAAATTTGGAATAAACGACTGCAACTGTGCAGCACACCACCAGTGCATAGATGGTCGTGTTTTTATAATTGCTCATACGGATTGATTTATTCACGATAACTCAACACCCTCTGCTAACCCGATTCCTGCCGTCCGTTGCCAATGTCAGCACCCACCAGCACTTTCATTATTCAGATCAACGTGTCAGGCTACTATATAGACAGTTAAGGAAAACACTCCGTTCAGAAATGGACGTTTCGTACGCAGAACGAAAAAAAATCGCGAATCATTGGCATCAGATACCGGTTCATCGTGATGCTGCACCACCATTCACCTCCCCAAAAATTAGTCTCATGCCGTTTTTATCCACTAAAATATTCAGTTCGACTCCGGTCACTCTCTCAAACTCTTCCAGTAGTCCTAACACTCTTTTATCGACGTATATGTGCCGTTCCAGTTCGGTATATCTCCCCTCCACAGGCAGATCCGCCTCATCCGCCTCTTGCTTTGCTCCGGTACGGAACCATAGCTTTGTCGGACCGATCATCTCGCAGCCGACGCGACCTCTCGCTCTGAGGCTTTCCAGATACTTAAGAGCGGTCGTCTTGCTCATATTCGACCTCTCAACGAGGTCTCCGGTCTTCAACCTCTTATTTCCCAGAACATCGAGCAGTTCATTTTCACGCCACCCCATTATGTTACCTCGTTGATATGCGCAAACCTTCTTCGGATCAATATCCAACTGTGTAGAGCCGCAACCCACGATGTCGGATACGACCGGAACAGGAGCCAATAACGATGCAGTATGTCATCACCGCACAGGCGATCGCGTTTTTATAACTGTTTCGCAATATATGCCTATTCATAACATTCAACCCCATGCCCCATCTGTTTCCCTTGTTGCGCGACCTGAAAATCATCGCTATAGATAACAGGCTTCCACTCTCGCATATATAGACAGCTACGGACAGCATACCGTCCAGAAATGGACAGTTCTACTCACTTTCGAAAGATCTTCATCAGCCCACACATACCCGCAAACGCTGATGCTGAGATGAGCAGGGTTATGGTGCTTGCAACGATCCCGGTCAGTGTACCCTCCACCGCCGTGTATGGTGCCAGAAAAACGACAACCCTTCTTAAAACCATCAGGATAATCATCGCTGTCATCAGTGTCCACGCGAGAAAACTTCCTGATGATCTCATGAGCCGGTATGCATAGTATGCTGCACCAAGCTGCAGAAGGGTTGCAGCAAGCAGTATCACGGTTGTGAATTCGACCATCTCAGCCCCTCTTTTTATCTGCTTGGTCCCTGAACATCCTGACAAATCGTTCCTCAGCACTTTCAGTGGGAATTCCGCTCAACAGTCCCTCTCTTCCCTCAAACATGGCTTCTACTTCAATTCCCTTTGAGGTTATCGTGAACTGTCTTATCTCCTTGTCGTGCTGGCTCCCTTTCATCTTTATTATGTGCACCGCCCTTCTCATTTCGCTCTCCATTTCAACGTACTTCATCAGAATGGCGTTATCCACGACGAACGATATTCCGTGATTTGTTATCTCAAATGGACCCTGAAGCGGTCTTATTTCCGAAGTGAAGAGCGATGTCGCCCCTTCACTTTTGAATAGCGATATGAGTGTCAGAAGCCAGTCCTTGAACTCGATTGGATCCGGAAGCACCGATTTGTAGCTTGAAACACTGTCCACAACCACCCTTTTAACACCTTCCAGTTCCCTCTTGACAAGCAGCGTATGCTCATCCGAGATCAGATCGACTGTGGAAGCATGAACGATCCTGACCATATCCCCCATCGACTCAAAGTCAAAGCCGAAATGCCTGGCATTCCTGATTATTTCAGGCGGCGACTCCTCAAAGGAGACGATCAAACCCTTCTCACCATGCATCACACCCTCGTGTATGAAGTGCATACCAAGAAGAGTTTTTCCAATCCCTGTTCCGCCGGCAACAAGCGTGGAATCCCACTCAAATACACCACCGTCCATTAAAAGGTCGATGCCTTCAACGCCCAAACTGATCCTCCGGTCACTGGCAGCAGTGATTGCAACTGGCTTTATCCCGGGAAACACCTCGATGCCCGCGTCTGTGAACTTGAAGGATCGCTCCTTTGTTGAGATATTCTGCCCGCGCATCTTAAGGACGCTTATGTGCCTGTGCCCACCATCGAAGTACAGGTATATTATACCGTCCACAAGCGTGGAGAGATAGTGCCTGTCCATCTCCTCGCGTGTGAGCGTATCCGTTGTGAACAGCAGAAGATCGTTCTGTTTCATGTAAGAAACGAAGTCGCGCATGAAGCTCTTACTGGCAATGTCCAGAAAAGAGTCGATAACTACCCTGTCCGGCTTAATCGACTCGATCTCTTCCTTTAACACATCCATGACGTCTTCTTCCTTGAGTAATAGATCGCCCACATCAAGAAAATGCATTCCTTCCAGGTCAGGGTCAAAGAATGAGAATGCAGAGAGATATCTGTTTAAAGACGCTATCGGCTCAGAGACGCCTGCAACGAAGAGGCATCTTTCTTCATCTCTTGCGGCATTGAATAAACTCTGCAACGCGAGTGTTGTTTTGCCTGCGCCTGCGCAGCCAGCAACAAGAACCGTTGAAGGACGGTGGAACCCACCATCGAGCACCACATCAAGTCCGCCAATCCCTGACTTTAGTATCGTGTCCATCTCTTACCCCTCCGTAAAAATCAATCTCATACCATCTTTATCCACTAAAATATTCAGTTCGATTCCTGTATCATCCTCAAACTCTTCCAATAGTTCAAACACTCTTTTATCGATGTAGATATACTTTTTCAGTTCAGCGCGCACCATCTCACGGGCACCGCCCCCCTCATCCACTTTCTTCTCTTCTTCCATACAATACCATAATTTTGTCGGACCGATCATCTTACAACCGATGTGACCTCTCGCTCTGAGGCTTTCCAGATATTTAAGCGCGGTCGTCTTACTCATATTCGCTCTGTCAATAACATCTCTTGTCTTCAATGTCCCGTTTTTTAAGATGTCGAGCAGTTGTTTTTCACGCCATTGCATAATCTCTACCCCTTGTTGGTATAGAGCTTCTTCTAAAACTTCCGTTCATCTGTTATACGCTTTACTGAAATGATCTTGCCCCATGACTTAAGGGCGCGGGAATTAGCCCTGTTTCCCTCTAAAATGCACAATTTAGCAGATATCTGATAGAGATCGTTGGCGTACAAAATTGAACTGTGTCACCTATTTTTATCTCATTTTATCTGTGGATGGTTTTTAGGTATTGGTAAATATTAATATATCTAACTACCCATACCATGCGGAGAAGGGTGGATCACGGTGGGGAACAGACCTGACAAGCCAAGCTAGGGTTTACAAAAAAAACCTAATTTATCTAGGGCATGGTACTTGCATACCTAGGTACACCTTAACTAGTGACTCATTGTAGCAATATGGCATAAAGGTGAGATATTATGCGTTCAGACGATATGAACATGTCAAGGCTTGCGCCGGGACAGCCCGCACGGATCGTTAAGATCGGCGGCGGTCACGGCATCAGGCAGAAACTGAACCTGAGAGGCATATCCGAAGGTAGCCTCATACGAGTGATATCAAATACGGGCCCCATCACAATCGAGGTCGATAGAAACGTCGTTTCGATCGGTCGCGGGATGGCGCAGAAGATCAGGGTCGCCATGGTGTGATCAGGTGTGATAGAATGAAAAAGAAGTTGTCCGAAATGGATTACGATGAAAAGGGAACCGTAATCGAAATCGACAGAGATTTACAGAAACGGGGGGCAGGCAGGGGAATCCGTGTCGGCAAGACGCTCAGGATGATCACAAAGCAGCCGATAAAAGGTCCTGTTGACGTCATCGTCGATGAAGCTGAGACCTCGCTCGGACTGGAACTGGCAGATAGAATCATTGTGGAGGTGGACTAGGTGAAGGTACTTCTGATGGGACACCCCAACGTCGGTAAAAGCGTCTTCTTCAACCGCCTGACCGGAGCAAACGTCACAGAGTCGAACTATCCCGGAACTACGGTTGATTACACGAAAGGATGGATGAAGATCGAAGGCGAAGACGTTGAACTTGTGGATGTGCCTGGAACGTTCTCTCTTGATCCGAAGGACAAGGCAGAGGACGTTGCTGTTGCAATGCTCCACGAAACAAAGGATGCAAAAGTGATCACAGTCATTGACGCCTCCAAGATCGAACGCGGGCTATATCTCGCGCTTGAGATAATCGAGGAGGGGTACTCCGTTGTGATCGCGCTCAATATGTGGGACGTCGCATGGGACAAGAACATCAGGATCGATGCCAGGAATCTCGAGAAGATTTTGGGCGTTCCTGTCGTTCCGACGACCGCAATAAGCGGCGAGGGAATCAAGGAACTGGTCTCGAGGCTCAAAAGTGCAAAGCCCGTCGAAGTGGATGATATCATCGCAAATGTGGGAGGTCTGACATGACACTCGGTCTTGAAGAGCGGTGGGCCTTGATCGACAGGATATCGAAGGCGACTGTTACGTTCGGGAAATACGAGCATACGCTGAAAGATGCGATCGGAGAACTCACGGTAAAGCCGCTAACAGGAATACCGGTTGCGATAGCGATTCTTTATGGATTCTGGAGTGTATTCGGCTCGTTTGCAGGAACGCTCTGCACCGATGGATTCTTTGTCAAACTCTTCGACGGCTACTGGCTGCCATGGATTCAGGAAGCGTTTCCGGGTCAGGGGGACTTGCTCTACAGGATACTGGTTGATGCCGGTGGAATCGATAGTGGTGAGTTCGTGCTCTCTGACAACTGCTTCGAGGCGTTCGGCGCACTCACGTCCGGGCTTTTCGTTGCAATCGGCGTTGTTCTGCCCGCGATATTCATCTTCTACCTGATGCTCGCGCTTCTCGAGGATGTCGGATACATGCCGCGGCTTGCAGTCTTGATCGACACGATGCTACACAAGATCGGTCTGCACGGATATGCGATCGTGCCAACGATCCTCTCGCTCGGATGCAATGTGCCTGGTGTGGCTGCGACAAGGATTCTTGAGACGAAGAAGCAGCGGTTCATCATGATGACGCTCCTTGCCATATTCATCCCGTGCGGCGCGCAGATCGGGATCATGGAAAAGGTGGTTCCAGACCTTCTGGGCTGGATTCTACTCTACCTCCTGATCGGATACTTCATCTTCGGATATATCCTGAACAAGATCGTTCCTGGAAGGGCTCCTGAGTTTTTGATCGATGTTCCGCCGTACCGGAAGCCTTTGCTTGGCAATATCGCAAAGAAGGTAGGAGGAAGGATCAGAGGGTTCTTCACAGTCGCACTACCTTTCGTTCTGCTCGGTTGTGCGATCGTGAGTGTCCTCTACCTGCTCGGAGTAATCCAGTTCATTGGCGACCTCCTTGCGCCGATCTTTGTCAACTGGTTCGGGGTACCGGCAGAGACCGCGGGTCCTCTTGTTGCAGCATTCCTCCGAAAAGATCTTGCTGTTGCGCAACTCTCGGTGATCGAGATGACCGAGTACCAGATGATAACAGCGGTCGTTCTCGTCTCGATCTACTTCCCGTGCGTTGCGACGTTTGCGATGATGCTAAAAGAAGGCTGGAAAGAGCTGATCGGAGCACTTGCTGCTCTTGTAGTCGTGGTCTTCACTTACGGCGGACTGATACATCTGATCGGAATCCTTCTGGGGGTGGCGTAAGATGGCAGTAACTGGACAATCGCAATCGACAGCATCATCCGGTGCCGCAATCTACTTTGCGATACTTGGAATCGTTACAACCGCGTTCGGGCTTGCCGACATACTCGTAACAGCAGCCGGAAGTGAGTTTAGCTATGGGATTCTCGAGATACCAAACGACATCTTCAGAGGCGGCTGGGGTGGATTGATCGTACTCTCCGCAGGACTCTTCTACCTATCAGGCACAAGAAACATCGGTGATATTCACCAGTTTGCAAAGGTCGCTATGGGAAGCATCCTGATCTGGATCATGGCAGGGTGTGACATCTTTGCGATGATAACAGAGTCGATACCCGGCGGCGAGGACGGACCGTGGCTCAACACGCTTCCCGGGTTCCTCGAGGCGTACGCGTCGCCGTACGCGCCGGCAGTCCTGCTCTTGCCGTTCTCGCTTGTGGTGATCTATTACATCTACCAGCGGAAGTAAGAGAATATACGCGGCGTGATGCATGATACGGGACGTTCTCTCCGGAATCAGACGCGGAACCACCACCGATGCACTCGCCATGAGCCTGGGTCTACAGAGATCCACTCTCATGGCGATGATTGAATTTTTGGTGGACGAAAGGTATCTGGAGGTCGTAAGGGTTGCGTGCGCCTGCTCCCCTTCGTGCTCCGGGTGCACGTGCGCACCAGACGCGGACGCGGGTTCGGACTGCTCCCGGATATACACATTGACTACGAAAGGTGAACGGTTCATTGCACAAAAAGATTGAAAATGTAGGATACCCAAATATTCTGCAGACCATGTTATCACGAAAAGCAGAGGATTACCTTGAAGCGATCCTCAACGTCTCGGAAGCGATGGGACATGCCAAGATAAAGTACATAGCAGAGACTCTGGAGCTCACTCCGCCAAGCGTCATTGAAATGGTGAAGAAGCTTGACAGGGATGGTTTTGTCACGTACCGGAAATATGATGGGGTAATGCTGACCGAAAAAGGCAGAGAGGTCGCAGTGGTCATAAAAGATCGGCATGACACTCTGAAAGCATTTCTGGAGATCGTAAACGTGCCTGAGGAGATTGCGGATAAGGATGCGTGCACGATGGAACACGAACTACATGCAATAACGACAAAACAGATCAAAAATTTGGTTAATTTTGTGAAAAAGTCACCAGGATGCCCTATATGGATTGATCGTTTTAGAAAGTTCTGCGAGAATGGCGAACACCCGGATGGTGGGGACGGGCACGAGCTGGAGTGATTTTTGGTGATTGGGGCAATTGGAGTACGCATAAGCGGGGTTGGTTGGGTTAACTAGCGGTTTTCAGAATGGTGGCTACTGCCACTGTTTTTGAGACTTTTACGTACCAGGACTCACCGAAAGACCAGAGAGAACCAGAATCAGAGCAACCCCGCCGACCAGAAGATAGTCCGACATCGTCAACTCGCGGTTGTAGTAATAACGCGCTGCATCCCGGTGATAGCACCTCGATTCGAGAGCATCAGATAAGGAGTCCGCTCTCCGAAACGATCTGCGCAGAAGCGGAACAATGAGCGAAGTAAAGCCACTCAGCCCTTTTGGTCTGTATCCTCTCGCTGCCTGCGCCCTTGCGATCGTCTCTTTGTCGAGAAGTAGTCCCGGAATGAATGCCATTGCAACCCCGACCATGAATGCGATCTCTGCGCCGGGACCGCCAAACGGCTTCATAAATGATGCGAGAGCCGTCTTCAGCTCCGAAGGCGATGTCGTGTGGAGCAGCAAAATCGTAGTTAGTATGAGAAGAACAAACCTTGCGACAGGGATTGCGGCGGCTGGGATGCTGTTTCCGAATGCCAGATGTGCCAGAAAGATCATGGCAAGAAATGGCGCAACCGGTCGCAGCCCCCGCAGAAGATTGGCGACCGAAATTCGTGCAGCAACCGCGAAAACCGACACGATAGCCGCCAACAACGCAAGCCCGGCCGGGTCTGCCAGATACACCGGAATGCTGACTCCCGCGGTCAGAAGCAACTTCGTCCGCGGATCGATCCGGTGGAGGTACGAATCGCGCTTCCTGTACGTGCCAAAGATCATTCTTGCGCCCATTCACATCCCTCTCGCATCTGCTCCTGCGTCCAATCAGGATACTCTGCCTTCGCATCGTCGAATGCCAGATTCCCGTTTTCAAGTACTGCGATTCGTTCTGATACCTCGAGTACGTCTCGTACCCTGTGAGATATGTAAACCACGGTTTTTCGTCCTGCCAGCCCTTTGACGACCTCCAGAACCTTTCTTCTCGATCTTCGGTCGAGTCCTGCGGTGGGTTCGTCGAGAACTATGCATTCGGGACCCATAGCAATGACAGACGCAAAGGAAACAAGCCTCTGCTCGCCTGAGCTCAAACGAGACAACGGTTCTTCGAGAAACTGCATTTTGAGTCCGACTGCCCCCATCGCATCCCGTATCCGGCTCTCTACCACATCATCTGATGCACCCATCGCTTTCAGTCCGAAAGCCATGTCTTCCCTGACGGTTTTTTCGAAAAAGAAATCCTCAGGGTGTTGAAAGAGAATCCCCACATTCTTTCCGGGTTGGGGTGGAATTCCGGCGATTGTGATGCTGCCGGATGTCGGCGTGTCGAGTCCGGCTATGAGTGATGCGAGCGTGGACTTGCCTGAGCCGATCCCGCCGATTATGCCGAAGACCTCCCCTGCTCTGATTGTGAGGTCAATATCGTTCAGCGCGGGAACCGCCCACTCAGATCCGTGATCGTACGTGTGTGAGACGTTTCGCACCTCAATTTTTGACCCACTCAGCGGGGGGATCGTAACTCCGGAAGCGGGTTCACGGTAGTCGATCTCTTCGCATTCAGGCAGTCTCTGCGGAGTTATCCTGCCTTCTGATATCGCGATCACCCGGTCACAGCGAGCCAGATCGTCGTGATCGTGGGTGATTTGTATGACTGAGGTACCGCCCCGGGCAAGCCAGGATAACTTCTCAAGCGCGTTCGCACGATTACGAGGATCCATCATCGAGAGCGACTCGTCAAAGACGATGCATTCCGGCTCCATAGCCATAACCGCGGCTATATTCACGAGTTGCTTCTGACCGCCGCTCAGAAGACCGATATTCCGATGTCTGAGATCTTCTATCCCGAACAGACTCAGATACCGATCGATGCGGCGGTCAATCTCGGATTTCGGGACGCTGATATTCTCCAATCCAAAAACGATGTCTTCTTCCACGGTTTCGCCAATTGCCTGCGCGTCCGGGTTCTGGAACACGATTCCCACTGACCTCCTGATCGCAAACCGCCTCTCACGGTCTCTTGTTGCGATTCCATTCACAACGACACTTCCCCTCGTTGGTAACAGGAGACCATTTAAGAGTTTTGCAAGCGTCGTTTTTCCGGATCCGTTGTCGCCAACGACGCCGAGATACTCACCTCTTTTAACGGAGAGGTCGACTCCCTCCAGAACCGGTCTTCCCGGGTACGAGTTTTCCGAATAGTCAAAGCACACGTCGTTTAATTCAATCATATTCGCTCACATATCCGATTCGTCTCGACACGATCAGTGCGGCGGTCAATTTGACAGAATCCCCGATCAAGAAGGGGAGAACGCCGATAACAATGGATTCCCTGACGGTTAAGCCCGCGACAATGGATAATTGCACGACTCCCGGAATATAGATCGCAGCAAGACCCGCAATCATGGCGCAGACCACAGCAGGCGTGCTCCTGCCAAACGTTTCAGTGATCCGTCCGGTTACGAATGCAGCAGGCACGAATCCGATGAGATATCCGCCTGTTGGTCCGAGAATCGTCCCGATTCCTGATGAGCCGCCGGAAAAGACGGGAAAACCAACAATTCCGAGCAGCAGATACACTACCATCCCTGTTCCTGCCCACCGGCTGCCCAGAACAAGCCCCGCAAGCAGCACGAAGAAGACCTGAAGTGTGAGCGGCACCGGGCTTATCGGGATCGGAATCTCTACGAGCGCGCCGATTGCGGTGATGGCTGCAAAAAGGGCTGCGTAGATCATCGGTTTTATGCTGGTCTGTCCGGGCATGGTATCGATCCTTTGCTGTTAACTTATTCCGAATTGGTGGTTGACTATTATTATTGGTTGCGGAAATGCCGCGTCGGCACTTACTTTGTCCGTCAGGGCAGCGAATCGGTCAGAGCACAGGGCGACACCCTGACGCAACTGATGCAGATGGCTGCGAAGGTGCCTTTCGATGACCGGCGAAAGAACGTATTTTCGTGTCATTTTGCCTGCCCACCCGCAGTACATGGTGATCCACGCCCTTCGCAACAGTGCGCACCTCTGGGCGACCGGCGAAAGGAGAAACGCCCTCGCAAATCTTGAGGATGCCAGAAAAAGGGTTCCGACGTCAGGAGCGATCGTGGGGCAGCTTATCGAGTACAGGGCGAGTCTTGGAGAATTGTCTTCTGCTGAAAATATGTTTAATGAGAACCGGATCAATCCTGAACTGGTTGATCGGCATCTGGTCTTTCTTGCGATGGCTAAAGCGTACCTGGACACCCAGAATCCATCGAAAGCATCATCAATCCTTCGAGAGATTCCCTCTCCGGCAACAGGCGATGAATTGATCGAACTCGCGATATTGTATAAGAGAGCAGGGCGGTTCAAGGAGGCACATAAGGTCTTTGCCTCGAATTTTGATATAATCCGCGAGGATCCGAAGGCTGTGCATGAATATGCGCAAACAAAGATGAGATTAACGAAAAAGGAACAAAATGCATCTATTCGGAAACGCTTGAACCAGGACGCAGCAGAACTGCTGCGTAGAGCCATACAACTATCTGATGACGATGTCAGAACTGCTTGGTGCTGGCATGACCTTGCGATAACGCTGAACTGGCTGCATGCTCCGGAAACCGAAGTTCTCATGGCGTATAGCAAAGCCATGGAACTCCTGCCCAACGAAACAGTATTTAGAGATGGTTATGAGCGATGGAAAAGCAATCCCAAAAAATGGAAAAGGTAGGTCAGGATGAACTCTCGCCCTTGCCTACTCCGTCCCACCCCTCCACGAGTTCCCGCGACAACGCGCCATCGCAGACGATCATCTCGTCCCGCATCCACTGTGGCAGGTGCTGCCTGACGCCAAGCCCCTTCTCCTGCGAAAACCTCGAATCACAGAGCATGAGAACCCCGGTCTCGCTTGCTGACCTGTGCACCCGCCCGATCGCCTGAAGCGCTTTGTTTATCGCAGGAAGCGTGTATGCGATGAAGAAACCTTTCTCTTTTCCGTATTTTCGCTGGTAGTATGCGTTTACGAGTTTCTGCACCTCTGAGAATGCCGCGAGTGGAAGTCCAACGACGATCGCACCTTTCAGGGCTTCTCCGTGGTAATCAATCCCCTCGCTCATCTTTCCGCCACAAACTGCAAGCAATACTCCTTTTTTCATGCTGCTTCCGGATTCAAAGAATTCGTTTAGAATATCAGGAACGTATCTTGCCTCTTTTGGTTCAATATACAATTTCTTCCCGGATTTATCTGCCATTCTTTCGCAGTACTCGAGATACTGATCCATCATGGAGTACGATGTGAAATAGACTGCAACATTTCCTGAAACCCCATTTATCAGAGCGGATATGTGCAATTCTATCTCTCTTCGGTTGCTCGCATCGTTACGGTATGCGGATTGTGTCGTTGCGTCCTTTGCTCCGAGAACCAGTCGTTTCTCCTTTGGGAACCTGTTCGGTATCGTTAAAATCTCAACCCGACCGTTCCTGCCGAAATAGTACAGTTCGTAGGCGTCAACAGGCGATAGCGTCCCTGAGATCAATATGGTGGCGTGAACCGTGTCAGCGATCCCGGATATGATCGGACTCGGGTCGAGACTGCGAATTTCAAGCGTCAGCCATTTATCTTCCCTGATCGATTTTACCGGGAGGTATGCGGATTCGCTCTTTGCAAAATGAGCCATGAACAAGAATTCGGAGATACGCTCAAGAAATACCTCTGCGGACTCCGAAGATTTCTTTTTTCGCTTTTTAATCTCCTGCGCGAGTTTTAACAGATCAGCGATTGTCTGTTCATCGTCTCGCGTAAGCCCGCCTCCTGAGTATACGAAGTCCGAAAACATCACGGGATCGAACCATGCGTCCACCTTGCTCTTGTTCTGCCAGTTATCGAGCGTCTTCTCCATATACCTCTGCATCCTCGAGAGCACGTTCTTTGCGGACCTGATTTCTCCCCGGTCGCCCGGAGATTGGTTCACTTCGGATATCGCCTTATCAACGGTGTGCATAGTCACGGTGTCGCTGTTGATGCTTCGCACGGTGTCTCCGAGGTTGTGCGCCTCATCAATGAGTAAAATCGTGTTCTCGGGATTGATTTCGAGCCAGTCGAAGAGGAGGTCCCGCCGCTGGTCATCGAAGACGTGGTTGTAGTTCAGAATGACGATATCAGCCTTTTTTGCGCTTATCGCCATAACCTCGTACGGGCACGTGCCCCTGCACCGCTCGCGCAGCTCTTCCGGGTAGAGAATCTCCTGTGTGATCGCCTCGCTGTCACGTATCGCCTGCTTTGACGGTCTGAAGTTCGTTACACCCTCAGTCGTGTACGCTTCCTTTGAAAAGAGATAGTGCGGGCAGAACGTGCGATACCCTGGAGCCTCACCCCTGATCTCCGCGTCAACTCCCGGGTCGCTCGTTGGATCATAGACATTGTACTCCTGCGCGCTCCGATTGTCCCGCCTCATCTTCTCTTTCAGTTTCGACTCGAGAAAGTCCATCGTAAATATCTTCAGAATATCGCAACCCGCGTAGACGTTCTCAAATTCGCTGGCAAGCTTGCACATCTTTGGCTTCCCAACAAGGTATGCGACCACCGGAGCGTGATTCGTCTCTTCCCTGATCTTTTTGATCTCATCGAGATAGACCCCGATCTGACTCACGGTCCTGAGCACGACGACGATCTTGTTTCTGCCCCGGTTCGCAAGAATCGACGCAATAACGCTCGTCTTGCCGCTTCCGGTCGGCGCATCGATTGCGAGGACGCGGTGTTCGCCGGCGCAGGCAACCTCCTGCACCTTATCGAGCATCTCGTCCTGATGCGGGCGGAAGGATGGATACGGGAACCAGTCAGTGTAGTTTCGGTCAGGGTCGTCGTTGGGGCTCACTTGCGTAATTAACAGGGGCATTTGTCATATAGTTAATCGTAACTACCCACGTTTTAGAAGCCGGTAGTGTCTCATCAACTTAATCGTTAGATAATTTTTCCAAACCGATAAAGCCAATGAAGTAAACCACAACGAGCACAGAGGGTCACAGGGTGTTATCATTTTTCTCTTTCGCCCATTCTACGCCCATTCTACGCCCATTCTACGCCCATTCTACGCCCATCTACGCCCATCCATGCCCTTCAGCTCCCTCTGTGGTTTTCCGAAACCGTATTTCAAAATTTCGAAATATCAAAAAGTCCCATGGGTTTTAAAACACTTCCACGCGAGATACCAAAAACCCGAAAGTTTTTCCTGCAATGCGAACCAACCCACCGAATCGTAACCTGTGCCATGAGTAGCGTTATAACAACCAATCCGACGTTCGGGACATCGACATGAACCAAACGAAGAGATACCTCCTGATCTTCCTCGCAATCGTATTGTTAGCTTCGGCACTCCGTTTCTACACTCTTGACGATCGGGTCTTCCATCACGATGAGGGCGTGCACGGCTACCTGACCTACAAACTGCTGAAGAACGGAGCATATCACTATGATCCGACGTATCACGGACCTTTTCTCTACTACACAACGGCAGCGGCATTCAAATTGTTCGGGGACTCAAACTTCACAGCCCGGATGCTCCCCGCGGTCGCTGGAGTGCTACTGGTTGCGCTGATCTACGCGCTCCGGGATGTGCTGGGGCGGTCAGGCGCGCTCGCAACAGCAGCGATGATTGCGGTCTCGCCGTCGTTTCTCTACTACTCGCGATTCTTACGTAACGACACTTATATCGCGCTCTTCTCGCTCATCTTCGTCATATCCGCAGTTAAATACGTAAAACTGCGACGCAGAAGCGGCTGGCACAACAGCGGCTGGAACGACGATTGGTACAGGCTGATCTACGTCGGTACAGGCGCAACCGCGGGTGCGCTTGCTGTCTGCACAAAGGAGAATGCGTATATCATCGCGGGCATCTTTTTTCTCTTTGCGCTGGGCTATCTCGTAACGAAAAGAGCGATAAACCGCACAACCATACTCGATACGTCATTTTTTGCGCTGATCTTCCTTGCAATCTTCACACTCTTCTACTCAAGGTTCTTCACAGACTTTGACGCACTGACATCGGTCGTTCCTGACGCAATCAGCCACTGGACGGAGATGCACCGGATTGAGCGCATCGGAGGTCACTGGTCGTTTTATCTCCCGATTCTCGTCAGATATGAGCTTTTGATAACCGTCTTCGCACTGATCGGCGGAGGATACTACATCGAGAAGAGGAACACGTTCATGATCTTCCTGCTGTACTGGGGCATCACGTCCCTTCTCATCTATTCCTACCTGCAGGAGAAGGTGCCGTGGCTTGTTCTCCACATCCTGCTACCGTTCGTTCTGATCGCGGGCGCGTATCTCGGGGAACTGGTTCCAACGCTTTCGAAACGGTCGAAACGGGTCGAAGCAGCAACGATTGCGGTTGTTATACTGCTTGCGGGATTATTTATTCAGCAAAGCATATTCATAAATTATTGTGAAAATACGGAGTCCGACGAGATCACGATACCGAAAATCCCGTATCCGGTGCACGGGCTGATCTATGTGCAGACCACATCAGAGGTGCTCGATGTCGTCGATTTCATTGACCAGCGACTTGCTGGCGACCCGAATACGAGCATACTGATTGCGGCTCCTGATAACGATTATTGGCCCCTGCCGTGGTACACGCGAAACTACGCGGGTTGCGGCTATCTGAACCACGTACCTGAGCGTTCCGATGCCGAGATCGTGATCGTTCCGGACAAGGATAAGTACAACATCACACTCGGCTGGGAATATTCGAGAAAGACGTTCACGCTGCGCCCGGGTTACGATATGGCGAGGTACTACAGATCAGACTGATCAAAATAATCAGAATAGACCGCAGCCATGGTGCTGTGACGGATCATCTCACCCATGAACGCTCTTTTCATCCTCTCTTCCGAGTATCCGTCCGTGATCCACGAAACGTCACTTTTCCTGTACGAGACCTCCCGCAGCACCAGACCGTACGCCGGGGCAGGGGCGATCCCGCTCTCGTGGTCGCGATTGCGATTGCGATGCACTGGGTTAAGCAGCCCAAAAATCCAGTCGGAATCGCGCTCCCCGCTCCCGATCTTCTCCAGTGCGAAAACGATCCTCCGCACCATATTCCAGAGGAAGCTCCGCGCTCTGACATCGATCACGATGAAGCGGTCTCGTTTGTGCTCGTGAATCTCAATTTCATCGATTGTTCGGATGGTATCATCTCGATCCTTCGTGAAATTTGAGAAATCGTGCGTTCCGATGAAGAGCTGGCTCGATTCCCTCATGTCTGGGACTGCATAGTCCCTGTTGTGCAGAAAGTACCGGTACGTGCGACTGACCGCATTCCTGCGCGGATCAAAGTCGCAACAGACCTCTGCATACGCCAGAACCCAGATATCGTCAGGGAGGTTGCTGTTCACGATTCGCGGAAGCGAGCCGCCCAATCTGCCGAAGCCGGTGCCGGCATCGAACGCAACGACCTGTCCTGCTGCGTGCACGCCCCGATCCGTTCGTGCAGCTCCTGAATACCGCGCTTCTTTGATATCCTCAACGATAAGGGACTTTTCGAGTGAGGAGAAGAGTTCGCCCTCGACGGTGCGGACGTTCGGCTGGATCTGAAAACCGTGATA
>Ga0190315_1000485_pt1 | contig 20011 bp, 13 predicted proteins | sample 48701101_MG_FD_161673 | JGI IMG/M metagenome (GOLD analysis project Ga0190315, IMG submission 161673) | Hydrothermal vent sediment bacterial communities from Southern Trench, Guaymas Basin, Mexico - 4870-11-0-1_MG | ecosystem: Environmental > Aquatic > Marine > Hydrothermal vents > Sediment ...
TAATTCATCTCGTTCCTCAAAAGATAGCTGTACAATATATTTTTTAGCCATTATATTTATCTCCAGAAATTTTTTTATATTTAACCTTTTTTTACCCATCAAAACAACCTTGACAGTGTACTAGGTAGGAGTGCAAACTTTACTTTGCCAAAATTTGGAACGTAGACCAGCAAACTAAAGTTTGCCAAGATTATAATCAGGAGCGTTTTTAATTGGGGTTCATCTTGTCTTTCAGTTTCTGAATGTGAATTTGAACTTGCTCACGAATCTTGTTCGTCATTTCCTTAATGTGAAGTTCAGCTTGTTTACCAATATCGCCATTTTGATCAAGCTTGACAGCTTGTTGGTATTGAACCAGAGCGGCTTCGTATTGTTTCAGTTCTGTGAGCGTTTGCCCTAATTGAGAGTAGTAAAAAGCATTTTCTGGTTTTAAGGCGACGGCTTTTTCATATTCAATCACGGCAGCCTCTGCTTGGTTAAGCTGGCGTTTTGCTTCTCCTAAGCACCAATAGGCCCAGTCTTCTGTTGCTGAAACTTCAAGCGCCTTTTGACAGTTTTCAATAGCCGATTCTGGTTTATTCAACCCGACTTCTGCTAATCCACACAAGGCATAAGCGGCCGCTTTGGCAGTTTGACTAACCTGTTGTGATGCCAAGATCGTTTGACATTGTGTCAAGACTGTTTCTGGTTGTTTCAGCTGTATTAGCGCATAGCTTAGTCTGATGCGACTCCAAATGTGAGTGGGTTCTATTTCTAAAGCTTTGTCAAACTGACTAATCGCTTCTTCATACCGATTCAGTTCAGATAACGCTTTACCCCAGGCATAGTAATAAAGCCGCTTATTCGGTTCCCATTCTAGCGCGGTTTCATATTGAACGATGGCTTGTTCATACTGTTTCAATTGAAACAGGGCATCACCCCATTTGTAATAAATCCAACCTTCCGGTTTGAGATTCACAGCAATTTGGTATTGCGTTATCGCTTCTTTATATCGTTTCAAGTCAGCCAGTGCAACACCCCAATTAGCCGTAATCCAATTGATATCCGGATTTTTATTTTGGGCCATTTTGTATTTTTCAATGGCTTGCTCAGAATGCCCCGCATGTAATAAGGCATTACCCCAGTTACCATAAAACGAGGCATCACCTAGATCAAATTCAGTGGCCTTTTGGTACTGTGTAATGGATTCAGGATAGCGTTTCAAAGCATCCAAGACTAGCGCATAGGTATAGTAAAAACGCCCTTTAAATGTGTTATCGGTACTCTTATTGACTAGAGGTTCATATTGAGCAAAATAGTCGGGTTTATTCAGTTCTTGAATTGCTTCCACTACATTCTTATCAAATCGAGTCAGTATCTCAGGATCAAGAGTTACCGCTTCTTCATATTTAATCAGCGCGGCTTCATATTGTTTCAATTTAACCAGTACATCACCCCAACCGCTATAAATCCAAGCACGAGTGGAATAGCTGGCGTTTGAGTTCAAGGCTTGTTCATATTTGACAAGCGCGGCTTCATATTGGCCTAAATCATGTAGCACATTACCCCATTTCAAGTAATAAAGCCCTTCCGTCGGGCTGATTTCAGCAGCTTTTTGGTATTGAATTAAAGCAGCTTCATATTGCTTGAATTGTTCTAAAACATCTCCCCAAGCGTTGTAGTAAGAAGCATGGTTTAAAGCGAAAGCTTCATACTTGACAAACAATTGAGGTTGTTTAAGGCGTTTAAGGGCATCTCTCAATTCTCTATAAACCCAATAATTGTTGGATTTTAACTTCAATGAGATTGCAAATTGTTCCAACGCTTTTTGATCGTTTTTTAGCCCAACTAGGGCTACTCCCCAATTGCCATAAATCCAAGCAATATTGGGATCGAGTTCTACCGCTTTAGCATATTTTTCATTGGCTTTTGCGTAGTTATCAAGGTATTTGAGCAGTACATCACCCCATAGTGCATAAGCCAATGCATAAGTGGGATCTTTGATAATCGCTTGCTCAAATTTTTCGTCAGCGGCATGAAAATTTTCCAACACTTCGGCGACTTGATAGCCCCAATCGGTGTAAACCCAAGGATTCTCAGGGTCATTTTTTGAGGCTTCTTGATATTTAAGAAAAGCTTCCTCAGTCTTTCCCATTTTGATCAAGGTTCGCGCCCATTGCGTATAAATACCGCCATTTTTTGGATCAAGCTTAACCGCTTTTTTATAGGCCAACAGAGCCTCTTCATACGCGCCACTGTCTTGCAGCGTATCACCTTTCAGGTTGAAAATAATGGGATTCTGGGAATCCAGTTTTGAAGCTTGCGCTAATGTTTCTAGGGCACCTTGATAGTCTTTCTGTTTTTTCAATAGGCAGCCTTCCAGCGTTAAAACCACTGCCCTTTCTTTCCGGCGGGTAAATTGTTTCAGATTTTGAATCAGCTTCTCTAAATCAGGGATTTTGTCGTTAAGACAATAATTTAACCCAAAGGTGAGGGGTTCAAAGATTTCAAGAACGTATTTTGCGGCGGTTTTAATCAACGGTTCTGGATTTTTAACATCATCGCCATACGTTTCAAACGCCAGCTTACCACTAATACGCAGTGTCAAATACAGTTTATCACCTCTCACTACCATATCACCGCTTATACGACGCGGCGCAAGTCTTAATATTTTGCGGAGTTGAGAAATCGTACTTTTTAAGGAGAGTCCAAGACTGGGTACGTCAATTTCAGGCCGTTTTTGTAATTCCGTAAATTGAACCGCTGCTACCTTAGCACTTTCCAGCATTGAGCTTCTTTCAATTTCTTCACGGACAGCAGCCATATCATCCTGTAGTCGATAGGCTACCACTGTTCCAGTATAGCCTTGTCTTGATAAATTGAATGGCATGTCAAACGGATTAATCACGATATCGTAGCGAAACAACTCGTAAATCGCATGTGAAACGATAAGCATAAATAAGACTGCGAAAAAGACTTTGACCGTGATGGAAAAAGAGGACTGCACTTTTTCCCAGTTTTTTTGCCACCCGTTTGTCGTCGTTTGAGCTTTATCCACAAGATTTTGTTCAGCATCAGGGCTCATTTTTTTTACCCATGTATTGCGTATGTATTTCAGAATGTTCATTGAAAAAACTTCACAGTTGTTGGTGTTTCATCTGATTGATGTCTACAAACTTTGCATTCCTAACAAACTCAAATTGATATCGCCTATCTTCGCGCCGAAGTTTGTACGCCATCAAATCGACATCGAAAAGATTAACTTAGCGTCTTTAAAGGTTTTGCGTAAATATTTCAAATTCTGTAGTGAGTCAACAGGATGTTAAACAGAAAATGAGTGTTCTTTCAAATCTAAAAACCGATAGAACGCTGATTGCGCTGATTCTTATGATTTTCAGCGAAGCTAAATCACTTTTCATTTTTCACATTTCAGAATAATCCTTGTCATTGTTGTCTTTCTCGTTTTGAGTCGTCAAGAATAAAATGAGATAACCAATTATCGCAGCAAGCAATGAAGCAAGCAAAACACCCAAACGCACTTGATTCGTATGCTCTATTGAAGTCAATGCTAAAGTGCCTATAAAAAAACTCATTGTAAAGCCAATGCCGCACAAAGTCGCAATGCCATAAAAGGTTATCCAATTCGCTCTTTCTGGCAACGTTGCCCATCCCATTTTGATAGTCAACCAACTGAATCCCAATACGCCAAGCGGTTTACCCACTAATAATCCAAGCAATATGCCCAAGGGGACTGATTCCCATAAAATACCTAATGACATGCCTTCAAAAGAAACCCCCGCATTGGCAAATGCAAATATGGGCAAGATGCCAAATGCAACCCAAGGATGCAATATTTTTTCAAGATGATGCAGAAGATTACGGCCTTGATTATTCTTAATATTTGGAATGATAAAGGCAAATGCTACGCCAGCTAGGGTGGCATGAATACCGGATTTGAGAATCAAAAACCAGAGGATTAAACCGATAATAAGATAAACTTTAAGACTTGTCACGTTTTTCCATAAAAATAAAATGCCCACTAAGGCTAATATCATCGCAGCCCAAGCTAAGTAATAAAAGTGCAATTCAGTTGAATAAAACACGGCAATAATGAGGATAGCCCATAAATCATCAATAATAGCCAGTGCTGTTAAAAAAACTTTTAAAGAAAAGGGAACACGACTGCCTAGTAAGGCTAATACCCCTAATGAAAAAGCAATATCTGTGGCTGATGGGATTGCCCAACCGTTAAGTGTTGTGGAATCATGCCAATTTAGGGCCATATAAATCAAGGCTGGGATCATCATACCGCCCAGGGCCGCAATAATGGGCAAAATCACTTGATTGCCATGAGACAATTCACCTTCAAGCATTTCGCGTTTTAATTCGAGGCCGACTGTCAAGAAAAAAATCGCCATGAGGCCATCATTAATCCAAAATTCCAATGGTTTTATCTCAATATTCAGAGCGGTAATGGGAATGGTAGTGTGTAGCAGTGCCGCATATAAATGCTCCCATGTTGAATTGCTCATTAACAAAGCCAACACCGCCCCTACTAATAATAAAAGGCTACCGGCCGATTCTAGTTTCACAAATTCTTGATAAGCGTTATAAATAGGCGTAAACATCATTTTTGATTTTTGATTTTAGATTGATAGGCTCAAATTTTTTATGCGACAACCTTTTGCGATGAATTGATTTTTGGTTTTAAAAATATATTATAATATTATAATTAACTATTTACTCTGAATATTTGATCGTCCCTATAAAGTAGCTGTTATTAAAAATCAATAGGTTATCGTTTGAGTAATGAAAAAATATGCCCAATTGGTGGTATTTTTTTATAGAGATTACCCTATTTTCTTATCTTCCGTGTTAATTTTTTAAAAGATACGGAATGTACTTTTTTATAAAGAAAAACGATAGCTTTATTCTAGGCAAAAGTTTTTGCGCGCAAAAAAATTGTGTGGAATTGACTTTCAATCCTAAAATGAAGCCGATAAAAAATCCGTTTATTCGATAAAAAATGAGTTTATTTAGCACAGCTTCAGTTCATTTCGTTAAACTTCGTAAGAGCTTCGCTCGTTCATCTGTTCTACTATCAATATATGATGAAAAAACTAACTCAATATATCAAATGCCTTATTTCTTATATCCTCTTATTAGGCATAACATCGTTGCCGACGCTAGGTAGCGAAATTTATAGCTATATTGATGCAAATGGTGTGATAAACTACACAAACAAGCCGCCCACTCACCGTGCAACTGTCAAAATACATCCGCAAGATGCGGAAATGGGTGTTCAATCTACGAAAGTTTATAAATTTGTAGATTCAAAGGGTGTTATTCACCTTACCAATGTTAAACCGAAAGATTCACGCTACCAAGTTATTTATTTGGGTGGATTGACTGTTCCCTCATTTTCTGTTCCCCTCGACACCGATTTCTCAGCACGTTTCGTGCGGAAATATAATGATTATAACCCCTTGATACAAGATGTGGCTACCAGCACTGATTTGGAACCTGAACTATTACATGCCATTATTCAAGTCGAATCGGCTTACAATCCTAAAGCCGTTTCTCCTAAAGGCGCTGTGGGTTTGATGCAATTAATGCCTGCGACTGCTAAACGTTTTGGTGTCACGGATCGCACTGATCCTGCTTTTAATGTCTATGGCGGCGCACGCTATTTTAACTATTTATTGGCATTATTTAATAATAACAAAAGGTTAGCATTAGCCGGCTATAATGCTGGTGAAAATGCTGTAATACGCTACGGCAATAAAATCCCGCCTTATCGTGAAACCCAAAATTATGTCAAAAAAGTGATGAAACTTTATCTCGCTTTACGCGATCAGATGTGAAATCCGAAATGCCCTGTTCAACAGAGCAAATCTGATGGGAAAAGCTTGGGATAAATCCTCAAGTCGTCGTAGGGGCTGCCCTTGCGTGTTCGCCCCGGTTTCATCAACGACAAAAGGGCAAACACGCCGCTTTCATCAACGGCAAAAGGGCGAACACGCCCAAATTTAGCTTTGTGAACATGCGGTTACGCTACGCGCCTACTCACCCTACACTCTATTAGGAATAAAACTTGCATTTTGTCATAATAATATCTTTTGGGATGTCGTTGAAAAAAAGGAGAAGTGATTTGATACTCAAACAATTACGACAGAAAGGAGACTTATTATGAACAAAGGACTACGACTTGCACTTATCGGTATGGGGTTATTTTTTCTCCTGCTTGGCATTTTCTTGAACTTCCAGCTTTACACTAGCCTAGCCGGAGATTCCCCACTATACAAATATAGTTATGGGCTCATTGGCATTGGATTAGATGTTTCTAAAGTCATCTGCCTAGTGTTAGGTGCCTTTTTACTCACACAAAGAGCTACCGCACTGCTCGTTGCGGGCTTTTTTTCTATCGGCTTTTATCTGGTTCTATCTCTCATCAGTTGGGCAGCAGGCTGGGGTTTCACGCTAGTCGTGACTCAACACTATGAAAATCAAGCCTTTAAAAAAAATGCTCAAGTACAATCCGCGCAAGCCACTGTTGATGATGCTGTGGCTAAAGTTGAAGGGCTTTCTCAATATGCCAATTCGGCCTCTGTCACTGAAGCACAATCCACACTCAGCGAATTACAGACACAACTTGATGCGCTATGGCATTCCCAGGCCCGAAACAGCCGAGGGCATCGTACAGGGAAAACGGTTCAATCACAATTGGGCGGAAGTTGCCCAGGCAGTAGCTGGTATCACCGCCAATATTGTCCACAAATACAAGCACTTGAGTCAGATATAAGCGAAGAGAAAAAGAGTGTCGATAACCATGCCGCTTATCTTGCCGCGCTTGAGTACAAAAATACGATGATGAAAGACTTTGCAAATCTGGACTTAGCGGTTATCAGGCCTAATTCCTATATGCACCCCCTTTTTATAGGCATGAGTGCTATCTTTGGAACGACTCCGCAATTAGTGAAGTATCGTTTATTATTGCTCACTTCGGCCATGATCGAACTGTTAGGGAGTTTATTCTTTGTCATAGGGCTACTGATTCAAGAAAAAGCAAAATACTCGATAGAAGATATGTTAGAGGCGGAAAAACAAAAATATCAAATGCTAGCTGATTTGAGCCAGATAGAAAGATTGAGGCATGAACAAGAGACTAGGTTAGAGATCAAGGTGACTGATCGTGTAGAAGCTGACGCTGACTATCTTAAACTCAAGGCAGAGACGCAATGATCAATGGGCAATGAATCAAGGCTCAATGTGCAAACAATCAATGATCAAGGCTTGCACAATCCGACGTTTCAACCCCTTTTTTGAGGCAATCCCTTGTGTTTGCCCTTCAACCCTTTATTTTAAACAACCACGCGAGGAGAACTTTTCAGCATGGCAAAATCCATTGGTATACTCACCGCAGGCGGCGATAGCCCTGGGCTCAATGCCGCCATTCGCGCTATCGGTAAAACCGCTATGAATTCTTTTGGGATGCAGGTGATTGGCTTTCGTGATGGCTTTCGCGGTTTAGTAGAAAATAGAACAGTGTACTTGGATGGAACAGCACTATCTGGCATATTAACCATTGGTGGCACCCTTTTAGGAACCAGTCGTGATAAACCTCACCGTATGCCAATGGGAGACAAATTATTAGACATGACAGATACAATAGTTGATACATACAATAAACACCACTTGGACGTTTTGATTTGTATCGGGGGTGGCGGTACCCATAAAAACGCCTTCCGTCTGATGCAAAAAGGGCTGAATATCATCACCCTCCCCAAAACGATTGATAATGATCTCGCCATGACGGATACCAGCCTTGGTTTTGATACCGCACTGGGAATCGCAACGGATGCGATTGATCGTTTACACAGCACCGCACACAGTCATCACCGCATTATCGTCGTAGGCATTATGGGACACAATGCGGGTTGGTTAGCGTTAGGGGCCGGTCTTGCAGGGGGTGCCAATGTCATCTTGATTCCTGAAATCCCCTACGACATTCATCACGTCGCGGATGCGATTCGTCAGCGCCGGCGTAGTGGGAAGAATTTCAGCATTATTGCTGTCGCCGAGGGTGCCATTTCAAAAGAAGAAGCAGAAGTGATGCAAGCGGCTATTGATATGAAGGAAAAAGCAAAAAACAAAGATGAGAAGAAAAAGGCTAAAGCCAAATTAGACAAATTAGAAATTCAGCAGACTGACAATGTCCTCTCTTTCTCTAAACAACTGGAGAAACTGACCGGTTTAGAATCACGCGTCACCATTTTAGGGCACCTACAACGTGGTGGTACACCATCAGCGAGTGATCGTTTATTGGCCACACAACTTGGAACAGCCTGTGTTTCTTTGATTCACGAAGAAAATTACGGCATTATGACAGCAGTCCAGGGAGAACGTATTGAACCAGTACGATTAGAAGAAGTTGTTGGCAAACGCAAAACGGTTCCCCTAGAACATCCTTTGGTAGAAACAGCCAATCTAGTGGGTATTAGCTTAGGTAATTAAACAAATCAAAAAAACCTCAACGCTGATGGGGTTGTGAATCGTAGAGACGCGATGAATAGAAACGCGAAGCATCGCGTCTCTACAATGGTTGGTAATTAAACAAATCTAAAAAGGCCTCAACGGTGGTGGGGTTGTGAATCGTAGAGACGCGAGGAATAGAGACGCGAGGCATCGCGTCTCTACGGCCTAAGCCCTTTTGAATATTTCACTAAAAACGTGGCATATTTTTTAATGTCTGGATAAAGCCGATGTGCTTTATTTTCGAGTAATTCAGCCATGATTGCTTTAGCTTCCTCAAAACGTTCAAAACGTTCACCTAACAATTTAGCCATTAACAGTTTCAATTCAATGCTGTCAGGATGCTCTGGATAACGAGAAAGGATATCTTGTAGCAAAGATAATGCAAGTGAATACTGCTTTTCTTGAGAGGCTTGTTTGGCTAACGGTAGGATTTGATAAGGATTTTTCACTTTAAATTGGCTATTGAGCGTAAGACAGGCTTGGTAAATGGCGAATGCTTTGGCTAATTGTTTTTTTCTGTTCAGTAAACGGAGGTAGTATTGTCCGTGTACCAAAGCAACCTTTTTAGTTTCCCAAAGAGAAACACGCTCAAAAACTCTTTGATGACTGTCCAACTTATCTTCCAATGCCGGTAATTTAGCCAATAATGTCTCAACTGCTTCTTGCTGTTTTCCTTGCTGTTTGGTTAACCAATAGATTTCATCCAATAATTCTTCAAATTGTTTATCCTTCGCCTGTTGTTGTGCTTCTTCTTCTCGTTCCGGAGAAAAAACCGCTTCAAAACCTAAAGAGTCACGCCGGTGATAAATAACAAAACCGAGTAAATGAAACGTCATGAGCAACAAATAGAAGTCTAGCATGACAATCAATAACAATAAAAATCCGTTGTTAACTCTCCAACCAAATTGCGGAATGATCCTACCGATAAGGGGTATCCCTGGAAAAATAGGCAAACTTAACAAAAAAAATAAACCAAATAGCAAACTGATAAAAATATAAGTCACGCCAATCTGTTTTACCAAGAAAAATAATTGCAGCGGATTGAGTGCGGCCAGCAAATTATTTTGATTGGCAATAACAACAGCACTGGCAGGGGTTAAAAAAAGACCTATCACTAAAAAAAGGTAGGCAGGCAGATTACCCACTTGAGTTTGGAGAATCTGGAAAATACCAAAAATAAAGAGTAGATAAAAAAGTTGTTTAACCGGGCGTTGATTAGCCGAATTCCACATATCAAAGGTAAGGGCAGGCGGTGTTGCATAGCCTAAGATTGTCTGTTCAAGTACGCCATAAGCATATTTCAAACTACCCGGCATGATAATCATAAAAGCGGCTAATCCGAGCATATTGCCCAGCGTTATCCACAAAATCAATGAAAAAATAATGATTAAAGGTAAAGCGTGTCCTTGTAATGGATAAATAATAATATAAGGCAGTTGTTGTAACACCGACGGATTGTAAATCATCCGTGCATGTGTCGCATGTTCTTTAATTTTAAATTGTTTTGGGGGTGTTTTTTTCTTCATCATGATGTTTTTTTTAAAGAAAAGTTGTACGATTTGATGTTGGGAAAATTCGCCTTTTCACGGTAATTTGAAAAAGAGTCAAGGAAAAGAGTAGACATAACACCTATCATTTTTTATCTAACTCATTGAATCGTAGAGACGCGAGGCATCGCGTCTCTACCCAGTGAAAGGAAAGAGTCCCCTAGACACGACTCAACTACAACCCCAATTGCTTATGCCGCTCTTCTATTGGTAATTCACCTATTTTTGCAACCCGTTTATAAAAAGTCTGTAAATCATGATCAACTTCTGCAAGAAGGCCTTGAAAAGCGGGCACATAATCTTGATAAGTCACAACTGATAACATTTTCGCATTATTCAAATCTTTTGCAAACCAATTGTCATAACCTGCGTAGCCTCCCCAGTGTTTTTTGAGTTTGGCATATTGAGCGAGCAACTTCTCAAAAGCTGCTGTTTTGGCGGCCTGTAATTTATCGGGGGCCCCATTTTCTTGATATCGCTGTTGTAGATGATCGCGAGTGGTTAGCACTAGATCAGTAAAGGCCTGATGACGTTTCTGCGATTGTTGATAGGTAGCTAAGTCTTCATCTGTGCCATTTTGTGCGAGCCAGCGTTCAACACCAACATATTCTACTGCCATTGCAAAAGCTTCGTTAAATGCCGTATCATCTTGAATATACACTTTCTGATGAGCCAATTCGTGAAAGATGATGCCCGCAATTTGGTGTGACGGCCAAGCTAACATCGTATTGAGTACCGGATCAGTAAACCAACCTAAGCTAGAATAGGCGGGTATCCCAGCAACATAAACATCATAGCCTTGTGCGCGTAAGGCTTCAGCCAAGGCTTGTGCTGGTGCTTCTGAAAAATAGCCCCGATAACTGACACATCCCACGATTAGAAAACACCATTGTTTTGGTGTAAAAGAAAACGGAGGAGTCGCGAAAACGCTCCAAACAACAAAAGGGCGTTGTAAATCAGCGTAATGGGTATAACTACGATTATCCGGTAAATACAACTGCTCACTCGCAAAAGTACGGATTTTTAAAATAGCCGTCAATTGCTCTTTAAGTGGTGCCGAAGTAACCGGATCAATCAGAACATTTTCAATCGGTTGTGAACGTCTGAATATTTCCCATTGCCCCCCTATTGCTTGACTATAATAAGCAATATGGCTACAAGCATTGAGAGATAAAAGACATAAGATCAATAAACTGCGTTTTAGAATTATTTTTGGAGAAACCATGACGATCTATTTTTACTCAACTCAAGAAGACTATTCTGAATTTTCAAACTTTTCCCAACATGGCTTTACGCTCAATGGAAAATATTGGCCCACAGTAGAACACTATTTTCAGGCCCAAAAATTTCCTGGACAAGCATTAGAAGAACGTATTCGTACCGCATCAAACCCAACACAAGCTAAAAAATTGGGCCGCACACGTTCAGTTCCATTACGCGCCGATTGGGAAACGGTTAAAGATAATATTATGAGAGAAGCGGTGTTGGCAAAATTTAGCAGCCATGAGGATATCAAAAAAAGGTTGCTCAGTACAGGCAAAGAGAAATTAGTCGAAAATGCCCCAAGGGATTATTATTGGGGTTGTGGTAGTAATGGTAGCGGCAAAAATCGCTTAGGCATCATCCTGATGGAAACGCGGAAACAATTATCAATGAACAATGAGCAATGAGCAATGTTCAGTGATCGGTAATCCTTCCTAAACATAAGCAGCAATGTTGGTGATTGATTATCGTGCGAGGGATAGAATGCGAATTAGACTGATTGAGTCAAAAAAAATTAGCGCAAATCATGATCATAAGCAGAATCAGCGTTCTATCAAGCCACATTGCAAGACGACCCAAAGATAGGCGTTCAAACTTTAGTTTGTTTGCAAACTAAAGTGGGTACATAGACCTAAACAAACTAAAGTGGGTACGTGACCGAAACAAACTTGAATTAGAAGAAACGCATTATTCTTATTTTGCAATAATGTTTTTATTTTGCATTGTATTTTGCAAAAAAATGATTTCAAGCTAAACAAATATTGTATTAAAAATCAGGATTTATTCTTTTTGGTTTAAAAATTGCGTTAGTTATTAATAATATAATATCCAATTATATCCAAAAATCAGGGCTGAAAATTTATTGATTTGTTTTTTGATATTCTGACGAGTCAAAAAATGGGGACAACCATAATAATTCGCTTGACAGAGCTGTTATTTTTTGTTTACAAAAGCCCACAGAAGGGGGACAAAATGAATAAGCATTTAAAACATCCATTGAGGCATTCGTTATTATGCCTAATTGCCACAAGTGTTTCTATGACTTCGCTTTACCATAACCTGGCGATGGCACAAGATGAGCCGGTAATGGATACGATGTGTTATGCCGTTGCTGACAATGACAAACGCGGTTCTTCCGAGGATGTTTTGGTCAGAACGTATGTCAATGGCAAGATTGAAGAAGTTGGGACGACTAGCACGCTACACATGGAGGCAGTCGCCTTTGATATAGCCGGAAAAGTGCTCTATGCTGCGGCTGAGCCGGCAGATGGTAGCGACGGTGCTCGGTTTGGTACGCTTAATTTGGAAACGGCTCAATTTGAGCCCATCGGTAATGGTGTAGGCACGGGCAATGGTGAAGAAGGCCTGATTACTTTTGATGACATTGATGGCCTGACTTTTGATTTTGGGGGTGAAGGTTTCGTTTATGGGACTCACCGCCGTGAACATCGGACACCGCAGCTATACGATCTGTTGTTTCAGATCAATCCCTATACGGGTCAATTTGTACCAAACGCTTTTGGACCAAACCAAGACTATGTGGTGGTTAGAATCGAAGGCAATCCGCAATATTATGATATTGATGATATTGCCAGTGATCCGGCTGATGGAACACTCTATATTGTTGCCAATACAGGCGATGGTGTGACGAGTGTGTTGGCTACCCTTGAGAAAGCCAACGGTAAACCGACTGGCGTTGCGACGTTGGTTGGATCAAATGCAGTGGATGATCTAGAAAGTCTGGCTTTCGAGAGAATTGCAAAACCCGATGGTTCTTTCAGACTTTACGGCACCACGGGTAATGGTGGACACAATAAACATCTCGATCCCACAGCTAAAAATCGGATATATGAGATCAATAAAGCAACAGGGGCAGCGGCCTACCTTGGACGGTTGAAGCAGCCTGAACAACCGCAACAGGATTACGAAGCACTGTCTTGCCGACCGGAAATGGTGCCACCCAATTATACTTGTCTGATGTATGCGGTACATGATGAGGGCCAGTATGATTCTCAAATGATTGAAATCGACCCCTTTGCAGCAAGTGGCACAGGTGCGATTAGACCACTAGGACCCTTGTATCCCAGACATGATTTAGAAGGTTTGGCTTTAGACCAGGAGAACGGTAAGTTATATGCTAGTTCAGGTTCTGATCAAGTCACAGGCATTCCTGATGGTGCGGTTTATCAGGTCAACCGTACTAGCGGTTTCGTGACCCAGATCGGTCTAACCGGTTTCTGTGAAGTTTCTGCATTTGCGGTCAGACTCACTGATAATACCTTGTGGGGATGGGCCAGAGGCGGTAACAGGACACAATGTAGTCCCACGGGGCCCATTATTATTGATCCGGATGCTTCGGACAAAAACAATCTTGGCACACTGGTTAAGGCTTTTCCGTTTGAAAAGCCCGGCATTCAAGCGATTGCTTGGAGCAATGATAGTCAAAAGCTCTATGGTACGGTAGTGACAGATACTGGTACAGATTTGTATGCGTACAATTATCTGTCCCAAAAATTAGAACGGGTTTGCGAAGGCATACTTCGGGCCGAGATTGAAGGTATGGAAATGCAGCCTGATGATATGTTGCTCTTAACTGCCCATCACAAGAATAACATTGGTATTGTGGCCTACGATCCGGAGGCATGTGAAGTCGTTGCCAGTCGCACCTTTAAGAATGTGCCTGAATATTATGACATCGAATCCATTGAATGGCCAGCTAAGGAATGTAACTATCGTTCTTGGCTTTATGCCACCAGTGGTGATGCGGAAATACAGCTCATTGAGTATGATATGGTGCCTCAAGACGTTCAAGAGGCCGTGTTGTATGCCCTTGGCCTGGGTGATGCGAGCCCTGACGATTTTGGACTGGAAACGGATGGCGATACTGTCACTGTATACATGGGTGGTGTTGTTTACGTCGTGCGTCCCGCCATCTATAGTCAAGTGCGAAAAGCTACGCGGAGTGGACGAGTAACTGGGGCTAAACTGGTTGATATACCTGGCAGTGCTTGTAAGTATTTATACTTTGAAAGCAGCAATAGCTCTGCACAATCCTGGAAGCTGTGTCCCGTCGCAGGTAATGAAGCTGCGCTACAAAACGCACTGAATACCTATGGCAAGGTGAGTATAGATGAAGACGGTAACGTTGTTCTCAAGGGAGCCGATGGCAAAGTCATCATTCAAGGGCAACTGAGTTTGAACCAAGAACAACCCAGTTATCCAGATGGCCAGTCAATACCGCCAGCAACGACGGATACTGCAAAGCTAAAAGAAGTTGCGGATCAAAACGGGGATGGTACTGCTGACTATGAAATAACCTATCCCAACAACTGGAAACAGTGGCTTTTCATCCAAGGATAGCGGTTTTTTTAAAGCTAAGGTTAAGCGCGACTTTTAACCTTCGCTTTCCGATTTTATAACTAACCTACCTTAAGTTTAATAGCCGTGTACCTGCGTTTGGGACACGGCTTTTTTTTTCACATTTAACACCAAAATACGAAAGGGCGATAACAAAGGTTCGCGCCTCATCGTTATACACAAGTTGCTTATGGCGAGGGCCCAGAAGCGTTAATCCCAAAACCCTTACACTTTTAAAGCCTCTCGTTTTGACGGCTTTATTTAGTATTAATAATTAATAATTAATAACTGATGTTACGCACTCAATTTCGGTTCATTTTAAACACAATTTCACGATTTCACGCTTAAGTTTCGCGAAGCGAAACTTAAGCGTGAAATAATGTTTCGCTCCGCGAAACATTAGCGTGAAAACGACAATTGGTGTTGGTATCGGGTGGAGCACTTCAATCAGTCGATATTCCACTTATTTTATAAGACTATCTATATATAAGACGTGATGTTTTGTGCGCTTGCATAACCTTGCTAAGAATCGGGGTGCGTAACATCAGTTAATAATTAACCACTAGCAATTAACAATTAATATGTCTTTTTATAATACTTCTTCTTATGCTCACGATAGTTTACCCACAACGGGTATTTTATTAGTCAATTTGGGCACACCGGATGCCCCTACACCGGCCGCAGTACGTCGCTATTTAGGAGAATTTTTAGCAGATCAGAGAATAACCGAAATGCCGCGTTGGTTATGGTGGTTGATTTTGCACGGGATCATTTTGCGCGTTCGTCCACAAAGTACAGCCCGTAATTATCAAAAGATTTGGACGGAAACAGGATCGCCTTTATTAACGATTAGTCAAGCCCAAGCCCAAGCCCTTAAGCAAGTGCTTAAAGCGCATTTTACTGGTTCTATGACCGTTGCTTTAGGGATGCGTTATGGCAATCCTTCCATCGCTTCAGCTTTAGAAAAATTGCGCCAAGCGAATGCACGACGTATTTTAATCCTACCCCTATATCCGCAATATTCCTCTTCCACAACAGGCTCGACTTTTGATGCCATTGCAGACGTATTGAAACGCTGGCGTTGGATACCCGATGTGCGCTTTGTATCACATTACCCAGATCACGCAGCCTATATCCATGCTTTAGCAACGCAGATCAAAAGCTATTGGGCCGAACACGGTACCCCAGATCAGTTATTGTTTTCATTTCATGGCATTCCCAAACGTTTTTTTCTCGCCGGCGATCCTTATCATTGCGAATGTCACAAAACCGCTCGCTTGGTAACAGAACAAATCAAGTTACCTGAAGAAAAATGGCAAGTGGTATTTCAATCACGATTTGGACGAGAAGAATGGCTAAAACCTTATACCGACGAAACTTTAAAGGGCTTAGCCCAAGCGGGAGTAAAACGAGTTGATGTCATCAGCCCCGGTTTTGCAGCAGACTGTTTAGAAACCTTAGAGGAAATTGATCAACAAAACCGCGAATTTTTTTTACAATCAGGAGGGGAAGCATTTCACTACATTCCAGCATTGAATGATCACCTTGAACACATACAAGCTTTATTGGAAATCGTGATACAACACACACAGGGATGGGTAGAATGCAATCAAAGCAGTCTGTAGGCTTACCACCTATTTATAATTAATCGGTATATATAGAAAGAATTCGTCGTTGTCATGCGAGATGAGTTACATTGTGATGTTGCTCATACAACTCTATGGAGAGCATTGCAACGATGGCTATTCGAGTTTGGAACCGGAATTTGAACGGCGCTTTTCAAAGAAAGCGAACGAGTTGTTATTATGAGAAGACAGTATTAAAGACGAAAACGAGTTAATCGTGATGATAAAGGTCAAATAATCCGGCTGGAAGTTTAGCTAGATGAATCATATATCACCTAAAAATGGCAATTACAAAAAAAAGGACTCTTTCACTTAACACATTGAATTAGTTAAAAAATTAATTTCAAAAAATGCCGTTTTATTTCACTCATCAAATGGTGAAATGAAAAACGAATTAAATCATTGATTAATAACATAAAATTTAAGTCATTGCCATTTTTAGGTATAACAATAAGGGTTCCGCCTGGGGCTATTCACATTTAATACCTTCGGTATTGGCGTGTTGATAAGCGATCAACTTTCATCCGTTATAATCAGTTACTGAGAAATAAAAGATTGCAATACCATCTTGAACACTTCCCCATCCTTTTCAATATGTTCAACTTGTACGGGTAAATAATGCAAACGGGGCGCACACCATAAAAGGGTACGCCGTTTGCCGTTTTCTGATTTGCGCTCATACTTGAGTGTACTCAAGCTGCCTTCCCCTGTCTCAACAAACTCCCAATCAATAAAAGTCGGCCGATAGAGGGCGATTTTGCTTTTACCCACCACTTTGTATTCAAGTTGACGCTTGCCTTGCATTAATTCCTGCATCAACACAATTTGATAGAGCAATTTATCCAGTATGCCTTCTTCAAGCGGGATAACCTGAGTTTGGCCTTTGTATGTGTTCTTTGCTATGCCTTGATCCCAGTCATAAGAAACCGTATGGCTTCGAGATTGACTACCGGTTTGATGATAGCTATATTCCAAAGGCAGGATTTTCCCATCTACTCGTGTAAACAGAGTACGTTCTTCAATACGAATCTTTTTAATGAAAGCAGCTAAGCCTGTGGTTTTAGCAAAACTTTTAAATTCAAACTGCCCATTTGGAAGATAAGTTAAAGTCCGTGTGCCTTTGCCAATGTGGCCCTCCCCAATCACTGGAATACCTCTAGCCGAAAGCGTGTATTCAGCTATAAAGGGCGGTGGAAAAGTGTCGGCTGCATACAAAGTACCTAAGCCGAAAAACAACACTAAACCGATAAAAAATGCTTTCATAAAGACTCCTCAATCTATTCAAGGTTCATGAGTAAAAAAAAAAGCGTGAAAGTTTTCCAAGGTTTTGCAACAGGCTACGGTTTGCCTTAGAATTTCTCTCTGTGATCCGCTGTGATCCGCTGTGATCTGCTGCGTCGAAGGGGTAGTGATAAATCGTGCTTTATGGGGTAACGCAGTCTTTGTTGCCCAACTTGCTCGAAAAGCTATCAAGTATTATTGACTCCTGAACGCTTGAACGCTTAAAACGATACCTCAATTCCCAATTCAAAATCACCAATTTATATGACTCCCGACATGCCCACGTATGAATCAGTTCGCATCTTAATTATAGGCGATGTCATGTTAGATAGTTATTGGCATGGTATCACATCGCGAATTTCTCCAGAAGCGCCAGTACCTGTCGTTCACATTAAACAACAAGAAGAACGTCCAGGTGGTGCTGGCAATGTTGCCTTGAATATCCGCGCACTTGGTGGACAAGTGACGCTTATAAGCATCACTGGCACAGACGACGCTGCGAAGCGTGTTTTAACACAATTGAAGGCAAAAGGCGTACAGTGTGCGTTTATTCAGTTAGCTGATAAACCCACCATTACTAAGTTACGTGTTCTCAGTCACCATCAGCAACTCATACGGCTAGACTTTGAAGACCGTTTCACTAACCTAGACACGCAATTGCTATCTGATCAGATGCAAACTGAACTTGAGTATGTTGATGCCGTTATTTTATCTGATTACGGCAAAGGTACGTTAGTCGATCCCACAACATTAATTCGTTATGCCCGTGCTGCTAATAAACCCATTTTAGTTGATCCGAAAGGCTGTGATTTTAGCAAATACCAAGGTGCAACTGCCATCACGCCCAATCTAGGCGAGTTTGAAGCGGTTGTTGGCCCCTGTACAACACCAACGCAACTGGTTGAAAAAGGTCAAGCATTATGCGAACACTTAGGCCTAGAAGCACTGCTGATTACCCGTAGTCAAGACGGTATGACGTTATTGCGCCAAGGCCATCCGGCCTTACACTTGCCAGCCCATACACATGAAGTTTTTGATGTCACTGGCGCAGGTGATACGGTTATCAGTGTTTTAACAGCCGGATTAGCCGCTGGACAAGATTGGATCAGTGCAACAGCACAGGCTAATCTCGCAGCTGGGATAACGGTTACTAAACTCGGTGCAAGCCATGTCAGTCTTGCCGAACTAGAACACGCTTTGCACAAACAACATGGGAAAGGGGTACATGATGCAATCACCTTACAATCGGCCGTCAAAGCGGCGCAAGCTACTGGTGAAAGCGTTGTGATGACTAACGGCTGTTTTGATATTCTACACGCAGGGCATATTCAGTATTTAACGCAGGCGCGACAACTGGGTGATCACTTGATTATCGCCGTCAATGACGATGACTCAGTACGCCGCTTAAAAGGCAATAATCGGCCGATCAATACATTAGAAAAAAGAATGACTGTTTTAAATGCGCTAGAATGTGTTGATTGGGTTATACCGTTTTCAGAAGACACACCAAAAGAGTTGATCTGTAAAATTATACCCGATGTTTTAGTCAAAGGGGGTGATTATGAAGTGCATCAAATTGCAGGTAGCGACTGTGTACTTGCACAAGGCGGGCAGGTGTTAACCTTAGATTATTTAGAAGGTTGTTCCACTACACAACTCATTTCAGTGATCAATGATCAATGAACTATTATCAGTGAAATATTGGGAAAAAGGTATCGAACACCTGTTAACTTTGAAGAGGTTAAATGTTCATTTACTAAATAAAAACAGGAAAATAAACGCTAAAGACGCAAAAAACGCAAAAGGGCGCTAAAGAGGGCTATATATCTATATTTTGCGTTTTTTGCGTTATTACTTATGGTTCGGTGATTTAAAACCTAGAATTTGAGAATTAGAAAAAGTCACGAAACAAGTTGAGTGTAAATTGTTGATGAAAAACCAAGTAATTATAAAATGTTTTGTTGTAAGGCAGATCGCTCCGTCAAGTGATATGAGAAGCCATCAACTTCTTTGATACTAGTGCACGGAGGCACAAATTTCCAGCCCCCTAAAAAGTATGGTACAATAAAAAATAAACATAAAATAATAAGGGTAATAAATATTCTGAAAATAGAAATATCAAATACTGAACGTCAAGAACTAAAAAAAACGGTAGCCAAACGCAGCAACTCACATTCTCAAGTAGTCCGTAGTAGAATAATATTGTTATCAGATGATGGCTTTGGAGCTCGTAAGGTAAGTAAGATATTGGGAGTTTCTCGCGACACTGTCCAAAGATGGAGAAAACGAGGGGTTGATTCTAGCCTGTCGAAATAAGCCCTTTATCCCAACTAAAATTTACCCCGTTTTTTGGCTATTACTTTGGTCAAAAAAAGCTTGGCGTTTCTTACGCATAGTATAGGGTATATTTTCTTGCTCCCAGAT
>Ga0190315_1000486_pt1 | contig 19979 bp, 16 predicted proteins | sample 48701101_MG_FD_161673 | JGI IMG/M metagenome (GOLD analysis project Ga0190315, IMG submission 161673) | Hydrothermal vent sediment bacterial communities from Southern Trench, Guaymas Basin, Mexico - 4870-11-0-1_MG | ecosystem: Environmental > Aquatic > Marine > Hydrothermal vents > Sediment ...
AGCGATTACTTTTTTAGCGCGCTTGGCTATTTTTTCAGTCAAAATTCCTTTTCCCGGACCGATTTCAATCACAAAATCGGACGGCTTTAAATCGGCCGCTTTAACAATTTTTTCAGCGATTGTTTTATCTTTTAAGAAATTTTGTCCCAGTTTTTCCGGCATAAGAATATTTTTCTAAAAATTACGAATTACGAAAATTTCTTTTATGTCATTCCCGCGCAGGCGGGAATCCAGAGAAATTATTTAAAGCTAGTGGTTTTATTCTAGATTCCCGATTAGGTCGGGAATGACAAAGAAGAGTTTCACGGTTTAAGATAATTAGAATTTAGGATTTTTAAGTATTTTTTCGGAACGCGAAAAATTTATGCTTACCGCTCCCAGAGAAAAAATAGTCCAGAACACAATCGCCAGATCGTTTTTCCAATAAGGCGTGTCAACTATCCCGTGGAGCAAAATGTAAATCATAATTCCCAGCAACACCGGCGCTATTTTTTTAAAATCATTCTCGGAAGAAATTTTACTTTTAGTAATTTTCATTATCTCCTTAATCCAATAAAAAACCAAACAGATAAAGCCGGCCAATCCCAATAATCCGCCCTGCAGCCAGAAAGCCAGACACAGATTGTGCGGCTGGGGAACCGCCCATTCCAAATAAGGCGGGAAGTATTTTTGATATTCCAAATATTTAAATTGGAAATTTCCCGGCCCGATGCCCCATAAAAAATTATCTTCCAATATTTTTTCCGCCGATTGCCAAATCATAATTCGCGAAGCCAAAGAAGACCGCGAGCTGGCTTGCCAATTAAACAATTCATTGAACTTAGAATTGCCCGCTTGAGTTATTAAAATAGTTGATAAGATAATTAACAAAACGGCAGTGATTTTAATTTTCTTAAATATTTCACCATTTTTGATTATTAAATTAACGATAATGAAACTTAAAATTACAGCTGTCCAGGCAGCGTAAGAATAAGTGAGATAAAGCGCCGATAACACAGCCGCTTGACTTAAAAGCAATAAAATAAATAAAATAATTGCCACGCGCTTCTCAATTAAATGCCGAAGGCCGTTTTTAATCCGCGAAACTATAAAATAATTTCCCACAAAAACCGCGGGAGACAAAAACATAGCCAAATAATTAGGAGATAGAAAAAAAGCCTTTAATCTGAAATCATAAGTTAAATCTCCCTTAAAAAAATAAATCAATCCGATAAAACTGATTGCTGCCGCGGAAAAATAAAGGGCTTTAAAAATATTTTCCGCACCCCTTTTGCTCTTAACTTCGTTTAGCAAAACAAAAGATAAGACCAAAGGGATTACAAACCAGCTTTTTATAATTCCCCATTCCGCCAGACGATTCGGGTTGATTAAAGCGGAAATTACCAAACCTAAAAGCATGAGAAAAATTCCCGCTAAAAATACTTTATATCGGATATAAAAAATTTTCCATGAAAATTTTTTATTTTCCGCGAGCCAAAATACAAAAGCGGTTATAATTAAAACTTCCGGGATATTGATTGGGATTCCGAGAAAAGAGAATTTTATTGAATACAGCGGAGCTGAAAATATTGAAAGCCAGACTAGATTTTTAGCGTTAACGATGCTCATATTTTTCTTCTCTCCCCCTTTTTCAAAAGGGGGATTTAAGGGGGATTTTTATCTTAAGTTTAAACTAAAAATTTACGCGCTCAACTATTTAACGCTTTTCAAATCCCGCAAATGCTGTGCCTGCTCGCATTCGCCACCTTTTCCAAAGGGGGAGCTCCTTAAATAAACTTTATTTTTACAATCCGAAGCGCTTAAGGCAACTAAAATAATTACTAAAGGCAGAACTCGCGCGGAAAATAAGGCGGTTTCAAAAAAAGAATGAACGGAAAAAGAGGTTAGCCCGGCTGCCATGGCGATATAAATATATTTTAAATCACCTGCGTTTTTTCTCTTTTTTGAAAAAGAAGAAATAGTCGCCAATATTATCCCTGCCCAAATTAAACTATTTAAAATTCCTGTTTCTGCCGCGATGTCCAAATAAATATTATGAGAATAAATCGGCTCCCGATAATTAGCGCTGGGTTTTATTTCCAGAGAATACCCGCCTAAACCCACGCCCAGAACAGGATTATTTTTTACCACCTCTATGGAATTTTTCCAGGTTTCTATTCGCCCTTGATTAGATCCTTCATTTAAGTCAAAACTGGAAATCAGTCTTTTTCCGATAGGATTGGGAATGGCAATGATTAGTCCTAATAAAATTACTATAGCCAATATAATGGCTGGCTTTTTACAAAAATTTATGCTTTCACTTTTCTGACGCGTAGATTCCGGATAAATTTTTCCGCTTTTGCTCCAAAATTTTCCGGAATGACATTTAAGTTTTAATGCTTTTTTATAATCCATCCATAACTTTTTCCGAAATAGCCAAGCGCTGAAAATTATTCCCGCCAACAAACCGATATAGCCGCCTCGGGAAAAAGTGAGCAAGTCCGCCAGCAAAATAATTCCGGCTAAAAATAAATATAATTTTCTGTTTTTAATTTTCATGAGATACAATCCTAAAGCTAGAAAAAAAGCCATATTTAAATAAAAGGAAAACATATGCGGATCGGGGAAAAAAGCCGTAGCGCGAAGAAAATTCTGCCCGCCGATATTAACCAGCCAACTGGGATTTTCCAAAACCGCTTGCGCGAAAGCGTCGCCTAAGAAAGGAGTAATAACCGCCGCCCAGAATTCAAAAGTTTTCTTTATTCCAAAAAAGAACTGGATTAAAAATTGGAAGATTCCCAAAAGCCCGGCTAATCCCGCTCCCCACACTAAACATTGGATTATTTTTTTTATTTTCCCGCTGCTAAATTCAATTCCCGAAATTATAAAATAAAGCGGGAATATGGAAAATAAAAAAAATAATTTACGAAGCGACCATTCCAAATTCTGGGAAACCATCAGAGAAAAAGCGCTTAAAAACAAAAAGGAAATAATTAAAAGCGTTTGAATTCTTGGAGCAATTATTATTTTTTTATTTTTAAGCCCCCAAACTGCCCAAAACAAAAACAAAAACAAAATTACCGCCCTTCCCGACGCTAAATCAATTCCTTCCGCTGGATTTAAAGCCAGCTGAAAAGGTAGATACAGGCAAAAAAATAAAAGTATTTTATAAAGCATAGCGATCGGCTTATATAAACATTTTAGATTAGTAATCAGCGCGAGGCAAATATTTAAATAGAAAACAGTAAATTAATTTGTTATTTTTTAGAACTGCTTTTTTATGCTAGAATAAACACAAGATGATTAAACAAGCGATAAAAAAATCTTGGCGGGTTTTCAGAACTTCCATTCCCATAACGGTGGGTATTTTGTTGATTATAAATCTGCTTAATGTTTTTCTGCAAGATTGGTACGGGAAAATATTCACCGGAAACGCGCTGATTGATCCGCTTATTGGCGCGCTGGCGGGCAGTGTCTCATTTGGCATCCCTCTTACCAGTTATATAGTCGGCGGGGAATTATTGTTGCAAGGAGTAAGTTTATTAGCAGTCGCGGCATTTATAATGGCGTGGGCGACAGTAGGAGTGGCTATGCTTCCGCTGGAAGCTATGTATCTTGGAAAACGTTTCGCCTTCGCGCGAAATGGAATAAATTTTATTTTTTCAATTATAATAGCTATTTTGACGATTTATACTTTAAATATATTTAATGGAATTTAATAATATTAAAAACAAGCCAAAACAAAAATTTTCCGGCGGGATAAAATTTTTCTTAATTGTTTTGGTCGTGTATTTTATTATCGCCTTATTTAACGCCGAAGCAGCAGGGATTGCCTTAATAAACTTTCTACGAATGATTTGGAAAATTATTCCTATTCTAATGGTCGTTTTTTTGGCGATGATTTTAATCAACTTTTACTTCACGGAAAAAAGAATAAAAAAATACTTTGGCCAACAATTGGGAATTAAAGGCTGGATTTACGCGATAATTTCAGGCATTCTTATTTCCGGACCTCCTTATGTCTTATACCCGCTTTTGGGAGAACTTAAAAAGCATGGCATGAAAAATTCGCTGTTAGCTGTGTTTTTATATAACCGGAACGTAAAAATCCCTTTCATTCCGGTTATGATTTATTATTTCGGCTTATTGTTCACTATAATCATATCTTTTTATATTATCGCGTTTTCAATACTAAACGGGGTATTGGTTGAGAAATTTACGGGACAGTTAAAAGATAAGTGACGAAAAAAGTTTATAAAAAAATCAGCCGGGCTTTAATTAACGGAAAAGCCATAAAAATAATGAAACTAAGATTCTAAAAAATCAGGAAATTCCAATTAAAAAACCGCTTCGGTACCACACCAAAGCGGTTTTTTACAAGCTTTATTTAATTATAAATTACCCTTAAGTTCAAGAAGTTTGGCGCTGGTGATCGGGCCTACCGCTCCCACCGGATCAATTCCATACGCTTTTTGGAATTCAATAATCGCTCGCCGGGTAATCGGGCCATAATGGCCGGTCGCGTTGGGATAGTTGAAAAAACCCAGATTTTTAAGAATATTTTGGATATTAGCGATTCCTTCCGGCGTGGCGGTATTTACATTATCCGTTTCAATTCTTAAGGGAATTTTGCGCAAATCTATTTTTTTAGCGGCTTTGCGGTTTTTTCCATCGGGATTAGTCACGCGGACGAATCTCTTCGGATGGTATTTTTTCCGCAAATCTTTCATTTCAAATTTAGCTACCAATTTCCTGCCGCCCGGCTTCACTTCCACTTTTTCAGCTTCCTCGTTTCCGATGCTTACCGCGGCATTCCTTCTAAAGTGCAAACCCCAGATAGCCATTTTAAGCTTTTCTTTAACTTTTTCCGTTTGAGGATAATATCTCTCCGCGCGCCAGCGGTAAATTTTAGGGCGGCTTCGGTCGCTGGCGCTAGCGTCGGCTTCACTGGAAGAATCTGAACTCGTGGCGGTATCGGACACTATGGCAAAAGTGGTAAAGTGGCTCGTGGAAAAAACTACTTTGTTGTTTTCTTTATCAATAGAATAATTGTCCAAAGGTTCCCATATTCCGTTATTTTCATCCCAATAAGCCGCCACTAGATCATCCTCGGTAACAAGCATATCGTCCAGTTCATCTTCATCGTAAGGGATGGAAATAGTTACATTGGAATTAAACGAAGTAACCGAGGAGCCCGAGCTGTCAAACGCCGTTAATTCCATTCCTGTTCCTATTGGCTTTGCGGCGGTAGTTCTAGGAATTTCGGAAGTAGTGGAAGCGTTTAAAGTAACATTTCCGCTGGTTCCCATAGCGTTAGCGGGAATAGAAATTCTGGAGCCGTCGCTTAAATTAGCCACCTTTGAATTACTTGACGAGAAGGTCGTGGAAACGGGATCGGCTAATCCGTCATCAACTGTTTCCAAATTAATGTCTTGGGCGATAGCCGCCTGATTCCCTGTTTCAATAATTTCCTCGCTTGATCTTACGTAATCAGTTGAATCCACAATGTCATTGTTAACCCCCATATGCCAAGTGTCGTTTTGGGTGACATTAAGACTAAAACTTCCGTCGCTTCCCGCTTCGGTTTCGTTATAGCCTCCGTTTTCAGACCAAGCCCAAACATAAGCGTCTCCATTAGGCGCGCCGTCCAAAGTAACTGTTCCGCTTATAACCGAATCGGATTTTTTAAAAGCCAGTTCAATGCCGCTCACGGTTTGATTCTCCGCCAAAACCACTTCAACTCTATTAGGATTAATGAGATCCGAATAAGCGGAACGGGGAAGAGAAGCGCTTACATAATAAGTTCCGTGAGGCAATTGAATGGAAAATTCTCCATTAGCATTGGAAACATTATCATTCATAAACATCGGTCCCATAAACATCGCTTCGTCTCTGTCTTGCTTGCCGCTCCTGTTATCCGCGAAAACTTTAACTCCTTCCATGGGATTGCCGTCTCCGTCCAGCACCCGTCCGGAAATTGTAGCGTCGGCGCGGCGAATGGTTATATTCTTAGTTAAAGTATCGCCGGAATTTCCTGAAATAGAATTATCAGTCAATTTTTCCGAGAAATAACCCGTGGACGGATCAATGAAATATCCCAAACTCCAAGGATCAACGGCAGACGAAAGCCTTAACGAATAAGTTCCGTCCGCTTGATTTATGAAAGCGTTTTGCCAAGCGCCAGTGCCGTTAGTAGCAAATATTTCCATAAACGCGCCGGTAACTTTATTTCCGCTTTCATCCCGAATTTCTCCAATAACGGTCATATCATTCTCATAAACGGTAATGTTATTAGTAATCGTTTGATTAGCGGCCACCGTTATTTCAGTCGGCTCCCCGGCCGAGTAATCAGTGCCCGGCATCATTCCCATCCCCACGTTATACGTCCCTGGAGGAACATTAAAAGTATAGCTTCCCCGTTCAACCGTGCCGCCCAAACCAGGTCCCATAAAAGGAGCTGATCCGGCGCGGTCGGCAAAAACAAAACCATAGCTGTCGGCGACCATATTTCCGTTGGTATCAAGTATGCTTCCCCGAATAGTAGCCGTCGCCGCCACTAACTTTACATTAACCGCAACCGTTTCTCCCGAGCTTACTTCCACTTGCTCGGGATTTCCGTCTAACACATAACTTGTTCCGCTGCCCGTGAAAGGAGGAATATTCACTATCCATTTTCCGGGAAAAACTTTTATCGTAAAAGCCGTGCCGTCATTGTTAACAATGCCTTGTCCCCATCCCATTCCTTTTATTTTAAACGCGCCAATATTTATGCCGGCTACGCCGTTTCCATTTTCATCTGAAATTGTTCCCGTGATGTAAGCGTCCCTGGCAATCAGCGTGATTATTCCCACATCCACTGTTTCATTCTCGCTGATGCTTAAAGGATTCATTTCGGGGGAAGCATAGTTTTGGTCCATATCCATAATGTCAATTTGATAGGAGCCGGCGGCGACATTGAGACTGAAATTTCCATTATCGTCTAATTGTCCGTTCGCTCCGGACCCTCCCATGGAAAAAACGCCAATATTAAACTTACTCGGATCCGAAGGCGTTGAACCATCGGGAAGGCGAACAGCCCCTTTAATGGTAGCGTTAGCTCTTTGAACCGTAAAATTGACTGTTTGGGATTCAGCCGCAGTATTTTTTTCAAAAGACACGCTCATAGGGGGCATTCCGTACGACCAATCACTGCTTGATTCCGACTGGGGCATCACATCCCATTTTCCTCCCTTAACTAAAACGGAATAACTTCCGGTAGAATCGGTGGTGTCATTAGTAAACCCGTTCCCGTCGCTAGACCAAAAATTAATAGTGGCGCCGACTACGGGCGCTCCGTCCGAATAAGTAAGCGTTCCTGAAATGGTTTTGGTGGGAAGAGTAAATTGGAGATTCTGGCTTATAGTAGATCCGTTGTAAGTGTGGATAAATTCTTCGGTCATTCCCCATTGAAAATTTTCCGGCGGGGCGTTGGCAACAATCTTTACTTGCGTTCCGTTAGCGACAACAGCGCCGTATTCGGCCGATCCAATCGCGTAATATCCCAAATCGTCAGTGTCGTCATAATCAAAGAAAGGCTGCCCTTCCGCGCTATTATACTCATGGATGTTTACCCAAGCGCCTTGAACAGGATTTCCGTCCGGATCTAAAACGCGCCCGGTAGCCAAAGGAGTGCCAATCGTGTAATAAGCGCGATAACTAGATGTCGGGCTGCTGGTTCCGTCCAGTATTTCTCCGTTCGCGTTTGATGTCCAAATGGTTAGATAATACCTTCCCGTTCCGGGATTAACCAGTCCCTCCGCTTCAATGGTTATGGCTGTTCCTCCAGATATTTCACCTCCCGCTTCGGCGCGAATCTCACTGGTTGATCCCTGGGTTAAGGAGCTTATATCAGTCGTGGTAGCGGCGCCTCTAGCGAGAGAAGCGGGAATTTGGGTGCCTTCCGCGCCATTTTGCTGGAATTGTATGTGAATTTCCCCATTCGCTGGAATGCTCGTCTCGGGAGTGAAATTTATGGTGTAAGTGTTTCCGGAAACAGACACTGAAATATTGGAAATAGTCCCGGCTTGAGACGATTTAATTTTCCAAAAAATAAAAAAAGCGCCCGATAAAACAAGGAGCCCGATTAAATTTCCCAGAAAAATCTTTCTCACATTTCTTTTTTTTGTTTTCATTTTTTTGTTTTTATGTTTATATTTCGCGCAAACTTGTTATCTATTATACATTATTTTTGAAAATCGCGCAAGCTTGCTTTTTACGCAAAATAGTGTATAATAAAGATAAGTTTCTAGTAAAAGAAGTTAGAAAAACGGGTGAAAGCCCGTTTTTGCGTTTCTATCTCCCCCTTTAGAAAAGGGGGGTTAAAGGGGGATTTGAAAGATATTAGATAGATAAACACTCGCATTTTAGTATATGAAACATTCTAAGTTTAAAAAGCTTTTCAGCGAAGCGCGCCTTAAAATTTTTTTGGCGATTTTACTTGTCGTATTGTTAAATTCCTTAATGCTGTTTATTTACTCATTTAACCGAGAAATTCAAAAAAAAGAAAAAATGGCCGCGCCCGCAAATGGAATAAATAAAGCGCTAGAAAGCAGGATAAGCAAAATGGTAGCCGGATATCCAATAGAGAACATGACTCGCTATATTGCTGCGAAAGACGAAAAAGTGGCGGCGTTTATGATTAGTATCGCCAAAAAAGAAAGTGATTGGGGAAAGAAAGTCCCCCTGCTCAACGGACGAGATTGCTATAATTATTGGGGCTATCGGGAAAAAAGAGAACGAATGGGAACAGACGGACACACTTGCTTTAATAATCCCAGAGACGCGGTCAATACGGTCGCTAGCAGAATAGATAAACTTGTTTATGAAAACAAATTGGACACTCCCAGGAAAATGGTTGTTTGGAAATGCGGATCATCTTGCGCCGGGCAAAATCCGAAAAGCGTTAATAAATGGATTAGCGATGTGAATTGGTATTTTCAGAAGTTGGTAAATTAAAAATTCCTTTGAGAGTAGGATAAGAAAAGTTATTCTCACTACAATATAACATTATATTGTAGTAGTGATCTGTTTATGCGCTTCGTGTGTTTGGAGATTCGTGTTTGGAGATTGGAAATTTCTGTGGTATACTTTATTTGTAAGAACTTATTTAAAGTAACCGCCTTATGTCATTCTGAATGAAGTGAAGATCCCGTTGCAGAAGTCACTAGCGCTATTCATTCTAGATCCTTCGCTTCGCTCAGGATGACAGTAAAGCTAAGTTTGTTTTTCGGCTTGCTTATGCTGTTATTTTGAAAAACCTTAAATAACCTTTAAAAATTGAAACCACTGAAGAATTCGTATCGTTCGTATGCGTTCGTGAGTTGGTATCGCACTATCATTTTTCGTATCGTTCGTATGCGTTCGTGAGTTGGTATCGCACTATCATTTTTCGTATCGTTCGTATGCGTTCGTGAGTTGGTGTCGCTATAACGGCACGAAAATTTAATTGTTCAGTGATTTAAAGATTGAGAATGTTTAATTTTTAAAAATCATAAACGACACTAGAAAGTTTATAAATAAATTATTAGTGATAATTGGAGCATAATTAGTGTTGATTAGAGATTTATATTATTATGAAAAACAAAATCATAAGTTGGCTAGTGGCCACCTTAGCCATTATCGTTTCCGCTTATATTCTCCCCGGGGTAACCGTTTCAAGTTTTTTCGCGGCATTCGTGACAGCGCTTGTGTTGGGAATAATAAACGCCTTTATAAAACCGGTTTTAATAATTTTAACCTTGCCGCTGAATGTTTTAACTCTGGGATTATTCACTTTTATTATTAACGCGTTGTTAATAATGCTTACCGGCATTATCGTGCCCGGATTTGAAGTAGCCAGTTTCTGGTGGGCGCTGTTATTTGGCCTGATTTTATCTTTAGTCAATTTTGTACTGCACAGCATAGCAAAAGATTAACCGCTAAATCAAAAGCTAAGCTTCCATTGGAAGCTTAGCTTTTGAGTTTGAGTTAGCGTTTCTCTGATCTTCTATTCCACATCCGGCAGAACGCCCAGGGAATCATTAAAGCGGTTAATGAAATTAAACAGGCCGACCACGCTGGTGATTTCCACGATCTGGTCGTCCGTAAAATGTTTTTTCATTTCGGAGAAAATTTCCGGATCAATGTTGTAAGCGTGCTCGGTGGAAGCTTCCGCGTATTTTATGGCTATTTTTTCTTTTTCGTCGGAAATATTGTCCAGCTGGGAAATTTCTTCGTCGCTCATCCCGAAATTTTTAAGCTGCATCTTGGAAACGCTTACGCAGAATTCGCATTTGTTAATTTCTGAAACGCGGTAGGCCACTTTCCACTTGAGCATTTTATTAACGGGCGCGTCATCCATAATGGATTTGAAAAGCGTAAAAAATCCGACCAGCACATCGTCGCAGTTAGCCATTACCCGCATCCATTTGGGGACTTTCCCGGTGGATGATTTAATTTGTTCAAACAATTCTTTGGCTTTTCCTTTGGCCTCTTCGTCGGCTACTAAATGAACTAGCGGTTTTGGAGTTTCCATAATGTTAACTTATAACCTACAATTTACAACCCGCAACTTATTAAGAAGAAGATTGCCTAGCTGCGCTAGATCTGGCAAAGCCAGACAAATTATAAATTACGCATTTAATTTTTTATATCCTTATAATAAATCATTGTGGCAAGGCACGCAAATAAAAATGCCCTTTCTCAAAATTGAAAAAGGGCTTAGTAATATCTAGGATCTAAGGATTTTAAGCTCTTTTTTTAACTTCCAAAGGGCTTTCTTTTCTATTTGGCGAACGCGCTCGCGGGAAATAAAAAACATTCTTCCCGCCTCTGCTCTACTTTTTCTTTCTTCTCCAATACCGTAAATAATTCGGAGAATTTTCTCCTCGCGGGGTTTTAATTCCGCTAAGGCAAGGCGGACTTTTTCTACTAGGTTGTCTTTATCCAATTTCTCTTCAGCAGAAATCAGACTGAAATCCTCAATAAAATCCTCTAATAATGAGTCGTCATCACCTACGGGATGCTGCAAATATAAAACATTCAGAGGAAGTTTTTTATGAAACTCTTCCAGTTTTTTGTCAAGTAAGTTCATTTCAGCGGCAATTTTCTTCCTGCGATTATGATCGGAAGAGTTTTCCAGTTTGCGGCTTAATTCTTCAAATAACTTTCGCAGATTATGAAATTCCCGCAACTGCTCTTTCGGCACCCTAATTGTCCTGGACTTATTATATAGAACTTTTCTGATTGAATTCAAAATCCATACCTTAGCGTAAGTGGAGAATTTATATCCTTGTCTCCAATCAAACTTTTCCACCGCGTCTATGAGCCCAATATTTCCCGCTAAAATTAAATCAAAAAAATGAATGCTGGAGCCGCGCAAATATTTTTTGTAGGATTTGGCAATGCTCACCACGAGTCTAAGATTGGCTTCTATTAGTTTTTTTTGGGCATCCTTATCTCCTTTTTCAATTTTTTTGGCCAACTCTACTTCTTCCTCCTGTGTCAAGAGAGAAATTCTTCCGATATCCTCAAGATATTTATCAAGCGGGCTATCCGAATAATAAAAATTATTCCTCATTTTATACCTCCAGTTGCCGTTGTTAAAATATTTTTTTCAAAGAGCTGGTTTAGATATTAAGCGACTAACAAAATTTAGTCAATTTTTTCCTTGACAGATCTTTTGCGATGCTATAACCTTTACGCTGTAAGTTTCTTAGTAGATTTTTTCTCAATAGTTTATATTGGAATTGGAATCAAATAAGAAGGTCGCCTTACAATTTTAATCAAGCAGTTTAAAAAAAGAATATGGCAAACAAGTTGTATGTGGGCAGTCTATCTTATGATACTACCGAAGACACTTTGAAGGACACTTTCGCGCAAGCGGGAACCGTCCAGTCGGCAACTATCATTATTGACAGAATGTCCAACCGATCCAAAGGATTTGGTTTCGTGGAAATGTCTTCGGACGAAGAAGCGAAAAAAGCTATTGAGATGTTTAACGGCAAAGAATTAGACGGAAGAAACATTATAGTCAATGAAGCTCGCCCGATGGTTGATCGCTCTTCCCAAAAAGGCGGTTACGATAGGGGAGACCGCGGCGGAAGCCGTTACTAATCGGCGAATACGATAGTTTTCACAAAACAAAAACGGCCTTAGGCCGTTTTTGTTTTGTGAAAAATTAAATTCCGATAATTTAAGCTCTAACCGCGAATTTTCTTAAAATTCGCGCCAGCCAACTGATTAATTTTCCGTAATGCTTCCTAAAATAATAATCCTGCGATTTATAATACTCCTTTTTTTGCTCGCTTTTATTTAAACGGCTTTTTCCGCCCCAATGTCTAACCTTAACTCCGGGAAAATAAATCACTCTTTTTCCAAGTTTTTTTATCCGCTTGCATAAATCAATATCTTCAAAATACATAAAAAAGCTTTCGTCAAACCCGCCTAATTTTAAAAACAGCGGACGAGGAACAAAAAGAGCGGCGCCGCTTACCCAATCCGCTTCTTTTTTTACTTGGCTTTCCCAAATTTTTCGGCTTTTTATAATACCTAAATTATTTTTTATTAAATCCCATAACGTGATTTCCACTCCCGCGCACCACCACTGCGTTTTATTAAACTCGCTGATAAGCCGCGGACCGATAGCTCCGATTTCAGAATTTTTTTTGAATTCTTTGATAATTTCGCCGATGTTTTCGGAAATTAATAATGTGTCCGGATTCAAGAAGCATAAAAAATTTCCTTTGGCTTTTTTGGCGCCTATATTATTAGCTCTTCCAAAACCTAAATTTTTTCCGGCATTTATAATTTTTAAAGACTCCGCGTTTTCCTCCGTCTCGCGTTTAATTTCCGCGCTGAACGGCTTTAAATCATTTTTGTCATTATTAACAATAATAATCTCAAAACTTATGTTTTTTGTTTTATTAAAAAGCGAAGCGACGCATTTTTTTAAATACCGCTCGCTCCGGTAATTAACTATTATAAAAGATATTTCAATTTCATTCGGCATTTTTTACATCTTTATAAGCTCTGGCCGTTTCTTTGGCTAACTTGCCACCTTTTCCCAAAGCCAGGTCTATTTTATTTTTTATTTTCCTCGCCGCCAAATAAATAAAAATCCATGGCTTTAAAAACCAAGGAGAATTTTTCCGGAAAAAATAAACTCCTGAAGCTACCAACCAATAAGTTTTAGCCATTTTATCCTCTTCGCTTTTTTCATAATGTTTAACGCCAGCACTGGAAACTACCGCGCTTTTAAACCCTTCTTTTCCCGCTCTCCGGCAAAAATCCGCGTCTTCATAATAAAGAAAAAAATTCTCATCAAGAAGCCCTATCTTTTTAAAAACTTCTTTTTTAATCAGCATAGCGCAACCAGTCACGTAGTTAGTAGCTTGTAGCTTGTAGTTTGTAGTTTGTAGTTTGTAGTCAGTAGTTTGTAGTTTGTAGTCAGTAGCTTGTAGTTTGTTTATCTTGTCTCCATTCCATATTTTGCGTTGTAAGTTGCGCGTTATGCGTTGCGCGTTGCGCGTTATGTGTTGCGCGTTGTGCGTTATGTGTTCGGCTCTCATTTTGAGCCAGTTTATCTTCCCTTCCGCGAACCAAATTTTTTCCGTGTTTCCTTTAAAAATTACGGGGCTGAATATGCCCGCTGATTTTGATTCTTCGCTTTGGGCGGCTTTAATCAATTCAGAAAGGGTATTTTTGGAAACTACGGCGTCATTGTTTAGAAGAAAAACATAATCCGCCATTCTTTCCAAAGCAAACCTAATGCCGATATTATTTCCCGCCGCAAATCCTAGATTTTTCTCGTTTTTAATAAAATGCGCTTTGGGAAAATAATTTTTAGCTAGTTCAAAAGACCCGTCTTGGGAATTATTATCAACCACCGCCACTTCAAAATTAGGATAGTCCGTCTGAAACGCGCCAGTTAAGCATTCTTTAAGCGTATTTTTGCCGTTATAATTTAAAATGATTATAAAAACTTTGGGAAAATTGTTGTTCATACTAATTACTTAAATCCAAATTTCAAATCAATCCTAATGCCCAAAATTCAAAAAAGCTTATTTTTTAGTCATTTGAGCTTTGAGTTTGATTTGGAATAATTTAGATTTTGGAATTTGAGTTTTTAAGCATTTTTTCCAATAATACTTAAAATTTCTCTTTTGCTTATTGATTTCGTCAGCCAGAGAAAAATAAAATACACTAAAGAGCTCCCAAAGGCCAATAAAAACAGATTTAATTCCCTAAAAATAAAAAGGAAGGCGGCCATGGCCAGCCCGGAAAATAAAAAACTTTTCCATTTTTCAATTTTGGGTTTGTACTTAAGATTTTTAGCCGTCAAATAAAAAGTCAGCGCTACCACCAGCATTTCGGTAAAAACGGAAATAAACGCCGCCCCATTATAAGAATAACGCGGAATCGCGATCAAGTTGGTTCCGATATTAAAAACGGCGCAAACAGCTAAAACTTTCATTAATTTTTTCTGCAAGTTTCCGGCCAGCAGAACGCTGTTAAAAAAATGCCCAAAGAAAATAAAAACTAAAGCAAAAATTAAAATACGCAAAACATTGGCTGACTCCATAAAATTAGCTCCGCCAATCAATCTGATTATTTTTTCCGCCAAAAAAAGCGTCCCCGTGATCAGCGGCACGACTAAAACACAAAACACTTTAAAGGTTTTGTTGGAAATGCTTTCAAACTTTTTTCGGTCTATAAAAATATAACGCGACATTAAAGGCAAAACCAGCCCGATGATCATAGCCGGGAAAAAGGTAATATTTTCAATTATTTTATACGCGGCATTATAAATTCCCACTTCCGCGCCGCTTTTTATTATGGAAAGGATAATGGTATCCATTTTAAAATATAAAAAAGTAATCATAACTGAAGCACCCATCGGAAAAGACATTTTGAGAAACTTTTTCCAATACGCGAAATTGGTTCTGAAGCCAAACTTGAGATACCTTCGGCTCAAAAGAAAAACTAAAACAAAATTAACCAGCATGCAAAGCGTGAGCGAGGAAACAATTGCCATAAATCCCCAATCTTTCTTAATGGCTAAAATAATAAACCCTACCTGAATAACTTTTCCAAAGAGCTCCGCCGCCATAACCTTATCCATTGCCAGATTCTTTTGGAAAATCCCATTAAGCACCATATAACTGGAAGAAAACAGAAAAGCCGCCGCTGACAGCGTTATTCCTATCTTAACTTCTTGCGGATAGGGCAGAAACATTATCAGCGCGGGAGATAACAAAAAAATAAAGAATGAAGAAATTATCCTGAAAGTAAAAACATTCCCCATTATTTCTTTTTCATCAGCTCCTTTTCTGGATATTTCCCGCGCGGATATGGAATAAAGCCCCAGATCAGCCACAGCGCCAAAAAAAGAAAAAAACGCAAGAGCTGTCGCGTAATTTCCAAAACCCTCCTTTCCTAAATAACGGGTAATAAAACCTATGGCCACTAACGCCAATATAGTGGATAAAATCTTAGCGGCCGTGTTAAAAGCAATATTATAAGCTATTTTTCTGGCAATCATTTTGATATGTAGTATGTAGTAAGTAGTAAGTAGTAAGTAGATTGGAAGGAAGGTAAATTATAACCGTAAAAGCAATGCCTCCTCTTTATGCATACTACATGCTACATACTACATGCTATGTTGGCCTTATAATCACTTTCCTGTTTTCGCCTTCTCCAATGCTGCTTGTTGCCACTTGTTCATTATTCGCCAGCTCTATATGCACAAGCCTCCTTTCATAAGGCGTCATCGGCCTCATTATAACCGCTTTTTTTTCTTTTATGGCTTTTTGGGCGGCAGAAACAGCCTGTTCTATAATAAGCTTATTTTTTTGCTGGCGGTAAGAATTAATATCCAGCGCGAATTTAATCTTATTGTCCGTTTTTTTTCTGACAATCAGCCTGGCAATATGCTGAAGCGCTTGAAGATTAGCGCCATACTGCCCAATAAGAAAATCGGAATGATCATCCGTTTTAATATCGCAAATCAAATTCCCTTGTTCGTTTTTATATTCAGCGTTCAGTTCCACTTCTGCTTTAAAGCCCATCGCCTTTATTAAATCCTCTAATGATTTCTTGATGATTTTTAAGTCTTTTTCTTCCATAATTTTACAGCTCATTTTTTAAAAATATACATTTGTTGAAAAACCATAAACAAAGTGGAAACCAACCAATAAAGCGCCAGCCCCGCGGCAAATTTAACACCGATAAAAAGGGTAAGCAACGGCCCTAAATACAGCATTTGCTTGCTCATAATTTGCGCGAAATCAGGTTTATCGTCTGAACTTTTTTTACTATTCTTTTCTTTTTCTTTATTTTTAGCCATCATTAATTTAGTCTGCCAATATTGCGCGCCGGCGGCTAAAACCGCCAAAACCGGACTGGGCTTGGCCATATCAATAATTCCTAAAAATAAATGATTTATCTTGCCCGGATCAGAAACAAAAAAATATAAATCTTCAGCCTTAATACTCAACCCCGACGCGGAGATACTTAGTAAAATCCTGTAAATAGCGATTAAAAAAACCAGCTGGACGACCAAAGGCAAACAGCCGGAAAAAGGATTAGTTTTGTTTTTTTTATAAAATTCCATCAGCGCCTTGGTTTGCTTTTCTTTATTACCTTTGTATTTTTCTTGAAGTTCTTTTATTTTAGGCTGAAGATCCTGCATTTTCTTTTGGGATTGAATTTGTTTCTTGGAAAGCGGTATTAATAGCGCCTTTAAAAATATCGTGGTAGCGATAATAGCCATACCAAAATCTTGGCCGATAATATTATAGAAAAAAATCAAGATATTATATAAGGGTTGATAAACTAATGCGTGAAATATAGCGATCATTTTTTAATTTTTTAAGATGAATTCAAACCGTTAATTTTTTTCTTCCTTTTCTTCTTCTTTTTTTAAGCGTTTCCCGCCCATTTTTACTTTGAGACCTTTTTCTAAAGCCATGCGTTTTTTTTCTTTTGTTTTTTTTAGGTTGATATGTCCGCTTCATAATGTTATATAATATAAATTATTTTTTACAACTACCAGTTTAGCAACCAACCCAGAAAAGTCAATCACGCGCTTGCTAAAAAGCAATAAAGATATTAACATTTTATGCACAAAGATATTAACATTTTTTATAGTAAGTCCTTTTTGGATATGTTATACTTTTTCGTAAAGGGTTTTTATTTTTTATATAACTCTTATGACTAATGAAGAAATTTGGCAAGCTGTTTTAGGAGAAGTAGAATTATCCATCTCTAAAGTCCAGTTTACCACTTGGTTTAAAGACACATCTATTATCTCTAATGAAAATGGGCGCGTGGTTATCGGCGTGCCTAATGGGTTTGCTAAAGAGTGGTTGGAAAATAAATTTAAAGCGCATATTCTGCAAGCCTTGCGCAATTTTCAAAAAAACGTTCAAGAAATAAATTGTGTTATTTACAGCCCCCAAGATAAACAACAAAAAAGCCAGATTAAAAATATTGACGCCGTAAAAGCGCCTAAACGGAACAGGGTTATTGATTTAAATTTAAACGGGAGCATCCCTAAAGCGCAAAATTACAGCATTGGATTGAATTCCCGCTATACTTTTGATAATTTTATCGTGGGAGAAAATAATGAATTAGCGCAAGCGGCTTGTTACGCGGTATCTCAAAGTCCGGGAATAAATTATAATCCGCTTTTTATTTACGGAGGCGTAGGACTGGGAAAAACTCATCTTTTGCAGTCTATCGGCAATGAGATATTGAAAACTGATCCCCGAAAAAAAGTAATTTATATTCCATCTGAAAGATTTACCAGTGAATTAGTTGATTGCATAAAAAACCAAAAAGTTGACCAATTTAAGGATAAATACCAACAAACAGACCTTTTAATTATTGACGATATTCAATTTATTTCAGGAAAAGAAAAAACTCAAGACATTTTTTTCCATATTTTTAATTTTCTTTATCAATTAAACAGGCAGATAGTAATTAGCAGTGATCGGCCGCCGGGAGACATCCAAATATTAGAAGAAAGGTTGCGCTCTCGCTTTGAAGGAGGAATGATTGCTGATATTGGAAATCCCGACTTAGAAACCAGAATAGCTATTTTGCGCTCAAAATCAGCCGAGAAAGACTTTTTTATAGAAGAAGATATAATTAAATTCATCGCTGAAAATATTAAAAATAACATTCGCGAGCTGGAGGGAGCGTTAAATAAAATAATCGCCAACTGCCAATTCGGCAAAAAGACTCTCACTATGAATTCCGCGAAACAAATATTATCGGATGTTATATCCAGCAATAAAAGAAAATACATAAATTACAAGAACATCATTAAAACAGTGGCTGATTTTTATGAAATCAGCGGGGAGGAAATAATAAAAAAGGGCCGAAGAAAAAAAATAGCCCTTCCCCGCCAAATAGCTATGTTTTTAGCCCGCAACGAATTAGAAGCCTCTTATCCTGAAATAGGAGAATATTTTGGAGGAAGAGATCATACTACCGCGTTATACGCTTTTATAAAAATAAGCAAGGAGTTGGAAAAAAACGATAAAATTAAAAAAGACGTGAGTCTTTTGCAAGATAAGCTTTATAGAATCAGTTAAATAATAAAAAGCGGCGTAAAAAAAGTGAATAACCTGTGTAAAACATTAAAAACCCTTTAATTATCTTGTGGATAATGTCATAAAATTTGTTAATAAATTGGGGATTATTATATAAAAAATCTCATTTAAAAAAGTTATCCCTAATTTATTAAAATTTTCTCCACTTATTTATACATAACTTATTATTTAAATATTATTTAAAAATCAGTTAAATAAAAACATTCTTTAATTTATTCACAATATTTAATTCCATAATAATAGTAATAAAATAATTTAATAATAAATAAATGAAATTAATATGCACCCAAAATAATTTCAGAAAAGCGGTATTTAATACTGAACGGGTAGTAGGAAAACAAAATTCACTGCCTATTTTAAAAAACATTATGTTGAAAACAGAAAAAGGACGCTTAAAATTTTCTGCCACTAATTTAGAGATAGGAATTATTACTAAAATAGGAGCTAAAATAAAAGAAAAAGGAGAAATAACCATACCGGCTAAATTATTAAGCGATTTTGTTAATAATCTGCCTAATGATGAAGAAAAAGTATTATTAGAAGCTAAAAATCAGTCTTTAAGTATAATCAGCGGTAATTATAAAGCGCATATTAAAGGTTTAGACGCTGTTGATTTTCCTATTATTCCTAAATTAAAAGGTGAATATTTATTTTCTCTTCCTGCCCAAGAAATAAAATCAACTGTTTCTAAAATTTTGTTTTGCGTGGCTATTAATGAAAATAGGCCGGAATTTTCTGGAGTAAATATTAATTTTTTAGAAAATAAGGTAATTTTAGCGGCCACGGATAGTTTTCGTTTAGCTGAAATTAGTTTAAAACTTAACAGCGGCGCGAGTGATAATTACAGAGATTTTATAAACAAAAAAGATTCCGTAATTGTGCCTTACAATACTTTTTCCGAAATAGCGCGCGCCATTGGAGAAGAAACTAAAAAAATAAATATTGCCATAGAGGAAAATCAGATATTTTTTGAAATTGACGGTGTTCAGATAGTTTCACGGCTAATTAACGGGAAATATCCTGATTATAAACAAATCATTCCGAAAAAATTCAATACTCGAGCCGTATTAACAAAAGAATATTTTTTGCGGGCAGTAAGAATATCCAGTGTTTTTACTAATAGTCAATCAGGAGAAGTAAATTTTATTTTAGATTCTAAAAAAAACAGCTTAGTTATTCAAGCGCAATCTCATGAGTCGGGAGAGAATAAGTCAAAATTAAAAGCCGACATTATCGGGCCTTCCCAAGAAATTATTTTAAACTCTCGTTATGTTATGGACGGAATTAGCGCTATTCCTTCCATAAATATAGCTGTTTTAGTGAATGACGAATCTTCGCCGATCGGATTTAGAGCGGTGAATAATG
>Ga0190315_1000488_pt1 | contig 19920 bp, 22 predicted proteins | sample 48701101_MG_FD_161673 | JGI IMG/M metagenome (GOLD analysis project Ga0190315, IMG submission 161673) | Hydrothermal vent sediment bacterial communities from Southern Trench, Guaymas Basin, Mexico - 4870-11-0-1_MG | ecosystem: Environmental > Aquatic > Marine > Hydrothermal vents > Sediment ...
CAGTGTTATCAACATGTGGTCCACTACAAAGATCCAGGAAACCATTTTCCCCTATTTGATATATACTAACGTTTTCATCAGAAATACCATCTATAAGCTCCAATTTATATGGCTGTGTTGCAAACAACTTTTTAGCTTCTTTTTTACTTACTGAGCTAGCCTTTAAATTATATTTCTCCTTTATGATCTTTCTCATTTCCTTTTCGATTTTTAAAAGATCTTCTTCTTTTATTGGAGTTGTAAACTCAAAATCATAATAAAATCCATTTTCGATAGCAGGTCCAATACCATATTTTACATCTTCATATATATTACCTACAGCCATTGCTAAGATATGTGACAAAGTATGCCTTTGTTTTTCAACTGATATTAAATTCATAACAATAAATACATTAAATAAATATACAAACAGACTGAATAAAAAATCATTAACATGTTAGAGGATTCAAAAGAGTTATACGAATAAAAGCAACTTTCTTGTTGAATTTTTGCAAAACCTTCTTGTACATTTCTAGACCAAGTATAATATATTTGATAAAATATTATAAAGGATAAACAAGAATGTTGCAAGTGTAATTATTAAAGTGAGTAGGAATATCTTTTGTTGGTTGTTCTGTGTTTATACTGTGCTACCCTTTCTCATTTCTGTCTTTCTTATAAACTGGTGATTATTATGGTATGGTGGAGATACTTAATTTGTAAAGGGACAACTGTAAATGGAAATTCGTCGTCCTGACTTTGGCGACATGACACGATATTCTCTTGCCGAACATAAAGCAACTAGTAACTCAGAAATCCTCCGTATAATTAATGATATAGAACCCCAGGAAAACGATCTCCTAATGCTTGACGTTGATGGAACTTTGCGACCGACATGTGAAAGAATGGGTCCTGGTATAATTCGTGGATTACAGCAACGCCAAATTTATCGATATCTTGTCTCTGTGGGATTAGGATTTAGATTTCCAGATAGTGTAAACGAAGATTTGTTAGCTGAATGTAGAAACTTTAACTGTTATCGAGCCGTAGTAACCGATAATACGGTCGGTGGTCACTGGGTATCATCATTTGTTTCACGACTGTTCAATTATGAGACATGGATGAATGTAGCTCGTAGGTATGAATACGACATTTTTTCAGTAGATACGAACAAGTCTGGTTTAAAGGCGTTAGAAACAAGACTTTGGTACTTTACTAAGCTTATTGTTGAACTAATTATGGAACGAACAATAACTAAACCTTATAAAGGAACTGATGGTCACGGCGGATTAGATATAGTGTGTCAATACGCTTTAAGTTTGGGCCAAGGTAATAAAATAATTATGGTTGGAGATAGTCCTAGGGATCTGGACTTTTTAAAACGACTGGGAGAAGTCGCTTTCTCCTTTCACCATCTACCTTCCTCGTTACACTATATCAATCGTTGCGTTGGAAATGAGAAATAGCTCAGAACTTTAGCAAGTTACTCCCATTTAAAGAGTTTTAGGTCAATTATATAGAACACTAACGCAAAGGCTAGCAAGCCTGCAATATTAGGTAAAACTTCCCACATACTTCCCCCCTCAAAAGCAATCTTTTTAAATGCGTCATTCAAATAGGTCATCGGTAAATGACATGCTATCTTTTGTACAAAAATTGGAAAGGCTTCAATATCAAAAAATGCTCCCGATAAAAATAACTGTGGCATCATTATCAAATTGGCGATTGGGGATACAGCATCATCATTTTTTGCAACTGAAGAGACAAATAAACCAAGTGACAAAAATGAGATCATACCGACGATTGCCAAAAATATCATACTTAGCAAAGTTCCTATCCCATTGATAAGTGTAAACTTAAACAGATAGTGCCCAGCAATCACTATGACTAAAGTCTGGCTAATTGCGATAAGTATTTTTGCCACTATCTCAGAAGTCATTATAATATATCTCTTCGTAGGAGTTGCAAATATCCTCTTAATTACTATTTCTTTAAAGAAATAAATGTATATGAAATACCAAACAATGCATTCGTCAAAAGTGCAAATGCCAGTTGACCAGGCAAGATAAAATCAACAGTTTGAAATTTTCGTCCTTCAACAACCTTGTTACTCACGGATACTAATTCCTGGTAGATACCTTCTGGTGGCTTGTTTATGTTATTTACTACATGATTTAATAGAGTTTTTATTATTTGTGCACTCTGTGGAGAAGCCACAGATTCTTCTATATCTAATCTGTAAATGCTTACAGTGTCCATGTTAGGTAAGATAAGGCTTTGATCTTCCTGTATATCTATAACAACTGAAATTCTTCCAATTCTTAGCATTGCTTCCAGTTCTTCATCACTTTTGTCTAAAACAAAATTAAGCGAATCAATTTTTTCAAAACTTTCGTACAAAATTCCATCTGTGATGCTATCATTCTTTACACCGACGTCAAATGTTATATTTTCATTATTTAAACTTCCAAAAATTACTATGAAAACAAAAGGAAAGAGAAAGTTAAAAAATAAAAATGCTGGATTTCTGAACGTAGAAAGTAAACTGGCCTTTGTTAAAGCGATTAATGCCTTCAATTGATTTGTTTTCTTTGCTTTAATTCCCGTTGCCATATGCTTTTTCTATAATTACAAAATTATTAGTCTCTTAATGCTTTCCCCGTTAGGGCTAGAAACACGTCCTCTAGTGTAGCCTTATTTACAACCTCATTCTTTTTAAATCCACCTTTTACAAGTTCATCTATAAGATTCTGTGGCGAGTCAATTTTAAGTATTTTACCTTTATCCATTATGGCTACTCGATCACACAGGTATTCAGCCTCATCCATAAAATGAGTAGTTAATATTATCGTTGTACCCTTTTTTCTGATTTGTTTAATAAGTTTCCACAAATTCCTTCTTGCTTGAGGATCAAGTCCCGTAGAAGGCTCATCCAGAAAGATGATTTCGGGCTCGTTTACAAGTGTTGTTGCCACAGAAAATCTTTGTTTTTGACCCCCAGATAATTGCTTTACTTTAGACTTTTTCTTCTCCACTAAATCAACCATTTTTAACATACGTATAGGATCAACACTGACACCATATAAACTACCAAACAGTCTAAGTATTTCAACAAGAGTTAAATCTGGATGGAAGCCCGAAGATTGCAATTGTATGCCTATTATTGCCCTTATATCATTTGGGTTTTTATCTACTGAATAATTCCCGATTCTCACTTCCCCTGATGTTTTCTCTCTTAATGTTTCGATTATTTCCAGAGTAGTAGTTTTACCTGCACCATTTGGTCCTAGAAACCCAAATATTTCGTTTTGGTATACTTTAAAGCTAACATCATCAACAGCCTTCAAATTTCCATATCTCTTGGTCAATTTTTTTACTTCAATAAGAGCCTTTGTCACAAAATATGCTCACTTTAATTTAACCCGTGTACTGTAATCTATTTGGTGATTGTTTGCAAATATATTTAGTAAGATCGTTAATACTAAGCCTCTTGACAGGGTTAGGATTCATTTCTAGCGTCACCACCTTTTTATGGACAATCTTCGTCGTTTGTTACAACTTTGATTCCATATATTTCAACTAAATTCAAAACATCAGGACAGGAAAATTTAGCATCAGTCAGAGTGTTGTTAGTTGGATCAAAACAATAGTTAATAGCATTACTAAAATCACAATTAGAGAATCTACATTTAATGAATTCAACCCGATTGTAAGTTTGGTCGATTTTTTTAAGACCCGTAAATTCTATTTCATTGTAAACCTCTCCCGTTTTGATTGATTTCATAGGTTGTTAGACACTTCAAGTAATACCACTGCATTATATGATTTTTTGGGGAAAGAATAAAGGAATATCTACAAAAACATACTGCATCAATAAAAATTCATTTCGCTTTTAACAAACTAAGCTTACATAGGAAATCTAACTAACCCCATCGGAAGTTATAACCTTAGAAAACAACAAATGTTTATTGGCTAAGTAATCTCAAAATTCCAAAAATCAAAGAGGTTTTGAGAGATAACCTTTTTTGGTTGGCAAAGGGTTGCACCTAAGTTCTACTTTGTCTAAGCCACTCATAAGCAATAATCCCACAGGAAACACTAACGTTTAGTGAGTCATTAAATCCAAGCATTGGAACATTAATTAATATATCAGACTTTTCTTTCCAGAACTTGGATAATCCTTTGTGCTCGTTGCCAACCACCAATGCCATCTTCTTCGGCAGGTTACGGTTAAAATACACGCTCTTAGCAGCAGGATCAGCACTTACTATTTTTATATCATTTTCTTTCAAATGTTTGAAAGTCTCTTTCGACGTCAGGCAAAACCAGGGTATTGTAAAGAACGTTCCCACGCTACTTCTAATTACTGATTGATTGTACATGTCGGTGTCCTGTTCTGCAATTATTACTCCAGTAGCACCAACGGCATCGGCCGTTCTTAATAATGCTCCAATATTTCCAGGCTTACTTATATTGTCTAATACGAGTATAATAGACTTAGCCTTTTTACCAGCCGATTTTATCTCCCGATGATATTTATTACACACACACAATATCCCTTCAGTCGTATTGCGATATGACAATTTCTCAAAAAGTTTGTTAGACACCTTATAAACGTTTGGACCTTTAAACTTTTGTATGCATTCTTTGTAATTTTTAATTCTTTGCTCAGATATCCATAAAGCTTCGGTTTCAACATCGGTTCGCATCGCGAAATTACACTCTTTATATCCTTCTACAATATATTGACCTGACTTGTTCCGTCCACGTTTTGACAACAACTTCAGAACTTGCTTATAGTTTGGATTTTGTTTACTTGATATGTATTTCACTTGTTTTAATCGTAAATTCATTTTTTAAGCTGATTGTACCAATTTGATTTGGACCCAAAGGGTAATACTGCTAAAATAACTAACATAAACATATTTATACTGTCACCTGCATCTGGTAACTCTTCAACGAAGTAATTCATACGGGTTTTGCATTAAGTTATGAGCAAATGACTTCCCCTCTTCAGAATCCGAACCAATTGTTACTTCACTCCAGTCAACACCATAATACAGCTGTACGGTTGCATTTGCAACAGGAATATTTGATGATGTGTGTAATTTAACGGATTGACCATCATACGATCCATTTTCTGTGCGTGTTGTAATATTTATATCACCATCTGTTAGTACATTAATATTCTCAGAAGTATCTACTTGAAATAGATTGATGTATTTGAAAACAATTACGTCCATCCCAGTTGAAGTCAGTATTCATGTGGATCCAATCAGGTTATTATTCTGGTCAAACTCGAAATATCCGTCATGCTCCAGAAAATTAACGTTATGATTTAGTGATAATTTTATTAATCCTGGTGTGTCACTATCACCAATTGAAGTGTCTAACTGACTATCCATTGTAACTCTACCAATAACATTCACCATTGGTGGCCATAATTTGGTTGCGTTGAAATAGTAAAACCAATCTTTCACTTTTACATTTCTGCCTCTCGTACCATAGTCTTGATCTAGAACGGAAATCAATAAATATCCATCAGTAATAAAGCTAGTATCATACGTACCGTCATTATTAATTCTCCACATAACCGCCTTAAGAAGTGTACCATATCCATGTGAACCTAATATTACATACTTATCTCCATCCATATCAATACTTGAACCATCCTCATCGCTTCCACTACTAAGATCATAAGTAATATAACCTGCAGAACCAAAACTCAGATCCGGACTACCATCCATGTTGAATCTGTAAAGAATCATGTTCTTTCCATTTATTATTACTTTGCAATAACTACATACCTATTATCTTTGTCTATAATAAAGTCTCTTGAGTGCTCACAGAATGGTGCAAATCCGTAGTGGTAACCAGTGCTATTAAATGACGTGTCTAGTGTCCCATCTTTATTTAGTCTAAAAAGTATTAGCCGTGATTCACTACTCCAGTCCACTGAGAGAATTGAGTATTTAAGCTCATTATTCACCATGTGAGCTATATCTTTCATAGACATTTGAGAGTTGCTGGAAAAAGAAGAAAAAATATATTCACCGTTATTCCCAAAGGATAGGTCTTATTAACCATCTATGGTAAGTCTCCAAACAACAGAATGGTAAATCATTGTATTGTTTACGAGGTAACGAATCGTGTCAGTAACAACAATTTTATTGTTTGGGTCAGCTATTATACTTGTAAACCATGGTTGGACCAACAATTCCTGTGAATATTCCGTTATTAGCAAAAGTGGTATCCAAACTTCCATCGGGTAAATATTTCCAGATTGTCATTACACTCCCACTTCCCTGGTCACTCACTCCAGTTACCAGGACACTACCATCATCTAGTATTTTAAGATTTATACCATAGTCTGTACCATTCGCAGGACCATTGTAGTAAACAAGTCCATCGTCAGAAAACGTTGGGTCAAGTCGGGTTATTGCAGCGTGTACCTTAGAGGTATTTAGTATTAGTAAAAAACCCAAAATCACTATTCCAAACCATAACGTTTTATTGATTTTGCTCATCAAGAAATGTGTTTGATAATTTATTACAATAATAGTTTATCATTCTAATAGGTATGTGTAAAAAACTATAAAAAGCAACAGAGTTTTATTATTAATAAGCGTGACAGTTTACAGGATTAACGCCGGAATAGACACCATCTTGATCCGATAGAATAACATCGTTACTAATAACCATTACCTCATTAAATGCATCTACTGCAAAACACCTTCCACTAACAATAGGGATACCACTACCATATGTTTTATAAACCAAATAATAGGTACCGTCAAGAATTCTGTAATCCACCCCTACTCCAGTGAAGCTGTCCTGACTTAAAAAATTCTTATATTCAGGATATTTATCTCCAACTAGCTCCATTTTATCCAGAACGGCTGGAGGGAAACTGTTTTCGTTGATAAGGTAAGGATAGTGACCACAAGCTAACAGACTTAAACCAAAAGTTGAGAGCATTTGCTCAAATTCAGCAATATTCCAGTTGTTATTGTAAAAAAACATATAATGATCCAGCAGTTCTAAACCGTAGGCATAACTAATTTCAGCTTTTTCTCCCTCGATTTTAGAATGTGTAATTACAGGTACCTTAATAAACGTATAGCTACCCAGATCTACGTACTCCATGTTGTCGGATTGTATTTCTATATTTTCATCATCAGGTGTAATTGTATATAAAGACAGGAGGTCAGAAAGCATATAGGTTTCCGTCACTAGTAATTGATCCATTATTTCGTCTCGTGTTATCACTCTTATATTAAACATTGGTTTATCACTATATCTAAATACATATGAACTATCTGTTATACGAAAGCAAGATTCAAGCTTTTCTGTTAAAATAAGTTCCTCTGGGATTATCATACAAAAGACAGTATTACAAAATGTCCAATATTTATTTGTATTTATGCCAACTTTGAGATCTTTAGAACTATAGGATTCATCTCGCACCTCTATTTTATACTCACTGCTAAATCTAGATGGCATACCTTTACTTAACCACTCCTCGTAGTTTAACATTATGTTGTATTGTTTATACACGAACAATATACTTACCCCAAGTACACAGACGAAATATGTAAAACTTGTTATAACAGATTGTCTATTTGGTTTGGTCGAAACGACAAGGTTTACTACAGCAATAATTATAAATGGCAAAATCATATAAAATGGCTCCACACAAGTATGATTAGTCCGATTTCCTATAACTGGCCACATTAGTATGGAGACAAAATATATAACAGAAAGCGAAAGAAGTAATTTAGGAATATTTTTTCTCTTAAATATGTCCATATACAAGATTTGAGCATCAATTTATTTACAATACTCGTGTTCTATTTCATATCGTCAATATAATACTCGTAATACAAAACAATTGTTTGGGCATATAAAAACACCCAGAAGAATATATCCTCCCCCTTAAGATTTAACGTTACCTTCCTCAAGAGGAAGAACTTCATCACCAATTGTCATTATTGGTCGCTTTACCATCTTAAAACATGCACCTATAAATACCTACCATAGAGATGCTAAACATCAAGGCTTAATCCTGTTTATAAGCCTTGGAAATGGAATTGTTTCTCTTATGTGCTTAAGCCCACATATCCAGGCTATATACCTTTCCAGCCCGACCCCAAACCCACTATGTGGTACACTGCCGTACTTTCTCAAGTCCAGATACCATTTGAAGTCATCCATATTTAGTTTTTCATCATTAATCCTTTGGATCAACTTGTCGTAATCGTCCTCTCGTTGACTACCTCCGATTACTTCTCCATATCCTTCAGGTGCCAACATGTCCGAACACAATAATCTTGATGAGTCTTTAGGATCTTCTTTCATGTAAAATGCTTTTACTTCCTTTGGGTATTTTTCTACAAAGATTGGAGTGTTATATTGTTTCGTTAGTATTGTCTCATCATCTGCTCCAAGATCTTCCCTTTCAGTAATATCTGAACCTAGTTTCTGAAGTATTTTTACTGCATCCTTGTGAGTAATTATTTCAAAACTTTTTGACAAGCAGTTTTTAAGTATGGTTGTATCCCTCGCTAGTATCTTTAACTCACTCTTGTTTTTCTCAAGCACGTTTTTAATAATAAATTTGGTCAATTTCTCTTGCAACTTTATATTGTCTCTATGATCATAGAAGGCCGCTTCTGCATCCATCATCCAAAATTCAGTCAAATGCCTTCTAGTTTTACTCTTTTCTGCTCTAAAAACTGGTCCGAAATCAAATACTCGACCAAGGGACATTATTGCAGCCTCTAGATATAGTTGTCCTGATTGAGACAGATATACCTTGGGACCTGTTTTAGCACCTTCTTCCCAAGCAGGCAAATAGTCTACTTCAAAAAGTGTTGTAGTACCTTCACAGGCGTTCGGAGTAAAGATAGGTGAATCTATTTTAATAAATTTTTCCTTATTCAGGCATTCATACATCGAATTAATAATTGTATTTCTCACACGCTGAATTGCCCACTGCCTTTTTTCCCGCAAATGAAAGTGTCGATTATCCATTAAAAAGGATATACTATGACTACTTCCATCTCTTTTCTTCTGAATTGGATAGTCTTCAGGTGATAGGCACAAAACATCAAGTTTGGTTACTTCAATTTCATACCCCTCAGGAGACCTTTTTTCCTCTATCAACTTCCCCCAAACTTTTATAGACGATTCCAAGGTAAGACGACCAATTTCTTCAAAAGCGTCTTTCCCTACTTCTGATTTGGAACAGACAGCTTGTATGAAACCAAAACCATCCCTTATCTGTAAAAATATGATAGCTCCAGAGGATCTTTTGTTACTAAGCCATCCCCTAACAAGTACCTCCTGCCCAACATGTACCCTCATATCATCCAGTGTTATTTCTTTCATCAGTACTTAATAAAACTAATATACAAACATGTCATAGAACCATATTTATATTAATATATTACTATAAAACAATGGAAAGTAAAAATATTTATTTATCTAGTATTGATAAACAACAACATTTATATCTCGATTATAACATTATACACATCTTTACAAGGCTTAATATGTCGGTAGGTAAAAAATGGGGAGATTTCTCCCCCCACTTTTAACTTATACAGTTTAAGGCTTCTTATTAACCATGTCGGTTATCAGAGGCACTGTAACATCTTCACCCTGGTATGCCTTAATTCCAAGAAAAATATAATAAACCCAGAGCACTAAACTTGGAATACCACACAACATACCTGAAACTGGTGAAATTACCAATGCGACTACTCCTAGCCAGAGTGATTGCATTACGTCTTTCTTTACTTTTACCCAGGTCTCAGATTTCTTTTCTGTTACCAGAAATATCACACTTGATAGAGGGGCAAAAATATATGATAACAAACCAATCATATTCACTTCCAATCCAATACCCTTTTTCTTTTGGGTTGAGGAAGCACCTTTCGTTGAACTACTAACAGTCTTACCTTCAACTTCAGGTTTTGCACCTTTAACTTCTGTATTTGTGTCTACTTTTGCATCAGCCATAAATTAGGAACAATAAAATTATTTTAAATACAGTAAAGTTTACATCAAATACATAATTATTGCAAATTATGTTGCATAGAGTTATTTTCAACAAGAACAATGCTCTACCTTTTATAATATCTCTCTGTTCCAATCGAAGATACGACAAAACTGACGTTTCTCGATATCAATTTTTGCTGTTATGTGTTATAAATATATATGTTTAAAAGTGAATTTCTCAATAAAACTGTGAAATATCTCGAGATGAAGGTACTTCCAAAGCCATTTGAGCTTCCAAACTCCTTTTCCTTACCGCAGGAATTTTGGAATCGTGTTATTTCAATGTACAGATTTACCGACAAGGATGACATGGAAAGAGCATGTTCTCTCTTTTATGTTGATAAAGACTTCGTTTTCAGTCCAATTACAACTGGGAATCGGGAAGAGGTAACTCTTAATAACCCAATCAATGTTTCGTATGAGCCATTATCCACCTATCATTATGAAAAAAGGGTAACAATTAATAATACTATTGTTGACAAGCGAAGAATTTACAAAACTGAATTACCCAAAAGCATCATGATTTATTCAGCATTATCACTACATACTCATCCGTATTCTTCAATAACAAGAAGTGAGAAGCATTATGAAACTTATTCTATTACTGACCTAAACTCCCTAAAAAACGGAGCGGAAATCGGAGCAATCCTTGTTACCAATATTGTTGGGGTCATTTTTAAAACACGTTCAGGATTTACATACTATAAGGCAAACTTTAACAAACCGTTTCAAATTGATAGAGAGAAAAAATTTTAGAGATGTCTCACACCAGATATTCCGAAATACTACATTTAATTTTGTTATATTACCAACTTTCAAGACGCCACATTGAAACTCCACCAACACCAGCCTCATAAGCTGTATCTATTCTACGTTGAATATCTTCCCGATTTAGGAAGGATTCAAACCACCAAGTCCCGTCCTGATAATATATATTGTAAAATTCATAATTCCATTTGTCATGGATTGAGTAAAAACCGTAGTTGTTTTTTCTAGACATAGCAAGTCCACGACCAATAGCCATCCCATTTACCACATATGGAACTTGAAATGTCAACCCAAGATTATGTCTTGACATCACTTCATCAAAAACATACTTCCCATCTTCATATTGTTCCAATTTTAACGTTTGGGTCTCAATCATGGCCCATGACACACCATATAGAGGTATTCCCATTACTATCTTATCTTTATCAACCTTCGATTTTGCGTAATTTAATATTTCTACATACCAACTGTAAGGTGCTATCGGTCCAACACCTGTAGATCCCGCCACCCTTAGATCATAAGACATGATTCTAAATTGATCTACAAGTTTACCTATTCTTTCCCAGTCCTGTACATCCCTTGTTTGAACGTATGCCCCATAAATTGCTGTGTCAGTCCATTTTGATAAGACGGTAACACTAAAGATCTTGTCCCTTTCATGTACAGCAGCTGACAAATCCGTAATAAACTTGAAAAAAACTTCCCTATCTTTTTCAAAAATCATTTCATAATCAATATCTATCCCATCATAGTTATATTTATCCAGGTAATAAAGTGTTTCCTGGACATGTTCATCCAAATGATTATTTAATATTTCAGATAATATTTCAGCATCAAACAAAGATATAGTCGGTATCACTTTGATTCCATTTTGTGAAGCAATGTGCATCAGTTCCCCATGATTAAAGTTACTCTCAATTTTTAGAGTACCATCCTCAAGTGGAGTAAACCAAACTGGGGAGATTGTCGTGTATTGATCTGGATCTTCATTTAGACTCGCAAGGGCATCTGCTATACCCCAGTGTGGTACCCAAGCAATTTTTTCAAAGTTCCCATTCCCTTCTTCCTTTTTGTATTTTTCAAACGAGTAAAACAAAGTATTCCTTTGGGGATAAAGTGGCAATGATCTTTTGGGAACCAACCCATTATATGTACTATCTGCCCAAACCTGTATTAATAAGTTATGTACCTCTCCAATCAGAGGAGTTTCTGGAACAATATCAACGAACTGCTGTTTAGTTGCTTGACGCCCCGTACTATATTGATAACTATAGCTTTCCTCAATTACCAAACTAGCTATATTTTTTTCAGCTGGATATTTGTTCATATAGTCGCCAAATTCTCTGTCTGGATCTGATATTATCACCGAATATTCTGATTGCTCATACGCATTATGAGGACCCGAAAGAGTCCACGTAATTATTGGCATACTATCTATAACAACCCTCCCCTCCACCTCTGGGAATTGGGACAAATCATAGTAACCTTCTTCTTCAAACAAGAACATATATTTGTAATTGAGTTCTTTGGCTTTACCAACAATTGTCGCAAGTTCTAACTGAAATTCATGGTCGTTATCGTTAACACTAATATTTTCAACCGTAAACACATTTAAGTTAGTAGTTAGTTCCCGATTCCTAGAAATAAGGTCGTTACTTATAATACTAAAGCTTCTAGGATTACTTAGAGCAAAATCCATTGCTTCTGAACTCAAATCCTGTCCATCGAGAATGAAAAATTGTGTTAGATAATTTGTAAAACAATCAGAAAACTTACAAATACCATCAAATTTTTTATATTCTTTATCAAAGAACTCCTTTGAAATAACCGCTCCAATTACCTTGTTGGGGGATTTTTTCATTTCTTGTGCAATGTTTTTAAAATCGGAGTAGCTGCCAATGCTTGATAAATCAACAATAATTGATCTGTTATAAACACTGGACAAGATACGATCTTTATCTAAAATGACAAATGAATAGTTGGAATTATTAATATACTCATCTGGAATATTGTTACTGTGGTCCCACGTAAAGAAGCTAGTCTCAGACACAAGCCTATAAGTTTCACTTATATAGTCATTCAGTTTTTTCTTATAGGGACAAAAAACAAATGAATACAGAATTGACGCCAAAACAAGAAGCGAGGCCAGTGTAACAAACAATAACCCTTTAATTTTTATTTTGTTTCGTGTCATATTTTGATGCTTTAGTTAATTTAATATCGTTAGATTGCTTCTTTCTTCGCCACTTATATATAATATTTTCATATATTAGTAAAGCAACTACAGTATAAGCAATTCCACCTATTGCATCAACAAAATAATGATCACGAGTATCATCAAGATTGTATATCCGAAAAACAAATAAGCAAGCTTGCCAATCTTATTTTTAAATAATTGATAGAGGTAATATGAGGTTATTATTGACCAAGCAGTGTGCAGAGATGGAAACGGAGCATAAGCGTTATAGCCCAACTTACTAATGATGGTTGTAAATTCCCTTCCAACAGCAAGAACTTCCCAAACGGGGCGATCTAGATGAGGCAAGATCCCCTCATTTGCGGCAATCCAAGGAGGATAAGCAGGAAAAAAAATGTAAGTTATGTATCCCATGTAAGTTACAATTAAATATGAATACTTATATCGTCTAAACAGGTCCCTACTTTTGGTAAACAACAGATACCCTACCGCAATAAGCATCCAGAAGGACGATGTATAGACAAAAAACGAAACGTAATCTATCACTGTGGGATATTCCTTCACTAAATCCTGCATCCAAAGCGTCGGTATTCTTTCACCAAAAAGAACCCTTTCCCAATCAAGCAATGCGGTTTTTCTTGTCTGAATATTTAAGAATGTATGTATGTATGAAACCTGACCACTTAATATTTCATATACCAAGTACATAACAATAAATAGACCCCATTCTTTTAAAAACTTCTTTCCCTGCTTGAAAAGCATAGAAAAGCACAGTGCAACAACGAGTACCAACTCATGACTTATCCGTACTTTAAGACAAACAATTACAAGAATTAATACTACAATAGAAACCCCAGCAATAGCCTTATTGTATTTATTAACCGCTTGATCAACCAACTTAAGTATGTTTTTTGTCTTTTTATTCACAACCTAATTTCTTTTAAAATACATTTATATCTTTTAGGAGAGCTGGTGCCATACCAGCTCCTACGTTAAAAGTTTGATACCTATACCCAGTATGGCTATATACTGCCAGGCTACAGTCAGTGTTTTTTGTTCTTTAGACGAAATCAGGAGAGAATTATTGCCCAAACTAGTCACAACTCAAACCTAAACCTTCAGCCCTGAAATTGTTGTTCAGTTTAATCCAAGACCAATACGTTAGTTTTTTGGTATATACTTTAGTATTTTTTTACTAAGTTCAGTAACAGGCATGCTCTGTAGCCATACTTTCCCTGGTCCTGTAAGTTTCGTCAAGAACAAACCTTCCCCACCAAACAGAATGTTTTTAAACCCTTTTACCATTTTAATTTCAGAACTCACTGTTGCTTCATATGCTGCAACATAGCCCGTATCAACCACTAAGTTCTCTCCCTTATCAAGCTCCCTCATTTCAACAGAACCTGCTATTTCAACAAATGCTAGCCCCTTCCCAGTAAGCTTTTGTAAAACGAATCCTTCACCACCAAACATACTCATCCCAAGCTTCTTCCTTAAATGTACCTTAAGCTCAACCCCTGTTTCCGCAAACATAAAAGCATCTCTCTGACAGATTATTTCATTTCCACTCAACTTAAACTCTATAATCTTCCCAGGGAATTCAGACGTAAACCCTATTTCAGCATTATCCTCAGTTGCTAAATAATTTACTAGAAACAGGCTCTCACCAGAAAATGCTCTGCCTATTGCTCCACCAATTCCCCCCCTCATATTTGTTTCCATCTTTATGTTTTCACTCATCCAAGCCATACCCCCAGACTCAGTAAACACAGATTCACCCTTTGATAAACGACAGGCAACATATGGAAGGGTTTCTCCTTTTATTTGATATTTCACAGTTTGTAATACTTTAAATTAACAATTGTAGTATATCAACACTAGATATATTTCACAACAGTACAGTCTTGTCCAACGAAGATAATCATTGCTAGCCAGGAAAAATGCCATTTTTTGAAAAGTTCGCTAAATTATTGTAAAGTACAGAGTAATTTAAATAAAATAATTTCAGACCAAATGACACCAACAATAAAAGACATAATACCAAGACTTATTTTAGATTCTCGTAGTGACCCTACTGTCGAGGTTGATTTGATACTTTCAGACGATTCAGTTCATCGAGCATCAGTCCCAAGTGGTGCATCAACTGGTAAATATGAAGCACACGAATTGCGTGATGGACTTAAAAACATTTATGGAGGTAAAAGTGTTTTTCAAGCCTTAATTAATATTGATACACTAATAACACCTAGACTTGTTGGACTTGATCCTAGACAACAAAAAAGAATTGACAACACTTTTTCAGAAATTGATCCCTCTAGATCTTTCAAAGGCCTTGGAGCAAATGCAACTTTAGCAGTGTCCATTGCCTGTTTAAGAGCAGGAGCCTACAATGAGAACATCCCACTCTACAAGTACATTATGAATATGCTTAAAAAAGATTATGATATCTCTTACCCTTCCAGTCTTTCCTTTCCAACACCAATGTTTAACATAATAAATGGAGGAGCTCATGCCGACAATAATATTGCGATACAAGAATTCATGGTGATTCCAGTCGGTATTACGGATATCAGGGAGAAGGTACGAGCTGGAGCAGAAATATGGCATGCACTACGAGATCTTCTAAATAAGGCTGAACTACATACTGGAGTTGGCAACGAAGGCGGATTTGCACCAGATTTAGATTCCGATCAGGAGGCTTTGGATTATATTATGAAAGCTATCGAGCAAGCAGGTTATAAGCCAGACGAACAAGTACAGATCGGAATGGATATAGCAATCACTCAGTTTTATGATCCCGTTCACGATTTATATGAATTCCCTCACCAAAGGATAAATAATACTGTTACAACTATAAAAGGCAACAGTAAAGTAATTGTACAGCTTTATATTAGCATGCTTCGTAAGTATCCAATATACCTGATCGAAGATGGGTTTGCAGAAGAAGATTGGCTTGGCTTTTCTACACTTAAGCCGATAATGCACGCTGAGAATAAACTTTGCGTAGGAGATGATCTAGTCGTCACTAACAGATCTAGAATCGAAGAGGCAATAAATAAGAACTCAATTAATGCCGCAATCATTAAACCAAATCAGATAGGAACTGTTTCCGCTACATTTGAAGCCATAAAGACATGTAAAGAAAATAACATAGAGATTATTCCATCACACAGATCGGGCGAAACTGCTGATACATTTATCTCACACCTCGCCGTTGGTGCCCAAGCCAAACTACTTAAAAGCGGGGCTCCTCATCGAAGTGACCGTGTGGAGAAATATAATGAATTATTACGTATGATTGAGCCTAAAGCAGTCAAAGAACAGTTTCTTAAAAAAATTGAAAAAGCCAAAAGAGAACTCCCCACGGCACAAAACAGCAAAACCGCCAAGTCAAAATAAAAGACAAGTGCTAAAGTTCTATTACATCGTTTTTTATGCTATCAAACATTTGAACCCAGATTGGTACTGCCGTTTGATTCGCTAGGGTATGACTTGTTGGCTCCTCAATCCAAACCAACATAATAACCTGAGGATTGTCATATGGAGCAAATCCTACAAATGTCGCATTCGTAACATCCTCTCTATACCCAGTATTCCCAGAACCTACGTCAGATATCGGGATTTGGGATGTTCCAGTTTTCCCCCCAATTTTATACTCTTTTAATGCATCAAATTGTGGACTTATGCTACTATCACTTATTATATCCCCAAGCATTCCTCTCATTTTCTCAGCCGTTTCCTTAGAAACAGGTCTAGCAACAACCTTGGGCTTGTACACAACTTCCCCGTCTTCCGATATAACCTTCTCTACAACATACGGTTGCATCCTATCTCCATCATTTGCTATCGTAGAAATAGCAGAGACAACCTGCAATGGCGTTGCTGAAAACGTTTGACCAAATGATATTGTAGCCTGATCTACATCTGACCATAACGCTGGCTCTGGACACCAACCAGTTTCTTCTCCAGCAAGATTAATATTTATTGGATCAACCAACCCGAACTCTTTTAATTTCCGATACTGCTGTTCATATGACATTTCTAGACCAATTTTCGCACTACACACATTGTTGGAATTTCTCAAAACATCTACTGGTGTTTGCACTCCGTCAGGCCTTTTGTCCCAGGTATATATCGTTCTGTCATATATTTTCATATATCCATATTTATCATCACATATGTAATCTTCATCTATTAAGCCGTAATCCATAGCACTGGATATTGTTACCACCTTATTTATCGAACCATACTCGTAGGAATTTGAGATGCATCGGTTTCTTAGATTTTCATAGCTCATTATTTTATAGTATTCATTGGGGTCATATGTTGGATAAGTAGCCATCGCAATGATTTTGCCTGTTTTGGGGTCCATGACAATTGCACTACCACTTTTGGCTCCAGTATCAACTACCCCCTTTTTTAGTACATCTTCGACTTTTCTTTGAATCGTAACATCCAAAGTTAGCACAATATCTTTACCTTTCTTAGGCCTTATCTGATCATAATCACCTAACAAAATCAAATCCCCAGAGATGTCTCTCTCTCCCTCAACATACCCCTGATATCCAACAAGGTCTTTATAAAAGTAACCAGTCACTCCATAGTAACCCTCTTCAGTCCCATTTTCGTTTTTTCCAATATACCCCAAAACATTTGAAGCTAATTTACCGTTTGGATATACCCTTTTGTATTCTTCAGAAAAATACACCCCGAACAAATCTTCCTCTTGTATCTGTTTCCTCATTTCTTCTGTAACTCCGTGCTTAATAGGAATATAGGACATCGGATATTTATTTATTGCTTCTATTTCCTCATCAGTTAGTGACAAAACTTCAAAGAGTCTATTTTTAATTTCAGTTTGATGGGCTTCGTAATTTCTTGTATCTAAGGTATTGTTCCCCACAGAGATATATACAAACCAAGAGGGCTCATCGGTTGCAAGTACAGTCATATTACAATCATATATTAGACCCCTCTCCGTCTTGTATGAATAATCAGACGCCACCAGCACTTTGGCCGCTGCTTCATACTCAGCATTATGGATAATTTGCCACCGAAATAATTGTATAAGAATTGCTACGGCAAATAACACAACGCCCCCAAACACATATTTAAACCGTGTTGAAATTTCATCATTGACAATGATATTTCTCACTTCGAGACACTGACAGTAAGCTTATCTGATACAAGATATACCTCAATCTCTGGTTCACTCATACCTAGATCCTCCTCCGCTTTTATTCTTATTAACTCAGACGAATTGTAATAGGCCAATTCGTTTGTTTTTGAGAATATTCCATTCTGCAAGTCTTCATATTCACTCTCCATATCATGTATATGGCTACCTATAGGTAGAAGCATTACGCCTGAATGTAATCTTGTACCAAGCATAAAACCAACAGATATAATAAAAATCGCAAAACAAACCGACAGCGAACTAAACTTAATATTTTTACGTTTAGGCAGTTTCACGTTTCGTTACAATAATTTATTTTGACTTTTCAATGACAAACATCTTGGCACTTCGTGACCGTTTGTTTATTACTATTTCGGTTTCGCTAGGAGTAACTGGTATCGGTGTTAGTAAATTTATTTTTTCAAAATTCTTGTTAATAAAGTCCTCAACAATCTTTTGTTCAAGAGAGTGATAAGTTACCACTACAATTCTTCCCCCCACATTAAGATAGTCAAGTGCCTTCGTTAACCCAGTTTTTAGATTATTTATTTCATCATTAACCGCTATTCGCAATGCTTGAAATACTCTTCTTGCTGGATGTTTTCGCCCTCTATCATAATTTGGAGGAACACTTTTAAATATTATCTTTACCAAAGCATAAACATTATCGATTCTATCTAACTTTCTTTCTCTGACTATACGAGAAGCTATTTCTTTTGCATATTTTTCTTCTCCATATTTAGCAAACAATTTTTCCAGTTCTTTTTTACTTAAACAATTTAATAAATCGACAGCCTTAATCGTCATTCTGTCATCCATTCTCATATCCAATTCGCCATCTCCATGAAAGCTGAACCCTCTTGTCTTATCACCCAACTGTCTACTTGATAAACCAATATCAAACAGAAACCCATCTACCCTTTTTATTTTCAATTTGTCCAAAATTTTGTCAAGCTTTGCAAAGTTGTCATGAATAATTGTCCAGTTATCTATGGTCGCCAAGGGGTTGTTCCTCTTTACAAACTGAATTGATCTAATATCAAAATCCAAGCTTATTAGTCGCCCAGAACCAATTTTTTTAAGGATCTTGGAACTATGCCCACCATCACCCAACGTGCAATCAACATAAATCCCGTCTTTTTTAATATTAAGATAGTTAATTGTTTCCTCAAGTAAAACTGGTCTGTGCATTTAATCGCTTCTTGTCATATTACTTAAATCGTTAGCAATCTGAGCACTGTTTTTTTCCAGATATTCGACTCTTTTTTGCCAGATATCTTTATCCCAAATTTCAACCCAGTTTATCAAACCCACAAAAATTGCCTTGTCTGTCAGTTGGGCATATTTATACAAGTTGTCCGGAATAACAAACCTACCCTGCTCATCAGGTGATAAAGCCTTAGCACCCCCGACAAGAAATCTCGCAGTATCTCGAACAAGATTATTTATTAATTGACCCTCTGTAATTTGTAATGTGACTTTTTCCCACATCTTCTGATCAACGATAACAAGACAGTTATCATAACCCCTAGTAAGATACAAATTACCTTTGAATTCCTTGCGAATAGTTGAAGGGATAGCTACCCTCTTTTTTATACTAACTTTTTGTAAAAATTCACCTACTATCATTTCACCAAATTTCACCACTTATCACCATTAATGTAACATTCTGGGTCAAATTTGTCAAGTAGTATTTCAATAAAAAATACAACAGTACACCATGACTACCCGAGTTGAA
>Ga0190315_1000489_pt1 | contig 19911 bp, 19 predicted proteins | sample 48701101_MG_FD_161673 | JGI IMG/M metagenome (GOLD analysis project Ga0190315, IMG submission 161673) | Hydrothermal vent sediment bacterial communities from Southern Trench, Guaymas Basin, Mexico - 4870-11-0-1_MG | ecosystem: Environmental > Aquatic > Marine > Hydrothermal vents > Sediment ...
GGATGGGGAGAGGTTCCAGTCACCTGAGGACAGGAGGCTCCTCGACGGGAAGTACGAGTGTCTCCTCTGTGGATGTTGTACTTCATCTTGCCCCACTTACTGGGCAGATAAGGACTTTTTGGGTCCCTGTGCCCTGTTGAAGGCTGCCAAGTTCTCCTTGGATTCTCGCGACGAAGGCTGGGCAGAGAGGGTTAATGCCATTGATGACAAGCACGGGATCTGGCGTTGTCACACCATCTTTAACTGCGTAGAGGCCTGTCCCAAGGAGCTCAACCCCACAAGGGCTATAGTGGAACTGAGAAGGATGACGTTGAAGGGACGTCTGTAGGTGTCGAGGGGGTAGGGCTGAGTTTTGGAGTGATGGGGGGCCACCACGTGGTCCCCCCAATTCTTTGAAGGAGGTAAGGGCTAGATGAAGGTTCATGAGTATCAGGCCAAGGAGATCTTTAAAGAGTACGGGATCCCTGTTCCCAAGGGTGGATTGGCCACCACTCCCCAAGAGGCCAGAAGGGTGGCCGAAGAGGTGGGTGGTAACCTCTGGGTGGTTAAAGCCCAGATCCATGCCGGTGGTAGGGGAAAGGGGGGTGGCGTCAAGCTGGCCCGTTCCCTGGACGAGGTGGAGCAGGTGGCCAGTCAAATCATTGGCATGACTCTGGTGACCCACCAGACAGGTCCAGAGGGAAAGCTGGTGAAGAAGGTTTTGGTGGAGGAGGGGCTCAATATTGAGAAGGAGCTTTATCTTGGAATGGTCATTGATAGGGCTACCGAGTGCCCCGTCATGATGGCCTCTACTGAGGGTGGTGTGGAGATTGAGAAAGTGGCTGCCGAGACCCCTGAAAAGATCATCAAGGCCTTTATAGATCCTGCCATAGGTATGCTGCCCTTCTATGCCAGGAGGCTGGCCTTTGGTTTGGGCCTTTCGGGCGATCTCTTCAAAAAGGCCGTCAGTTTCATGATAAACCTTTACAGGGCCTTTATTGAAAAGGATGCTTCCCTGGCTGAGATTAATCCCTTGGTGATTACCAAGGAGGGGGACATCATTGCCCTGGATGCCAAGATGAATTTTGACGACGACGCCCTCTATCGCCATCCCGATGTAGCTGCCATGAGAGATTTGGATGAAGAGGATCCCTTGGAGGTGGAGGCCAAGAAGTATGACCTCAACTATATTAAGCTAGATGGCAACATTGGCTGTATGGTGAATGGCGCAGGTTTGGCCATGTCCACCATGGATATTATCAAGATCTACGGTGGTGAACCTGCCAACTTCTTGGATGTGGGCGGTGCGGCCAGCGCAGAGAGGGTGGAGAACGCCTTTCGGATCCTCCTCTCTGATCCAAATGTGAAGGCAGTGTTGGTCAACATCTTTGGCGGTATTGTGCGGTGTGACAGGGTGGCCAGTGGTATTGCCCAGGCTGCCAAGAACCTCAAAGTGGAAGTTCCCATGGTGGTTCGTCTGGAGGGGACCAATAGGGATGAGGGGATGAAGATTCTCCAGGAGTCTGGGCTTTCTTTTATTACGGCCACCAGCATGGCTGAGGCGGCGGAGAAAGTGGTAACGGCTGCTGGAATTTAGTAATAGGAAGGAGGTTGGTCTATGAGCATTCTCATAAACAAGGATACCAGGGTGGTGGTTCAGGGTATCACTGGAAAGGAAGGGACCTTTCATACCCAGCAGTGTATAGAGTATGGCACCAATGTTGTGGCGGGAGTCACCCCCGGCAAAGGTGGTACTATGTGGGAGGGAAAGGTTCCCGTTTATAATACTGTGGCTGAGGCGGTGGAGAAGGAAGGAGCCAATGCAGCTCTTATCTTTGTGCCTCCTGCCTTCTGTGCCGATGCAATCTCTGAAGCGGTGGATGCTGGGGTGGAGGTGATCGTCACCATTACCGAGGGCATTCCTGCCTTGGACATGATGAAGGTGAAGCGTTCTATGAAGGGCAAGCACGTGCGTATGGTGGGCCCCAACTGCCCTGGAGTTATCACTCCTGAGGAATGCAAAATGGGTATCATGCCTGGGTATATCTTCAAGAAGGGGCCTGTGGGGCTTATCTCCCGCTCTGGTACCTTGACTTACGAGGCGGTATGGCAGTGTACTGAGAGGGGGATAGGACAGTCTACTTGTATAGGGATAGGAGGCGATCCCATTGTAGGCTCTACAATGGTGGATCTTCTGAAGCTCTTTAATGAGGATCACGAAACGGAGCTGGTGGTCCTCATCGGGGAGATTGGTGGCACTGCTGAGGAGGAGGCTGCCGAGTATATCAAGGAGGAGTTCACCAAGCCTGTGGTGGCGTTTGTTGCTGGCCGTACAGCTCCACCGGGGCGACGCATGGGGCATGCAGGGGCCATTATAGCTGGGGGTAAGGGTACGGCTCCAGAGAAGATAGCTGCCCTTAAGGAAGCCGGCGTGCATGTGGCTGAGAGCCCGGCGGAGATTGGGGCCACTGTGGCGAGGGTTTTGGGCAAATAAGGGATAGGAGGAAGAGATGGCAACGGCTGAAAAGACTAAAAAGAAGAAGTTTCGCGGCGTGGTGCATGTGCTTCCTGAACGTTGCAAGGGGTGCAGGGTTTGTGTGGAGTTTTGTCCTACAGGGGCAATCACTATGTCCGATGGGTTTAACTCCCGGGGATTCCACTATCCAGAGTTTACCTATCCGGAGAAGTGCACGGGATGTGAGCTGTGTGGTATGTACTGTCCTGATTTTGCCATTTATGGCTACCGGGAGAAGATTGTGGAGGGCGAATGATGGCGGAGATCAAGTATACTACGGCCGATCCTAAGGGTGTTCTTACAGGGGTTCACTATATGGATGGCAACCATGCCGCCTGTGAGGGCGCTTTGGCAGCTGGGTGCCGTTTTGCTGCTGGTTATCCTATCACACCTTCCACGGAGGTTGTGGAAAGGTTTTCCGTCAGGATTCCCCTGGTGGGTGGTGTCTTCATCCAGATGGAAGACGAGATTGCTTCTTCTATCTGCCTTCAGGGTGCTGTTTGGGCAGGACTCAAGGCCATGACTGTCACCTCTGGGCCAGGGATTTCGCTGATGATGGAGCACATTGGCCTGGCTGCCTGTCTGGAGACCCCCTGTGTCTTTGTGAACGTTCAGAGGGGAGGACCTTCCACGGGGTTGCCCACCTTGCCTGGTCAGGCAGATATGCAGCAGTGCCGCTGGGGCTCTCATGGAGACTATGAGGTAATCGCTCTAGCTCCTAGTACTGTCCAGGAGTGCTTCGATTTTATTATTGACGCCTTCAACCTTGCTGAGATTTATAGGGTGCCTGTGTTCTTCCAGATGGACGAGTGCGTGGGCCACATGACTGAGAAGGTGATCATTCCCGAGGCCGACAAGATCAAGGTGGTGGAGAGGCGCTACACCAGCAAGCCTCCTGAGGAGTATCTGCCCTATAAGCCCGATCCCGATCTGGTGCCCGAAATGGTAAAGGCAGGAGACGGCTACAGGTTCCATGTGACTGGGCTGACTCACGACGAGAGGGGTTATCCTGTGATAAACGCTCAGGCCCAGCACGAGATGTGCTGGAGGCTGGTGAATAAGATCAATCACAACGCCCATAAGATATGGAGATACGAGGAAGAAGATATTGAGGGAGCAGACGTGGTGGTCCTCTCTTATGGCATCTCCGCCAGGGTGGCGTTGAAGGCTATAGAGATGGCCAGAGAGAGAGGGGTAAAGGTAGGTAGAATGAGGCTCATCGTGGTTTGGCCTTTCCCGGAACCTAGGGTGAAAGAGCTTGCCACTAAGGTGAAGGCCATAGTAGTGCCTGAGCTTAATATAAGGGGGCAGATTGCTCGGGAGGTAGAGAGGATTGTGGAGGGGATCTGTAAGGTGGTCAGGGTGCCCCACGCTGGTGGTACTGTCCATGACCCTGAGCAGATTTTTGATGCTATTATGGAGGCGGCAAGATGAGCGTTGAGGAGAAGGTAAAAGAGAATCCTGTTGAGGAGTTTCTGAGAACGGATCGTTTGCCCCATGTCTGGTGTCAGGGATGTGGGATAGGAACCACGGTTAACTGTTTCGCCAGGGCAGTAAGGAAGTGTGGTATTCCTTTGGAGAAGCTGGCTATTATTTCAGGTATAGGTTGCACTGGAAGGGTGGCGGGTTATCTGAAGCTTGACTCCTTCCATGTGACGCATGGGAGACCCATTCCTTTCGCTACTGGATTGAAACTCGCCAATCCTGAGTTAACTGTGGTGGTTTATTCGGGTGATGGTGATATTGCTGCTATTGGTGGGAACCATCTGATAAATGCGGCGAGGCGGAATGTGGATATCACGGTTATAATGTTGAACAACTTTACCTATGCTATGACAGGTGGGCAGGTTACACCTACAGCGCCCTATGAAAGTATTAACACCACTGCCCCATATGGGGCGTATGAGAAGCCTTTTAACTTGCCCCACTTAGTTGCGTCCTGTGGAGCTGTATATGTGGCTCGCTGGACTGCATATCACGTGGTGCAGCTCACAAAGGCCATGGTGGAGGCCATGAATAAGAAGGGCTTCTCATTTATAGAGGTGATCTCCCCCTGTCCCACTATCTTCCTGAGACGTAACCGCTTGGGTGACGCCATAGCCGAGTTGAAGTTCTACAAAGAACATAGTGTGATAAAGCATGGGGCGGATACAAGCGAAGTGGGCTGGGATGAGACAAGGCCAGACGAGATCATTGTGGGAAAGTTCGTTGATATAGAGAGACCGGACTTCATAGAGGCAATGAACACTCACTTGTCCAAGAGGCTGGGTGACAAGTATGTATGGTGGGGGAAGAAGTGATGGGTAGGATAGAGGTAAGAATAGGCGGATTTGGTGGTCAGGGTGTTATCCTGATGGGGATTATAATGGGAAAGGCGTACTCTATCTTTGAGGGAAAGGAGGCTACCCTTACTCAAAGCTTTGGGCCTGAGGCTAGGGGAGGTGCCTGTTCTGCCCAGGTGGTCTTGGAGGATACCAAGGTCCTCTATCCCTACACCACCAACGTGGATTGCCTTATAGTGATGTCGCAAGAAGCTTATACCACTTATTATCCGAGGCTAAAGGATGACGGGATCTTGCTCATAGAGGAGGAATTGGTGAAGCCTGGGGAACTGAAGCCAAATCAGAAGGTGTACGGTATTCCCTCTACCAGAATTGCTGAGGAAGTGGGAAGGGCTATGGTACAGAACATCGTGATGCTGGGATTTTTTACAGCAGTCTCAGGTATAGTAGGTAGAGAGGCCATGAGAAGAGCAGTCGAGAGTAGTGTTCCATCTCACACCATTGATATGAACTTGAGGGCATTTGACAGGGGATATGAGTACGGTGTGGAAAAGTACGGCCAGAAGTAGGAATGGCTGTGTAGTGTAGAAGAGGGGGGTCTCCTAGGAGAGACCCCCTCTTTTGCTTAGTGGTTCTCTCTTTCAAAGGCAGGGACCTCTTTCATAGGATTCTCCTGCAGAGCTAATTCTACTACCTGATCCATGTGCTCCACAGAGAGAAAGGTTATGCTCTTTTTCACCTCCTCGGGCATATCGGTGAGGTCTACCAGGTTCTTCCGAGGGATTATTACCTTCCTGATCCCTGCCCTCTTGGCTGCTAGAGATTTCTCCCTCAGACCGCCGATGGGCAGTACTCTACCGGTGAGGGTGATTTCCCCTGTCATGGCTATATCCTTTTTGGCGGGGATATTTGTCAGGGTTGAGATCAGGGCTGTGGCTATGGTAACGCCCGCAGAGGGGCCGTCCTTGGGGATGGCCCCTGCGGGTACATGGATGTGGAAGTCGTGCTTGTAGTAGAAGTCTTCGGGAATCCCCATTTGGCTGGCCCGGGTACGTATGTAGTCCACGGCCGCCATGGCCGACTCTTTCATGACGTCGCCTAGCTGGCCCGTGAGGGTGAGTTTTCCCTTGCCAGGCATGACTGTGGCTTCCACGTGAATGATGTCCCCGCCCGTGGGAGTCCAGGCCAAGCCTATGGCCACACCCACTTCATCTTCTTTCATGGTTTCTGTCTCTGGATGGTGTCTGGGCGAGCCCAGGTACCTCTCCACAGACTTAGCAGTGATTTTGAAGGGGCCCTCCTCTCCTTCGGCGATTCTCCTGGCCACCTTCCTGCATATGGAGCCAATCTCCCTCTCCAGGTTCCTCAAGCCTGCTTCTCTGGTGTAGAGGCGAATGATCTTTCGGATGGCCTCATCGGAGAAGGATATATCCTTTTCATTTAATCCATTGGCCTCTCTCTGTCTGGGTATGAGATAGCGCTTGGCAATGGCCACCTTGTCCTCTTCGGTATAGCCAGGAATCTCTATTACCTCCATCCTGTCTAGGAGGGGAGAGGGGATGGTATCCATGATATTGGCGGTGCAAATGAACATTACTTTGGAGAGGTCAAAGGGCACTCCCAGGTAGTGGTCCACGAAGGCGTGGTTTTGTTCAGGATCTAGGACCTCCAGGAGGGCTGAGCTGGGGTCTCCTCGGAAGTCGATTCCCAGCTTGTCCACCTCGTCTAGCATAAATACGGGATTGTTGGAGCCGGCTTGCTTTATGCCTTGGATGATCTTGCCGGGCAGAGCGCCGATGTACGTTCTGCGATGGCCTCGGATCTCTGCCTCATCACGGACACCGCCCAGACTGATGCGGACAAATTTCCTGCCTAGAGCCCGGGCAATGGAGCGTCCTAGTGAGGTTTTGCCCACACCAGGGGGACCCACGAAGCAAAGGATTGGTCCTTTGGCCGACTTTTTCAGCTTGAGAACGCTGAGGTACTCCAGGATGCGGTCCTTCACCTTTTCTAGGTCGTAGTGGTCTTCGTCTAGAATTTCCTTGGCGGCTTTCACGTCCAGGGTGTCTCTCGTGGATTTTTTCCATGGTAGCTCGGTTAGCCACTCCAAGTAGGTTCGAACAACGGTGGCCTCGGCAGAGTCGGGGTGCATCTTGGCCAGTCTCTTTAACTGGCGGCGGGCTTCTTTTCCCACGTCCTTGGGCATGCGAGCCCTTCTTATCTTCTCTTCAAACTCTTTGACCTCCTCCTCCCGCTCGTCTCCTTCTCCCAGCTCTTTCTGGATGGCTTTGAGTTGCTCTCGCAGGAAGTACTCTCTTTGAAGGCGTCCCATCTCCTCCTTGGCTTCTGTTTGGATCTTCTGTTGGACGGTGAGAAGTTCGATCTCCCTGTATAGGATCTGGGCCACCCTTTTGAGTCTATCCATAGGGTTGAGGGTTTCTAGGATTTGTTGGGCATCTTCCACTTTGAGGCCCAGGTTAGAAGCCACCAGATCTGCCAGCTTACCCGGATCTTCCAGGTTGTTGGCCACCACCACCAGGTCTGGTGGAATGGCTTTGCCTAGTGAGACGGCCTTTTCCAGTCCTTCCCTTACAGATCTGACAAGGGCTTCCGTTTCTAAGGTGGTCTCTTTTATCTCCGGTTCTTCCAAAATGGAGATTCTGATCCGGTAGAAAGGCTGTATCTGTGTGAACTCTTCGATTCTGCCTTTGGCCAGCCCTTGGACCAGGATCTTGATGCGACCGTCTGGAAGCTTGAGCATACGCATAATCATCCCTACAGTGCCCACCTGGTGGATGTCCTGGGGAGTGGGTTCTTCAATCTCCGCTCTCTTTTGGGCTACCAGAAAGATGAGCCTGTCTCGGGACAGGGCCTCATCCACTGCTTTTATGCTAGCCTCTCTGCCAACGAATAGGGGCAGTATCATGAAGGGGAAGGCCACCACGTCTCTGGTGGGGAGGAGGGGCAGTTCTCGGGGAATGGAGAACTCCTGCTCTTCACGGGGAGGAGTTTCCGGTTCCCTGTTTCCTCCTGGTATCCAGATGAGAGGAGCTTCCCTTTCGTTCTTTTCCATGGTCAATCCTCCTGCTTGATCTTCACGATTTGTTCCTCTTTCTTGAGAGGGATCTGGATGTAGAGGACCCCCTTGCGGAAGATTGCTCTGATTCCCTGGTTCTCTATGGGATAGGGGAGCTTGATGATCCTCCTAAAAGGCCCCAAGAACCTCTCCATCCTGAGAAAAGAAAGGGGGGCTGAACCTTGTTGTTTTTCTTTCTTGTTACCTTCGATCACCAGGTGTTTCCCCTGTAGGGTGAGCTTTACTTCCTGTGGGTCAATCCCGGGTATTTCTACTTCCAGGTAGAGAGTGTTCTTGGAGTAGTACATGTCCACTGGAGGGAAGATGGAATCTTCTATCTCTTGTGGACTTTCACTCCGCTCCAAGATGAAGAGTATTTCGGGCTTAACTCTGAAGCTCATGGGTATCCTCCAGGGTTTTGACTCTTTACAGAAGATAAGCCTAGTGGTAGAGCTTGTCAAAGCTTTGGCTTGTAGGGGACGGTATGGAGCTTAGGGATGCTATTCTAGGCAGGAGGAGCGTGAGGAGGTACAAATCTGATCCAGTGCCTAAAGAAGTATTAGAGGAGATCATGGACCTGGCTGTGTGGGCTCCCTCTGGGATGAACCGTCAGAATTGGTTCTTTGTGGTGGTGGCGGGTGACCTTAGAGACAGGGTGGTGGAGATCTGCTATCAGGGTTACCTCTCCTACATAGGAAGGAAAGTGGAGAAGGTCTTTAGCCATAAGCCCCATGTGGTGAGAGAAACCAGGAGTTTCTTTGCCACCTTAGGAGGTGCTCCTGTAGTGATCTTTGCCTATGCCGAGCCAGGGCCGGAAAGTATATTCACCGATGTCCAGAGTGTTTCGGCGGTTATCCAGAATATGCTTCTGTTGGCCCATGAAAGGGGCTTGGGTACCTGCTGGATGACGGGTCCTTTGAATATGGAGGAGGAGTTTAATAAGCTTTTGGGCGTTGATGGCAAGAAGCTGGTAGCCCTTATCACCGTGGGATACTCGGATGAGGTACCTAAGGTGCCTCCTCGAAGGGGAAAGAAGGTGGTGTACAAAGGTTTTCCGGAGGATGGGGAATCTTGACACCTGGTGGTGCAGGGGCTATTAGTCTTTTGTCTGGCGGTGTAGCTCAGCTGGTCAGAGCAGGCGGCTCATATCCGCCGAGTCGGGGGTTCGAGTCCCTCCACCGCCACTATACCTTTTGTCAATCTTGTCAATTTCTGAATTATTTCCATGTCTACTTTGACAATTCCTTCTTATTTCTTTTAGATTCATGTTATGTTTTCTTGGCTTTTTTGACTGTTTTAGGGGTGGTGCGAATTGGGTGCTGTTAGGCTAAAACTGAGGTTGGGGGAACTCCTTGTAAAGAGGGGGCTGGTTTCTCTTGAGCAGATAGAGGAGGCCCTCAAGATCCAGGCTACCACAGGAAAAAGATTGGGAGACATCTTGGTGGAGAGGGGGTACATCACCAGGGAGGCCTTAGAGGGGGTGCTTGAGGAGTATAAGGCCTCGGCGGAGGCAAATGGGGCTGTTTCTAAAGCGGATGAGGTGGATCATACTCTGGCTAAGCTCTTTCCTGAGAAGTTGGCTCGGATGTTTAAGGTGGTGCCTTTGAAGATGGAGAATGGTACCCTCCTTGTGGCCTCTCCCGATGTGTTAGACATCAGTACTTTGGACTATATCCGCTTCGCTACTGGTCACAATGTGAAGGTGATCCTCACTACAGAAGCCTTCGTAGAGAGTGTCATAGACAGGCTCTATAGCCCTCAGCTGGATATCTTGAAAGATGTCTTTGAGGAAGCGGAGATGGAGAGTGTGGAGGTCCTCAGTGAGGAGGAGCAAGAACTCACTTTTGGAGAAGATCTGGCCCATGAGGCTCCCGTTATTAGACTGGTTAACTATATAATAGCCGATGCTCTTTCCAAGAGGGCCAGTGATATTCACATGGAGCCTTACGAGAAGCGTTTCAGAGTAAGATTCAGGATAGATGGTGTCCTTTACGACCAGATGGATGTTCCCTTGCGTCTTAAGGAAGCAGTGGTGGCTAGGGTGAAGATTATGTCCAGTCTGGACATCATGGAGAGGAGGATCCCCCAGGACGGGCGGATAAAGGTGAGGATAAAGGGTAAGGAGGTGGACCTTCGTGTCTCTACAGTTCCTACTGTTTTTGGGGAAAAGGTGGTTATGAGGCTCCTGGAGAGGAGTGGATTGGTTTTCGATCTCACTCAACTGGGCTTCGAAGAGGAACAACTGAAGGTCTTTGTTGAAGCTACGGAGAAGCCTTATGGGATGGTTCTCATAACGGGACCCACCGGTTCTGGCAAGACCACCACCCTTTATTCCGCCCTTATCCGGCTCAACAGTCCAGAAGTGAATATCATGACCGTTGAAGACCCGGTGGAGTACAACTTTGAGGGGATAAATCAGGTGCAAATCAAAGAAGACATAGGACTCACCTTTGCCTCGGCCCTTAGGGCTTTTCTGCGTCAGGATCCTGATATCATTTTGGTGGGTGAGATCCGGGACATGGAGACGGCGGATATTGCCATAAAAGCGGCTCTGACGGGGCACTTGGTCTTCTCCACTCTTCATACCAACGATGCGCCTAGTACCGTTACCCGTCTTGTGGACATGGGAGTGGAGCCCTTCTTGGTGGCCTCTTCTTTGAATATGGTGGTGGCCCAGAGGCTGGTGAGAAAGATATGTGCCAACTGTAGGAAGGAGTATCACCCTCCCCCTTCCCTGCTGGAGAGGTTGGGGTTGGAGAGGGAAGAGGGGACTTTCTACAAGGGGGAGGGCTGTCAGGCTTGTAACGGGACGGGTTATAAGGGGAGAATAGCTCTTTACGAAGTGATGCCAATGTCTAAGCGGATAATGACCATGGTGGTGGAGAGGGTTACAGCTGACCATGTTCGCCAGGTTGCTTTGGAAGAGGGTATGGCGACACTTAGGGAGGTTGGTATAAGGAAGGCCAGGGAGGGCGTTACTACTCTAGAAGAGGTGATGAGGGTTACCACTTAGGAGGTGGTGCTATATGGACACTTTGGAAGAGCTTTTGCGTTATATGGTGGATAAAAATGCTACAGATCTTCACATCACTACGGGCGCACCCCCCAAAGTGAGGATGAGCGGGGAACTGGTGCCTGTTCCGGGCACCGAAGACTTGAGTCCTGCCGATACCCAGAGGCTTTGCTTCAGTGTCATGACTGACTCTCAGAAGCAAAAGTTTGATGAAGAACACGAGGTGGACTTCTCTTTTGGAATCAGGGGCCTGGCCAGATTCAGGGCTAACGTTTTTCGCCAGAGAGGGGCTGTGGCTGGTGCTTTTAGGCGTATTCCTTATGAAGTGATTCCGTTAGAGAAGCTGGGGTTACCCCCGGTGGTCTTCACTTTTGTGACCAAATCTAAAGGGCTCATCCTGGTGACGGGTCCTACAGGTTCTGGTAAGTCTACTACCCTGGCGGCTTTCATAGACAGGATTAACGAAACCTACAACAAACATATCATTACCGTGGAGGATCCCATTGAGTACCTCCATCCCCATAAGAAGTGTCTAGTGAACCAAAGGGAAGTTCACTCAGACACGGAATCTTTCAAGAGGGCCTTGCGTTACGTGCTGAGGCAGGATCCAGATGTGGTTCTTATAGGTGAGATGAGGGATCTGGAGAGTATAGCTGCAGCCCTCACCATTGCCGAGACGGGTCATCTTACCTTTGCAACCCTTCACACTAACTCGGCTGTGGAGACCATAAACCGTATAGTGGACTCTTTCCCTTCCCATCAGCAAACCCAGATAAGGTCCCAGCTATCTTTCGTTTTGGAAGGAATCATCTGCCAGCAGCTTTTGCCAAGAGCCGACGGTAGAGGGTTGGTTCTGGCTTCGGAGGTGTTGGTGATGACCCCTGCTGTGAGGAACCTCATAAGGGAGAATAAGCTCCATCAGATCTATTCGGTAATGCAATCGGGCCAATCCCATCACGGCATGCAGACCTTGAATCAGTCTTTGGCGTCCCTCTATGAGGGGGGGTTGATCACTTATGAACAGGCTCTCTTCTCTTCTCCTCGCCAGGAGGAGATAGTGACCATGCTGGACAGGATCAAGATGGGCTTGGGAACGGGGAGATGAGGAAGCTCTGGGGCGGCAGGTTTTCAGAGAATACCAATAGTTTGGTGGAGGCTTTTACCCAGTCGGTCCATTGCGATGCTAGGCTCTATAGAGAGGATATCAGGGGTTCCATAGTCCACTGTGAGATGCTGGTGAAGCAAGGCATCATCACTCCCGAGGAAGGCGAAAAGATCGTCCAGGGTCTTCTGGAGATTGAGAGGGAGATAGAGGAGGGCACCTTTCAGCCTGATCCTTCCATGGAAGACATCCATATGAATATAGAAGCCCGTCTTATGGAGAAGATAGGGCCTGTAGGGGGTAAGCTCCATACGGCCCGGAGCAGGAACGATCAGGTGGTGTTGGATGAGCGGTTGTACCTGCGCAGAGAGATAAGGGGGGTGGTGGATCTCATAAAGCACTTCCAAAAGGTCTTAGTGGTAAGGGCCCAGGAGCACGTGGATACTGTTTTACCAGGCTTCACCCACCTTCAACACGCTCAGCCTGTGAGACTGGCTTTTCATCTATTGGCTTATGTGGAGATGCTGGAGAGGGACAAGGAGAGGTTTCTAGACGCCCTCAAGAGGGTGAATGTTCTGCCCTTGGGGGTGGGGGCTTTGGCTGGGACCGTTCTTCCCATTGATAGGGATTGGGTGGCAAAAAAGCTGGGGTTTCCTAGAATATCGGCCAATGCCATGGATACAGTGGCTGACAGGGACTTCATTCTTGAGTTTTTGGCCAACGGAGCCATCACTGTGATTCATCTCTCCCGGATGGCTGAAGAACTGGTACTCTGGAGTTCTCCTGAGTTTTCTTTTGTGGAGTTGCCCGACTCTTATTGTACAGGTTCCAGCATCATGCCCCAGAAGAAGAATCCCGATGTGGCCGAGTTGGTCCGGGGCAAGAGCGGCAGGGTGGTGGGCAATCTGGTTTCTTTGCTGGTGGTGTTAAAGGGTCTTCCCCTGGCCTATAACAGGGACCTTCAGGAGGACAAAGAGCCCATGTTCGATACCGTGGATACCCTTAAAACGTGTCTCAAGGTGATGGCAGGCATGTATGAGAGAGCCTTGTTCAATGTCGAGGAGATGGAGAGGCGGGCCAAGGAGGGATTCACTAACGCCACGGACTTGGCTGATTATTTGGTGAGAAAGGGGGTGCCCTTCAGGGATGCCCATAGGATGGTGGGGGAGTTGGTGGCATATTGCATTGATAAGGGGAAGGTCTTGGAGGAACTCTCCTTGGATGAGATGAAGAGGGTGGCTCCTGTTGTGGAGGAGGACGTGTATGAGGTGTTGGACCTTCAAAGGGTGGTGGACGGTAGGAGCTCTTTGGGGGGAACTTCAAGGAAGCAAGTGGAGGAGAGACTAAAGATATGGGAAGAGTTGTTAAAGGAGGCTTAGCTGTCTTCTTTCTTTTTTTGGTGGTGGGGTGTGGTCACAAAACCCCACCTATACCCCCTCGTACCCTTATGCCTAGACCCGTTGATGTGAAAGAGGTGAGGGTGAGGCCTGATGGGGTTTATCTACTCTTCACCTTACCTTCCAGGTACGTGAGGAGGGGAAGTATCGACACGGGGATCTACTACCGGGTTGATAGGTGTGTGGGTAGCCACTGTTCCTCTGTGGCAAGTGGGAGAGAGGATCCTGGGAGCCTAGTGGTGGTGAGAGATCCCAATGCTGAGGAGGGGATGTTCTATCATTATGTGATAAGGCCCAGGGTAGAAGCCAAAGGGATACCTGTGGATGTTCCAGTGAAGATAGGGCCTTTCCCCTCTCCTCCCCGGGACCTGAAGGTGGAAGCTTTTCAGGGGAAGGTGGTGCTTTCATGGAGGGGTGAGGGTCGTTTTGCTGTATACAGGAGGGTGACGGTAGGGGAGTACTCTCTTAGGCCTTTAGGCGTAGTGGCAGGTGGCGGGTATGAGGATCTATCTGTGGATAACGGTGTCACTTATCACTATGTGGTGAGGAGATGGGAGAAGAAAGGCCTTTTGGTAGTAGAGAGCGCGCCTTCCAAAGAGGTGGTAGCCACTCCCATGGATCTGGAGCCGCCTCCAACTCCTCAAGGGCTTACAGCTCATTACCGAGAGGGAGCACTTTATATAGCCTGGGATCCTGTGAATGCCAAAGATCTGGCTGGGTATTACCTATATCGTAGAGTTCAGGGGGGAGAGTGGTCCCCTGTGGTCAAAGAGGCCCTGTACCAACCCCTTTATGTGGACAGGGATGTGAGTCCTGGAGTGAATTATGAGTATAAGGTGGTGTCTGTGGATCAGGCAGGCAATATCAGTGAGCCTTCTCCTCTGATAAAGATAAGGATTCCAGCTGAAGGGAGGTAAGGGTGCATCATTTTCAGTACAGGGTCGGAAAGCTCTACTGTGAGGAAGTCCCTTTGGAGGAGATTGTTGAGAAGGTGGGAACTCCCTGTTATGTCTACAGTTATGCTACTCTAGTGCGTCACTACCGGGTGATGGATGAGGCCTTCTCTTCCTTTCCCCATCTCATCTGTTTTGCTGTTAAGGCTAACTCCAACTTGGCGGTCCTCCGGGCTCTGGTGAGAGAGGGAAGCGGTATGGATATTGTCTCCGGCGGAGAGCTTTTCAGGGCCTTGAGGGCCGGAGCGGATCCTAGGAAGATGGTGTTCGCGGGGGTGGGCAAAACGGAGAAAGAAATGGAGTATGCCTTAAGGGTGGGTATACTCATGTTCAACGTGGAATCGGAACAGGAGCTTGAGACTCTTCAGGAGGTGGCCTGTCGTTTGGATACCAAGGCTCCTGTAGCCCTGAGAGTCAACCCAGACGTGGATCCCCAAACCCATCCCTACATTTCCACAGGGCTGAGGAAGAGTAAGTTCGGGATTTCTATAAAAGGGGCGGTGAAGGAGTACGAAAAGGCCATGTCCCTTCCCTGCATAGAGGTGAAGGGGGTCCATTGCCATATAGGTTCCCAAATCACCCAGGTGGAGCCCTTTGTGGACGCCCTGCAGAGGGTTTTGGTTTTGGTGGAGGAGCTGCGGGATAGGGGAGTGGATATCTCTTACGTGGATATGGGGGGTGGTTTGGGTATTCAATATAAAGACGAGGATCCTCCTCCTCCCTCCGAGTTGGCCCGGGCTGTGGCTCCCCTTTTGGATGGTAGAGATCTCACCCTCATCCTGGAGCCCGGCCGGGTTATTGCTGGTAATGCGGGTATCCTCCTCACTCGGGTTCTTTATTTGAAGAGGGGGGAACTGAAAAACTTTGTGGTGGTGGACGCTGCTATGAACGATTTGGCCAGACCCAGTCTTTACGGTGCCTACCACGCCATTTTGCCAGTGGAGGAAAGACCTCTCCAAGGCATGGTGGCCGATGTGGTGGGTCCCATCTGTGAGAGTGGGGATTTTCTGGCCCAAGACCGGGAATTGCCGGCCTTGTACCGGGGAGATCTTCTGGCGGTGATGAGCGCCGGTGCCTACGGTTTTACTATGTCTAGCAACTATAACTCTCGTCCTCGGGTGGCAGAAGTTATGGTGAAGGGGGGCGAGTTTTGGGTGGTGAGGGAAAGGGATACTTACGAGGACATGGTAAGGGGGGAGAAGATTCCTGCTTTTCTGCTGGAGGGGTGATCGGTGTTTTCCTTTTCCAAACTTGCGGGTAGCGGCAACGACTTCATACTGGTGGACAACATGGCGGGTCAGGTGGACGTAGATGCATTTCGGGAGAAGATTTCCAAGGTTTGTGCCAGAGCCCAATCCGTGGGTGCTGATGGCATCATCTTTCTGGAGCTTTCACCTAAAGCCCATTTTAGATGGCGCTTTTTCAACTCCAATGGCTCCGAGGCAGAGATGTGTGGCAACGGTGGCCGATGTGCCGCCCGCTTTGCCTTCGAGAGGGGTATAGCCCCCAGGGAGATGACCTTCGAAACCCTGGCTGGACTCATAAAAGCTCAGGTGTTGGATGGGGGAAGGGTCGAGGTTCAGCTCCCAACTCCCCACGGGTGGAGGTGGAGGGAGAGCCTATCCCTGGATGGAAGGATCTTGGAATACTCCTTCGTGAATACGGGGGTACCCCACGTGGTGGTCTTTGTGGAAGACCTGAATGATGTGGATGTTCGGGGGTTGGGTAGGAAGATCAGGTTTCATGACCGGTTTTCCCCTGCTGGAACCAACGTCAACTTTGTCCAAGTACTGGGGGAAGGATGCCTGGCCCTCCGTACTTATGAGAGGGGTGTGGAGGACGAGACCCTGGCCTGTGGCACGGGGGCTACTGCTGCGGCCCTCATCTATTTGGGCAACCGGGAGAGTGGGCATGTGGAGGTCCTGACCAGGAGCGGTGAGGCCCTGGTGGTAGAGAAGAGGGGAAACGAAGTCTATCTCCAGGGGGGTACCCGCTGGGTCTATGACGGCCAGCTCAAATCTGAAGCATGGGAATGGTGAGTTAAGTGAATGGTGAAGAGTAGGAGGTTGACAGAAACATAAAGGTAAAAACCTTAGGAGGCGGATATGTTTAGGGGATCTATAGTGGCAATTGTTACACCTTTCCGCAATGGAGAGGTGGACGATGAGAGGCTCAGGGAGCTGGTGGAGTATCATATCTCTAATGGTACCCACGGCATCGTGCCTTGCGGTACTACAGGGGAGTCGGCCACCCTTTCTTACGACGAGCACAAGAGGGTGGTGAAGATTGTGGTGGACCAGGTAAAGGGTAGGGTACCTGTCATTGCTGGATCGGGCTCCAACTCCACTGCTGAGGCCTTAGAACTTACCCGTTTTGCTAAGGAGGCAGGAGCCGATGCTGCTTTGGTCATCACCCCTTACTACAACAAGCCTCCCCAGGAGGGACTTTACGGGCATTACTCTTATTTGGCTCGGGAGGTGGACTTTCCCATTGTCATTTACAACGTGCCCAGCAGAACGGGTGTGGATATTCTGCCCCAGACTATTGCCCGCCTATCGGAGCTGCCTCAGATCGTGGGAGTGAAGGAGGCCACGGGTTCCGTGAGGCGTACCACGGATATCCTGGCTCTGGTGAATAAAGAGGACTTCTGTATTCTGTCCGGTGACGACTTCATCGTCTATCCCCTTTTATGCGTTGGGGGCAAGGGGGTCATCTCTGTGGCAGCCAATGTGGCTCCCCGTATGATGGCGGATCTGGTGGAGGCCTTTGAAGCCGGGGACCATGCCAAGGCCAAGGAGCTCCACTATAAGCTCCAGCCCCTGTGTGAGGCCATGTTCTATGAGACCAATCCCATCCCTGTTAAGACGGCCCTGGCGGAGATGGGTCTCATCGCCGAGGAGATCCGCATGCCCCTGTGTCCCATGTCTCCTGCCAATCGGGAGCGACTGAGAAAGGTCCTCTTGGACATGGGACTTATCCATCACTGAGGTGGAGTTATGATAGGCGTGGTGGTGACGGGTGTGGCAGGTAGGATGGGCTCCACCATTGCCCGCTTAGTTGAAGAGGATTCCCAGCTCACCCTGGTGGGAGCCACTGAGGCTCCCGGTCATCCCTGGGTAGGATGGGACCTTAGAGGCTTTTTGGGCGTGGGAGAGGGGGTGAAAGTGACATCCTCTTTGGATGAAGCCATCACTGTGGAGACTCGGGTGGTGATAGATTTCACTCTCCCCCAGGCCACTTTGGCCCATCTGGAGACAGCGGTGAAGGAAGGGGTGGCCATGGTCATCGGGACAACAGGTATTACTGGGAAGGATCTGGAAAGGGCTCGGTCCTTGGCCTCCCGTATTCCCTGTGTGTGGGCTCCCAACATGAGTGTAGGGGTGAATCTCCTTTTTAAGCTGGTGGGGGAGGTGGCTCGTATCCTTGGGGAGGACTACGATGTGGAGATCGTTGAGATCCATCATCGGTTCAAGAAAGATGCCCCCAGCGGTACTGCCGTGCGTCTGGCGGAGAAGGTGGCTCAGGCCCTGGGGCGGGATCTGGATCAGGTAGGGGTCTATGGTCGCCACGGCATGGTGGGAGAGCGTAATAGGGAGGAGATCGGTGTTATGGCTCTTAGGGGGGGCGATGTGGTGGGGGAGCACACCGTGATTTTTGCCGCTTTGGGTGAGCGGGTTGAACTTACCCACCGGGCCCACAGCCGGGAGACCTTTGCTAGGGGAGCCATTAGGGCAGCCAAGTGGGTGGTGGATATGGCTCCGGGCCTCTACGACATGGCCCAGGTTCTGGGACTCTAGTGAGTGAGGATGAAGGCTTAAAGGATGAGGGATGAAGAGAAGACGACCTCATCCCTGGATTCTCCCGTCAGGACCCGTTTCGCTCCCAGCCCTACGGGATACCTCCACCTGGGCAATGCTCGAATAGCCCTCATAAATTACGTAGTGGCCCTCCAGTCTCGGGGGGCCTTTCTGTTGCGTATGGAGGACACCGATCCCGAGAGGAGCCGTCCTTATTATGTGGAGGCTATAAAAGAGGATCTAAAGTGGCTGGGTCTCTCCTGGCGTGGGGAGGTGGTTTTCCAGAGCCAGAGGATGGAGGTTTACAGGAGGAAGGCCTGGGAGCTGTGGGAGAAGGGGCTGGCCTATCCCTGCTTCTGTACCAGGGAAGAACTGGAAGCCCACCGCCAGGAGTGCATGAGAAAGGGAAGGCCTCCCCGCTACAGCGGCAGGTGTAGGGGTCTTTCTCAGGATGAGATTCAGGCCCGAGTGACGGAGGGAGAACCCTTTTCTCTGCGTTTCAGGGTGGACCCCAGGTCCCGGGTTCGTTGGCGGGATGTCATAAAGGGCTCCAAGAGATTCAGGGGCAAGGATCTGGATGACATCGTCCTTTTACGGGCTGATGGTACCCCCACCTATCACCTGGCAGTGGTGGTAGACGACGGGGAGATGGGTATCACCCATGTTATCCGGGGCGAGGATCATTTGGCCAACACTCCTTATCATATCCTCCTTTTTGAGGCTTTTGGTTATCCTGTGCCTGCATTTGCCCATGTGCCCCTGGTACGAGCTCCGGAAGGTGAGGTGCTGGAAAAGCGGGAGGGTGGTCCTTGGACCTTGAAGCGCCTCCGGGAGGAAGGTTATTTGCCCTTGGCCGTGTTCAACCTCCTCATCGCTCTGGGCTGGAATCCACCCCACAAACCCCCCATCACCTGGGGAGAGGTCCTGGAAGCTTTTTCGCTGGAAGAGATCTCTTCTTCTACCGTCACTTTTTCCCCCTCTACCCTAGTCTCGATCAATAGGAAACTCATAGCCACAGCACCACTGGAAGAGATTCTGGGGGCTTTGGAGCCTTTTTTGCCCTCCAACTTCCCATGTGAAAGGCTGGAAGAAGCCGTGGCCTTGGTTCGAGAGAACACTTCCACTTTAGTAGAGCTGGCTCAATGGGTGGAGAAGCTGGTAGTGGGACCGGGTCCGGTGGAACTCACAGAGGAAGAGGGTGCCATCCTTCGAGCCCTTGTTTTTTCGAAGGGGGAGGGAATCACCTGGCTGGAAGCCATGGAGGGGAAGGCAAAGGAGATGGAGAAGGAAGGAAAACGCCTCCTCTTTAGGGCTGTAAGGAAGGCCCTTCTAGGCTTGCCCCAGGGTCCTCCTATGAAGGAGTTGATAGCTTTCCTGGGAGAAAGGGAGACGTCTAGGAGACTGGCAGATGTGATCACTGATGGGATTGAAAGTTCCTAGGATAGGTATTCGAGTCTTTTATCCCGACTTTGACAGTTTCAAGATGGAACTTCTCAGATATCTCGCTCTCAAAGTACAGGGTGGTGAGATCATAATAGACCACGCTCACCTCAGGCTTGAACAGACTCAACTCCCTTATCCCCTTGTGTGTGTGCCTTTTGAGGTCCTTCTCTTTTTCACTGAGTACATCCAGTGCCCTTTTTCAGCTCATGGCTCATAGCTCATAGCTCATAGCTCATAGCTCATAGTTCATAGCTCATAGTTCATAGCTCACAGCCCATAGCCATCCGCTAGCAGCCGTCAGCCAGCAGCTAGCATCATCATCCACCCTGCCCACAGTGCAGATGGTCTTGCGTT
>Ga0190315_1000491_pt1 | contig 19885 bp, 17 predicted proteins | sample 48701101_MG_FD_161673 | JGI IMG/M metagenome (GOLD analysis project Ga0190315, IMG submission 161673) | Hydrothermal vent sediment bacterial communities from Southern Trench, Guaymas Basin, Mexico - 4870-11-0-1_MG | ecosystem: Environmental > Aquatic > Marine > Hydrothermal vents > Sediment ...
TGGGGTAGTGGAGGGGTGTAGCGGCGTATCGTCGTAGTGTCTCAGCAACTTAATTTTTAGATATTTTTATAATACAATAAAAATAAATATGTTATACGAAAAAGGTTCTCTGATACATTGAGTGGCAGTCCTCCACCGCGCCCTCCTCCTTCACCCGAATGCCAGCTAAAAGCGTTTCACCATGTATGCGCCGCAACGCGCATACCCGTGTCTCCGGTAGTACTCGCGAACGCCGATTCCACTCGTGACCGCGACCCTTCCGAACCCGTTCTCGCGAGCGAGATTCTCTGCCGCCGCAAGCAGTTTAACTCCGTATCCCCGGTGCTGCCACTGATCCCCCCAAAAACGCGCAATCCACACACCAACCCGACCTCCGCGTGCATCGTGATAGCATCTCGAAGTCACCAAACCTCGCATTGAAAAGCGGGGCATCATGACCCGATGGGGGTCGCGTATATGTGATGAGGACGAGCGCGAACAGAGGTGGGGTGGGCGAATATTCATCCATGATACTCTGGTGTGAGATTCGTGTTGTATTAGTACGGACAGTGGGAAAAATATATACCATCATGATCGCCAATTCACCTTGAATGACACCAGAACTTTTGCAAGAATATATAAAATTTTGCAAGATTCGTGAAAAAGCAGAGAGAACCAACATCATTGATCTTTCATCATGTTCTTGGTTCTATCCTACCAGTTTACTTCCGCTAGCTGATTTTTTAAGAGATAATAAGAGCTCAATGGAATATATTTCACCACTGTCCAGTGTTCAAAGTTACATTTCAACCGTCACGAAAAAGAGTTATTCAAAAGGTGCGACATACGTGCCAATAATAAATTTGCCACAAGACAAGAATCAAGCAAATGAAATTATAGATATATTACAAAATCTACATAATAATGGTAAAGATTATGGTGGTAGGGATGCTTTTACATATCTGGTTGCCGAACTCATTGATAATGTTTATCAACATTCTGAATTTTCTAATGCGTGTGTGATGGCACAAAGATATGAAAGAAAAGGATTTGTAGAAATCACAATCTTTGACAACGGGATATCAATACCCATTAGTTTTGAAAATGCCAGACATCGTTTTTCATATGACTGTTATGCTATCGTCGATGCGCTTAATGGCAAATCTACTAAAAACGATGTTGAAAGAGGCTATGGTCTTCGTAGTTTAGTGAGTTTATATGTAAAAGGCATTGGTGGTGAATTGTTGTTGGTCTCCAGAAATGGTGCAGTATATAAGAAAAAAAGTGAGGAAAAATGTTATAATATAGAAGGTACATATAGGTTAGCAGGGACGTTGGTCAGCATCAGGATACGATATCCTGCACCAGTGGTGGACGACATATATAGCTATATCGAAGATTGACATTGGTGCGGACACGTACCAATATACTTAAATACAATGTGTTTACAACTCCCTTAACCGAATGGATGTATACAGAGGTCGAGACATATGCCCGCATCAGACGACGTGGAAACAATATGGATTAAAGATGTTATAGCTCAGAATTTGGCATTGAGGCATTCGGCTGATAGATTGTTTGATTGCATCAGCTCCTTAAAAAATACTAACGTGGTCATCGACTTTCATGGCGTTCACACGGCAAGCCGGTCTTTTATGCACCAATTTTTGCGTAGATTAGAAAGTAGCAACAATCACGATATTGATTGCATTAATATGTCAGAGAATGTAAAAAAGATGCTTGACATAGTTAAATCACCTAATAAAAAACCCATGATTGTGAATCCAAAATCGGAAAGAGTGGTATGTTCAGCTTCAGACACATTCAGCCACAACGTTGGAGAAGACAATTTTAGCATACAGAAAAAAAAAGTTTCTTCTTTGGTGCCACTCGAAAGTTTTGAGATGCACTCTCTGATATTAAAAGAAGATAATATCTTCAAAAAACTTTAGAAATTCTCAAACCCAAAAAAAAAGTTTTTTAGGAATATCTTTCTTTTCAAAACCAGTCAACCAACTCACAAAACCATTCCGATCACCCGATTCAGTCTGACCCCCAAACACACGCTCTGCCCGTCTCCTGAAGTCACTAAACCCCGGACTTAAGTCCAGAGCCTGTACATCGCGCCCCTTGCATTCGGCTTGGCTGCGCCGGTGTTCTGCACGTAATTCAGCCAGTAGCGAAACTGTGTGTAGATCATGGCAGAGTTTCCTGTGTCCCATGCATAAGGAACCAGAACCTGACACCACATAAACCCATCACATTACAGACATCCGAACCGGATAGTAGTGGACACACGACTTGAAATCAACAACTTCTAAAACGATTCTATCGACACCAGACTCGTGTGACTACTCCTAATCTCCGGAAGGATTTCCGGCAGAATGTGGACTTCTGACTTACGTTGTTCGGAAAATGGGTCTATGGATATCGGTTTCGATGGACGTGTGGGCTTGTTCACCTTTGGTCATCTCCGAGTTACCCCCTCTGAATAGCCGCATCGCCCCTCACACAAAGATAGACGAAAGACGTTTCACCATGTATGCGCCGCAACGCGCATACCCGTGTCTCCGGTAGTACTCGCGAACGCCGATTCCACTCGTGACCGCGACCCTTCCGAACCCGTTCTCGCGAGCGAGATTCTCTGCCGCCGCAAGCAGTTTAACTCCGTATCCCCGGTGCTGCCACTGATCCCGGCGAGGGGTGTTCCCGATCGCAACCATCCCCCCGTACACGACCAGTTCACGCACAAGAGCAGCACCTGCGAGTTCTGCCCGGTGCGGGGAATCCGGAAACCTGAGCCGCAGAAAGCCGATCAGAATATTCTGTTTCACGTCCTCAAACGATAGGAAATGCTCGGTTCCGCCGCATGCCTCGTAGCTCTCGTGAGTGAGTTCGATCTTCTCAGGTTCCAGCCCGTGCAGCGCCGCATGTCCAGCCTCACGGCACCTGATGCAGACGCAACGACTCCCGCCCATCGATCTCAGTCTCTCTCCTGCGATCTGGCGGATGTTACTCCTGGTGACCCCGGCTACTACCTGCTGCGCGGGGATGTCCCGCTGAACCCGCTGCAACCGGACCCACCTCGGGAGTGTCGCTTTGATTCGTGCGAGGAGTTCCGCTGCCTCGTCGTTTCCAAGCGATCGGTAGCTGCCGTCCTTCCACAACTGGTGCAGAACGGTTCCGTCGGTAACAAGCGTGGGGTAAATCTTCAGATGGTCAGGGCAGAATCTTGGGTCACTGAAGAGCGTCTCAAACATCCGCAGGTCGCAGTCAGGATCGGATCCGGGAAGCCCGATCATGATGTGAAACCCGACTTTTAGCCCGCTGTCTCTCAGCCTCCGATTTGCGTCAACTGAGTCCTGCACGGTATGCCCGCGACGCACAGCCGCAAGCACGCGGTCGTGGATGCTCTGAACCCCGACTTCCACCTTCGTTGCGCCCATCTCGAGCAGACGGTCGATCTCAGTTTCGCTCAGGCAATCCGGGCGGGTCTCAAAGGTGATTCCGATATTCCTGACCGCTGCGGTCTCGTTTGCAGCGATGATCGATTCGAGGTCAATGTCGAAGTCGATGTCAGGGAGGGGATGGGGGGTAGAGGTGGAGCGGGGGCTGGGGCTGAAGTCGTGATCGGGCTTCTGGCTCGCGGTCTCAGAGAAATCCGCGGAATTTGAGGAATCAGCAGCATCGTCGAAATCGTTCATAGCCGAGAGAGCCCGCCCGACGAACCACCGCTGGTACTCAGGCGGTCGGGCTGTAAACGTCCCGCCCATAACGACCAGCTCAACCTTGTCAACAGGGTGCCCGATCTTCCGCAACTGCCGCAGGCGAACCGCAGTCTGCTCGTACGGATCGTAGCCGCACGATATCGCACGCATCGTGGCGGGCTCCCGCCCCATGTAGCTCTGCGGCGTGCCGAACCTGGACGCGGGACCGCCCGGGCACGGGATGCACGCACCATGCGGGCATGGATACGGCGAGGTCATCACCGCAACCACTGCAACGCCTGATATCGTGCGAACCGACTTTCGCTGGAGCACCCTGATCGCACGCATTCGCTCGTCGGCAGAACAGAGCGCAAGAATATCCGAATTCTTTGGCAGATTCGGGAGCCTATATCTTGCGCTGACCCGTTTCTTTGCGATGTCAAGTTCGCGATCGCTCGTTATCTCGTTCTGCAGGATCTGTTCAAGAATCTCGCGGCAGGCTCGTTCAAACATTTGCGTATGGGTAAATGGTTTCGGTTGTACTTAATTGTCTACTGGTCTTCCAGTCATCAGCATATAGTCGATAAAGTATAGTACTGCCCCGGTTGGCAGCATAGATACTCGAGTTACCATACAAAACAGCGAAGAACCTGAACTAATCGATGATTAATGCTTCTGCATCTCGTTCTTGCTTTGATGATGGAGCAGCTCATTTTAGTATCTCCTGAAACACTTTACGCAGTTCTTGTATAATCCTGGCACAATATCTGGCATCGTCCCGTGTTGCCACCACTCCCGGATATCGATATTGTACGCTGTACGGGGTAAGATCTGTGAGCATGTCCCGATATTGCTCAAGTTCGGGTACTTCACTGACTATCAAATCAAGCAGCGTCTCCAATGAATGGGTTCGTGGTGGTTCGATGTTGCAGGCTATGAGTAATGCCTTGAGGTATTTCTCGGCGCACTGCTGTGAATGGAAGCATATTATTGTAGCAAATCGTCTGACATGTATTTTAAAGAGTTCTTCAACCGCCAAATAATCTTCTTCGGCTTTTACTGCCCATTCTTTGACCAGTTCTTCATTCATACAGCACCTTCCCCAGGTTCATGATCTTCTTGATGAACGGATCCCCTATCTCAATCCGGTGTTCTATTTCGTCAGGCGTGCGCACAATGATGTCCATAGGCAGTAGTCTGGGTCTTGCGATCCTGGAAATGTCGGCTGCTTTGCGGATGGGTGAGCCATCGACATCCATCACGACCAGAAGATCCAGATCACTCTCTCGGGTCGGCTCCCCCCACGCTCTTGAGCCAAAGAGGATTATCTTATCGGGATGGAAGTGTTTCACAATCTTTGAAACCATCTCTCCGATGAGTGTGTCTGTTACATCCGGGACGGTTAGGCGGGTTGGGTTGGTCATTTTTGCATCCTCCAGGAATTGGAAAATCATAACTATCATCGCTCTTTTTCATCTTTGGAGTTTTTTTATAAGATCTTTTGCTGCGCTTTGAGCTAACATTTTTATTTGCACCATCTGCTAATCTTATTAATTGGTCATTTCCAACTTTTAGTATATATGTTTCGTCCGGAGTTGCGGGTGCGTCAGGGACATGGACCCTTTTGGGGGGTCGGGCAGGAGTTGGGAGTGTTGACACCGATAGCGAAGCCGAGTCAGTATCCGCGGTAGTCTCTGCCTCTGCGCATGATCTCAGTAACCATGACTTCGTCACCAACGACCGCCTAAATGATTCTGAAACCTCCGACTCGCAGCCGGTACAATTCAGGATTCGTACTGTGCAATTTCTTTATATCTGCTTTTGCACGTCTTTTCATCGGATACGACATCAACTCTCCGAGATTTGACAGGATTCGCTCACGTTCGGTATATTGTAAACTTTTAAGCTGTTTTCGAGCGGTCTCTCCAATCAATATCCTATATTTCATCGAGACTCGCGAATTCTTCTTTGCAAAGAATTTTTCGCTGACGTTCTATAAAAGCATCATCATAATCAAAATGCTCCAGCCACATATCGAGCGCGTCGGTCACTGCCCCGCCGAGATCGATGTTCAGGTCACGGCATCTGCTTTTGAACATGTGATAAATCCCTTCATCCACCTCTTGAACCAGTTGAGCTGACATACTGTGTAACTATTGATGGAACCAGTTATAATTTTTGGTGCTTTGTTATAGAGGGGTTTTTCGTCGTCGGTGTACCATTCGCCGTGCATCAGAGGTGCCGATACCCACGATACATCTCACAGGAATCGCGGTGAGATAATGCTTAAGTGGTTTAAAACACCTCGTAATAGCAGCAATGAGCGAACTACTTCATGCAAAACATAAAGTAAGGTGGGCAACCACCCCAAGCGATGAATACGAGAGCCTGAAATCGACCATCGAGGTACTCTCTGACAACGAACTTCTAAAACAGATTCGGGAGAGCAGGGAAGATTACCGTCTTGGAAGATTCAAGAAGTTATCTGAACTGATTGATACTTAATTCAATGCTTTCACATCCAGTTCTCACATTCTAAAGCTATGATCAAGACAATTTTCTCTTTTTCGTGAATTTTAAACATGACCTTCACCTTTTCTCAAAATATATCTCCCAGATATTGGAAAGGGTATCTTTAAACTGATTTTACAATTATCGAGTCTCTTAACATGCGGCACAGTGGAACCAAACTCCCAAACGACTGCTCCCTATTGGAGTTGAACAAGCCCTCTGATATGATCAGATATTCCCACTTATCCGGCTGCCGAATATCGTTGGTCTTCGTTGTCATCGACGCGCTCTGACACCAGCTATGCGCCGCTTTTGCTTTTATTACTACCTGTGTTTTATCTAAATCCCTATCTGCTTTTGTTTCGACAAGATATATCGTTTCATCAGTTTTTACAATGAAATCAATCTCATAATTTCTTAAAATCTCGTATTCATCCCTATAAGGGATTTTTAATCCGTGTTTCTTATCGAGTTTTGCATAAGCTTTGACCTCTGCTGACGGTTCCAAAACCTCTGCGATAAAATCTCTTTCAAACCCGCCGCCAACGATCGAGAACCCTTGTCTTGGATAGATGCATCGGTGGGTGTCTATGGAATATTTTTCCCTGAGCATCAGCCGTCCAACATCTGATAATCGCTTCCAGACTCCTTTTTGCTCATATCTCAGAACGCCTACCATACGCAGAATCGCTTTCCTGACATTATTTACTACGTGATCAAATACCAGCGTGTAGTTTAGAACCTGATAATTTCTTGGATCTGAAAAGTCCACAGTCTCTCCAAAAAGATGATCAGTGACATATTCATCTATTATGCCTGCGACCTCAGCCAAATGCCCTGAAAGTGTCTGCGTCTTCCCCCTCCTTTGCCACCGCTTGCGCTGCCCGGCTTAAAAAATAATTATAGTCAAAGTATTTATTTTCTAATTTCCAATTCTTTGTCTTCTTACCAGACTCTACATGCGTCTCCTGGATTATCAATTTCCCAAGGGAGTCCCTTAAATCTGAGAAATCGCCAAGAGATTGATATTTTGGAATCGCTGATACATCAATCTGGCTTAAATCGAGAACTGGGCTCTGGTCGTATATCTGTATGGGCCATGCTATGTCATACTCTTCGATTCGATGAGGAATGGCATCGACCGGGATTAAATCACCTGTTGATGTTGCTTCGCTGGTATCGCCTGAACCGATGAGATATCCCCCTCTCCTCAATCGTTCATAGAACTGCCTGAATTTCGGGTGTTCAACAACAAAGAGGAAATCATACGACGACGATGGTATTCTGTTTCCTCGTATATCCTCGATAGATTCCTTTTTAGCCTGCCAAATCTCTGGATATCTTTCTTTTGGAAACATCAATCGTAAACCTCGCCCTACAACCTGTTCCAATAGTAAATCTGCATCTGTTGCACGCAACACCACCGTAACACAGATATTATCTCTGTCAAACCCCTCTCTAAGCATTAAAACTGAAATGACGACGTTTAATGGATCAGTGTTATCATCGATTCTGTCAAGGTCTTTTCTCGCCGTTTCCAACTCGTGATCAGATAGTTTGGTGTGTAGGGCCATGACCCTCCGATCATCATACACAACTCCACCATCATCTGTTAAATTCGATAGGTGCTCTTTTACCATATCCGCTACCTTCGTTTCTTCGCATAGAACCATCATTACAGGTTTTTTATCGATGCCTTTTTCTTTAAATCCACTCGCCAACTGCTCCAACTTCTTCCTTCCAATCTCCAAAAGAACTTTTTGACCTGCTGATAGCCCTATGATCTCCCCTTTCTTTTTCCCCGCCTCTGGCTTCTTTCGCTCCGCTCTGAAATCCAGATAGTCGAGTCTTTCACCTGCTATAGACTGTCTCTCTTCTAAAAACAATTGTTTGACAAGCATATCTCTCATTGCCTGAAGAAGATCATAATCATAGATGATATGTGGAAAATATTCTTTTTGAGTGCCGCTACCAAAGAATGGCGTCGCAGAAAAATCAAACTGGATGAATAGACCTGCATCTTCAGCGTGCCGCTCATTCAAACGAACGTAGAGCAGATTCATGAACTTTCTCCAGATCAACTCCTCATTCCGTGCGCCTTTCTTGCCGTGAACATGGTGTGCCTCGTCATTCATCACAACGAGACCCGGGAATTCCGATAAAAAGTTGGCGATGATCTCCCCTCTTGGCTCCTCTTCTATCTCTTCCCCCGTGTAGTACACCAAGAGCGATGGTGCATCCTTTTTGAGTCTGAACTGCTGCCAGTTGGTCAACAGCACAAAAGCCCCATCTGGCGGCGTGGTATTTGTTCTGACATCTGATGGTTCCAGTATCTCAAGATGGAACTTTGGCTTCCAATCAGGAGGCATGAAGAGAGGATTTTCGTAATCTGAGGTTTGTGGATCCCTGTTACCAGTATCGGGATTTTTTCTTCCTTTGAATGAGTCAAGAAGTCTGTTTAAAACCTCGCGACCCGGAGCAACCACCAGAAATCGATAGGAGTACCAATCTTTACTCTCACCTGCTGCCCCTTGTGGCTTTTCGTTGTTTATGGAATTGAAATACTGCCAGACCAGTATTGCTGCAAGGATGTACGTTTTTCCGGTACCTGTCGCCATCTTGAAGCAGTACTTTGAGAATGGGATGTTCATGACCTCGTCATAAACAGGCTTGCTGCTGTGTACGTATTCGGGTGCTATATTCTCAAAGAGTTCCCCAAGGCTCTTTGCCTGTAGTATCTCATGGCAGTAGATGATCGTCTCGATGGCTCGCTGCTGCGCGGGATAGAACTGGTTTTCCGCGTCATCGCCTCTATCGAACCAGTAGTGTAGCAACTGGTAGGTGGTCTGTGTCATGCCATGCCATCCCTCTTTTACCCACGCATCGACCTCGCCTTTCAACGCATCTGCAAGGTAGAGTTGGGAGTGGTTGCTTTTGGTTTTTCTCGGCATCTTATCCAATTTTATCCACTCCTTCAAGCTGCAAGTTCCTCCACGTATTCTTCCCTCTTAGACCAAAGCAAAGGTTTCATTCCATACTGTTGAAGAGCACTTGTTATCTCAGGCTTTATCTCTTGTTCAGTATCATTCAAAACCCCATAAGCAGTAGATTTCACAGGTCTGGCATCTTTTGTATCTGTCCATACAAAGATTAGCATGCTTATACTCTGACGGGTTGGCTGATTTATGGCTCTAATAATTCTTTCAGGTCGTTTTTGAGATGCTGGAATCACAAAATCGAAAGATTGGTCAAATCCACTCTTTCCTGCAAACTTCACTGAAGGTGTAAAGCGTATCTGGTGGGCGCGGAAGTACGTCTCCACGTCTTCTCTGAAAACACTCGCTACCATTGGTTTAGCCATTACGAACAGATCGTTTACAGCAAGCATTGCCTGAATTATATTGTGCTTCTTTTGTGGGAAGTTTTCGGTTCTTGCTTCTACAATAATCTCATCACCTTGAAGACGGGTACCAAAACCAGTTAGTATCGAGTGTAGCAACCGTCTTCTTTTCTCTGTGCCGATATCAAAACCGCTCAGTTCAAGGTCTCTGATTGTATAGCCATCATCTGTAAGAATAAGCGCATCACCAGCTTTTTTTACGTATATCTGTAAATGATCATTGTGGCGGTCAAGGAAAGGTGTGGTGATTTCACAGACTCCGTCTATATCCTTCGCATTGATTTTCTGCTTGAGCCATTCCACATAAGCATCAACCAGATCCTGACACTCGTTAAAACTCATTTAATGTCGACCTCCGGTATATTTTAGGTGGTTCAACAACATTACAATAGCGGAAAAATTCCTGTAGTGTCGTATACAGATTGGTTGTGTCAGGAAATTCGTCGTTGGGAGCAGGAATTGCCCATTTATCCATAAAACCCTCTACATATAAATGCAGATGTGGGCAATCTATAGTCCGTCCATTGTACGGCAGGAGGTATGAAAGTGGAACACTCACAACTTCCGGATTGGTATGTGGAGGTCCATCGAGATCAAGACGGACAAGAATAACCATTTGCTGGTATCGTTCTTGGTAAGTACATTTCGTAAGCCGAATCCGCCCTCTGCTAACATCTATCAGGAAATTCTCCTGCTCATCATGAGAAATAATAGGGATGGTTAATTTCTCTCCCGGACGCGGAAAGCCATAACTATCACTATCATTACTCTCTTTCATCTTTGAGATATTGATGAGATCATCTGCTTCACTTTGAGTTAACATTTTTACATCCCCCTCAAATCCACATCCACAACCGCGGTCGCATCGTTCCCAAAGATATCCACAACCCTGATCGCAATGGAATACTCCCTACCTCTTTCGAGTTCCTTTGATGTTCTGGTCGGAACAGTCTTGACCCTCTTGCCGAATCCTCTGAATGCCTGCCATTCCGATTTGAAGGTGAGTCCATCGTAATCCCAGTCCACAGCCCAGTAATCGAGGAGCGCTGCAAAGTTATCCCGCGCAATCGCCCTCACCTTCAGCCTCTCCTTCTCTTTCTCGATTGGAATGTCAAAGAGCACGTATTTATCGATTCCAATGGTAACCTTCGCTTTATCTGAAGAATCCTCAATCATAGGCTTTAACACTTTGAGATACGGCTTTTCGTGGAAGAATATCTTCTCCTTTAGCGGTTCAATCTCTTCCTCGCTCTTTACCTTCTTGAGATATTCGTAGACCTCTGGCGGGATATTCTTGCTCACAACCTGCACGTTCCACTTATCAGCACGCTTTCTTGTATCAAGCATTTGGTTGTAATTGTACTCGTAATCCCATCCGAGAATGACGAGCCGCTTAAAACCTCTGCCATCGAGATGGTCTGCTCTGCGTGCAAGTTCCTCGACTTTTCTGGCAGGAACAGGTCTGTCAGGATAACTCACCCACACAAGTTCGGTGACACCATCCTCTACCTTCCTCATGCCCATGTCGGAGAAGTCCTTGCGCGGCGTTGCGCCGTACAGTTTCAGGATGATTCGCTGCATCTCATATATCCGTGCGCCGTGCAGATAGATCATCTGGCGCTGGTAGTTGCCTATGTTTTCGATTAAGAATGGCTTTGCATCCTGATTTACGAGGCGGTTTCGTATGATCTGGATTGCAACCTTCGAGAAGTCGGAGCCGATCCAGCGGCGGTTTAATTTTTCTGCAACCGCGAGGGTTGTGCCCGATCCGGGGAAGAAGTCTGCGACGAGATCGCCTTCGTTTGAGGAGGCGAGAATGATGCGTTCGAGTAATTTTTCTGGTTTTTGGGTGGGGAATGATGTATCTTCTTTTGCTTGGGAATTTATAGGGACGATGTCCGTCCAAACATTATCTGGTTGAACACCTTTACCCTCATGCAAATAATGTTTTATCCTTGGATGTGCATTTGGTGTTTCTGGGAATCGCACTCTACCTTCGGATATTAACTTTTCCAGTCTCTCTTTTGAGTGCGTACCAATATCAATCCAATAGTAGTATCCGTGTTCATCCTTTTGATTAAAACGCTTTTTATATTTATCAGAATATGGTAGATATATGGTGTTGAACGTATATTTTTGAGATTTAGTCGATACCAACATCATATCATCAACTGACAGCCATTTATTAGATGCTGCTTTTCTGATGCTCGAACGTTTCCATATTATTTGGCACATAAAATTTTCCTTTCCAAACACCTCGTCCATGAGGATCTTCACGTAATGCCCGATATGCCAATCAGTGTGCACGTAAATAGAACCATCTTCAGCCAAAAGTCGCTTCATCAGTTGCAGTCTCGGATAGAGCATATCCAGGAATGAATCGATCCCGCCCGCCCAGATGTCCTTGTACGCAAGCCGCTCGATCACAGATGGCGATTTCGTGACAGACTCACCCTCGATTACAAAATTGGCATAATAGTTTTCACCAGTCCAAAACGGCGGATCGATGTAGATCAGGTTGATCTTTCCCTCATAGCCCTGTGCAAGCAGCGTCTGCATCGCAAGGAGATTATCGCCCCAGATCAGGCGGTTGGTTCTGGATTTATCGATCTCCGGGTGGGTCAGGTCTTCTGTGAAGTAGGAGAGCGCGGTCTGGTCACGGTGCGGGTTCGGGATCACGACCTCAGCGGTCTGGAACTCGATGTCTTTTGGGTTCGGGGCTCGCCTGGGTTTACTGTCCCAGATGAGGCGCGCAGAGTCTTTCTTTCGGCGGGTGTGGTTGTTGTTTGGCATGGTCAGGTGTTTTGGATCGGGCAGATCTCTTTTGTTAATGAGTTATTTCAACTTCATCATATATACTTCTGTTTGGAGAACAGGGTGAAATTGTGTCTATAAATCATCAAAAGTCATTTGAAGACAATATCCACAAAAATGCTATAACAAAGCAACATCATATTTGACTTATCGGACTGTGAAGAGGTTCTATAATGCAAATAAAAACTGAAGATATAATAATAAATGGGATGTCATTTTCGCCAGTCGATGCTAAACAGGATTTAGAGAATATAAAACAAGGGAGTACCTTAACAACAAATATCGATACCGTAGTTCTTGATTTATTCAAGAAGTATATAGTATATATTTGGAATAAAAATACAGAAAAATTTTATGCTGCTGATTTCGTAGACTCTGAATCCCGTACTTATGATATCGAGAAAGATCTTAATGCAAGTCTTGATTTTGATTTGGCAAAAAAAGATGAATTTGAGGCGTTTAACAAAATATCAAAAAAACTTGCATACCAGCTTGTATCCTTTATGAAAGGTACCACAAACCCAAAGACAGGAATATTATTTATTTTAAATACTAAAATTAGTGATTCTAATTATCTTTGTATCTTGAAGGTTGATGTGGCAAAAGAGGAGATTCGCGTATGGTTTGATGAAGACGATCTAAAAATCACTTATGACCGTGTTGAAAATGTGCTGCCAAATGCAGACAAATTGCAAAAAGGCGCTATTTATCCACACCCCTCTCTTGACAAGGATTTAAAAATTTTGCAGGAGACCTACAAAGCTACTTTTTTCGATCAATTTTTACAATGTAAAAGAGAATTGACCGAATATAAACAATTCAAAGAAATACCTAAAATAGTTAGCGCAGTGAATGAAGAACTGTCACCGGATGTTGAAATAAATGCCGAACAAGCAACAACTGATAGTTTTAATGAGCTTAAATCGGACGAATCATTCACAACTCAAAAATTGGTTGATTTAGCAAAAAAAGCCGCTCCTGAAGCAAAAGAAGAGGTTGTTCGAGAAAGCGTTCAACAAGAGCTCAAAAAGAGAGGTATTCGGGATCTTGATGTTGGGAGAGGTGCCATCAAAAAATATAAAGAAGAAATAAGAATAGATGATATCACGATCAAAGGACCGATGAAGTCTATCAAAGATAAAGTGAGGATTGAAGAAATGAATGGAACATATTGTGTCATAATCAAAGGAAATACGAAACCCAGAGTAGAGATAAAGCTCAAATGAGGTACGAAACTTGGTGCAACCGATTGAAGCATTGGAGCTATTCACATCGAAGTATCTGGAATGCGGAGAAGAAACCGCTACAGCATTTAAAATTGAACAAAGGATATTAAATGATTTTGATTCATTTGCACAATTTTTAGAATCCGTTAAGCAATTATATAGTGCTTTTCCTTCATTACAAGTTCTCTTTCACTGCGAGTTTGTTCATGATGGATCTGGTTTTTCGCTTATCACAGATATCGATATAGGTAATGAAGATGTGAAAGTTCAGAAATTTGAAATCGAGTCTAACACAGAGATACCGGATATATTTAGCAATGGCAATTTAGTCTCCAAACTCCGAGATTTTTATGATGCCTATGAAGACAATCGAGAACAGTCAATCGATGATTTGTTGCAACTCATTCAAAATTGTTTTTCATGTGGCGAGATTACTGATATTAAAATGACTTTTTCTTTTGAAAAAAAAGATATTCTTTCACCGCGGGCATATTATACGATCCCAGACGATATCAATATTCTTGTTTTTTTATCATATAAAAATTTTCAAGAAAATATAAAGAAAATTTCGTTGTTTGGATTAAAAGATGAGTTGCTATCGAATAAAAATGGAACATTAGTGTTGATACGGAAAGTACCATCAAACTGTTTCGGGGATTATTTCGGAATGTTTGAATTGAAAGAAGTCATTACTAATGATAAAACATTGGTAGAGTTTCTAAATAATAAAAAAAGCGATATCAGGAATCACATAAAACAAGTAACTGATACAGTTTCAGCAACAAATCTTAACTTTTTTTTACCTCCTCAATTCTTTAATTTCATAAAAAATTCGCAATCGAATAATACTTCAATCACATCTTTGTTTTACCCCGCACTACTCTTTAATTTGTTTATTTCTTTTTCAAGTTTTGTTGAACAAGTCGAAAATAATTGCTTGAAACTTACCATAGATGGAAAAAGAATTGTTTATGGTAAAATAGAGGTTACTCTGGGTGATTCAAGTCCATTTAAAATTGATGGCGAAACAATAGATTTTATAAGATATTCTGATCAAATTAATCAATTATATTCTTTTTATTCAAAAATTTTTGGCGCAATGGATACTGGAGAATTGGATGGTACAAAGATATTCCTCTCGAAAAAAGTTATATCTATCTACTCACGAACTTATTTAAATTTTTTAGAACATATAAAAGATATTGTTAATTCAACTTGGTCTGATTACGAACTCTATATTCGTGAGAGGGTTGATAAATTTATTAATTTTAAAGAACAATTAAATAATTATATATTTAATCATAATAAAGAGTTAATCCAGTTCAACACCACACTGAGTGAGACACTGAGCACTACTCTGTTTAGAATTACCGGTTTTATACTTGTATTTCTGATTGGTTTAATCGCAAAAGCAAACGACGTTTTTGGCAAATTTTATCTTTTTATTGGACCCATACTTCTTATTTTTCTTATTCTTTTCTCTATTTATCGCATATACGGGATTAAAAGGCTGTATGATGAACATCAAAAACAACACAAGTCGTATATAGAATATTTTAGGAGATATTTAGATGAAAGAGATATCGAAGAATTGTCTGGAACAATCGGTGACTCTATTTTTAATAATGAATATAAATGGAGTATCCGTGTTCTTATCTTGGTGGCAATCATTTGCCTCATAGCGTGGATATGGATAAATTTTGGATCAATTGATTATTATGCGAATATTCTAATAAATAATACAACTTTGCAAGAATCTCTTCCATGAACCATGCACTGCACACAACAAAACACACGAGGAACCTCACCATGACCCCCATAGAAGCCGAAGCAAAATACCTCCAGCCCACCTACACCCGCCAGCCCCTCCACCTCACCCGCGGCAGCGGCACCCTGGTCCGGGACGCGGAAGGGAAAGTTTACATCGACTGCCTCGCAGGAGTCGCTGTAAACGCCTGCGGACACTGCCACCCACAAATCGTCGAAGCAATCCAAAGGCAGGCAGAGACCCTGATTCACACATCGAACCTCTACTACTCCGAGCCGCAGGTCAGATTCGCAGAGAAACTCGTGAAGCTATACTTCGCACCGCCACAAATTGAGCTTTTTTGCATAAGTGTCAATTGGATGTGCAACCAGAGCTTAACGCCGCCCTTTCTCGTTAAATCAAAGGGAACGCAAAGACGAGAGGGACGAGAACGGCGCAAAGATTGAAAACCACAGAATCCATCAGAATCAGTAATCTTCCTCACCCCCCACACTCGCGCACCCTACACAACCACGATCTCACCGCCCCGCACGCCAGCGCAGACCTCGGGATCGTAGTACGAGTACGCCCGGCTGTCAGGCACAATCGCTTTCACCGGGAAGACCGCCCGCATCCGCATCTCAAACGAGAGCGCCTCTCCTCGCGGCAGATCGAGAACATACACGACAACCTTCCTGCCAGCAATCTCGTAACGCGTGATCGTACCATCAGCAACAAGCGCATCCAGACTCGCTCCGACCGGCGCAAATCCTGTGGGAACCGCAACATCAACAATCATCATGCCTGTCGATTCCGCAAGTCCGGTGTACATGACCCGCGTCCTGACCGCTATCACGTCGTTTACCGCAACATCGGTCGCATCATAGACGATCTCCAGTTGCAGGTCAGATTCGGGCGCTAGTTCAGGAAGGATTACGTTGAACCGCTTCACAAGCTGATAGCAGACCTCTCCGGTTCCTGTGAGCGTCAGTTCCACCTCGCGGGTCCCATCCGGCACCTCCACGGTCTGGAGCACATCGAAGTTCCCGGCATCGATCTCAACGTCTTTGATCGTGACACCGTCGGCTGATACCGCAACCGTCGCGTCGATCTCCCGACCCTGATTGATTGCAGCGGCAACAAGCGCTCTGAATGCCATGACCGTATCCTGCGTCGATGAAAATCCGCCGAGCGAGTTTCTCTGTGCCGCAATCCATTTGACGACGTCGTTTGCGAGCGGGTGCTTCGCATCGATCAGGGCAAGCGCGGCATACGATGTGATCTCGATGTTCCGGCTCGATTGCGGGCTTATGCCGTAGCTGTGTCGGATTGGTCGCGATTCGGGAGTGGTGGGTGTCACAACCTCACCAGAACCCCAGTAGACGCCATTCTCATCCTCTTTTTTGATCGCAACAAGTTTTTCGATAGCTGTGTCAGCGTATGGGCTTCCGAGTTTTCGGAGCGCAACTGCTGCTATTGCAAGCGGATACGGGTCAGTCTCGCTCTCAATGCCACCTTCAAGGTACTTCTGCGCCCGTTCCATGATCGCAGGGTCTGCACCCCCGTATTCGGCGAGTGCGATCGTAACAAAGCCTGTCAGCGCGTACCGCCCCTCCATTCCGCCGATCATCTCCTCGTGGCAGATGAAGCCGACCGACTCCCACGAGCCGTCCGTGTTCTGGCGGGCGCAGATCCAGTCCGACGCATCAGAGAGTACCGACTCGTCGATCGATGTCACGCTTCGAGCGTTTGAGAACGAGTTTAAAACAAACGCTGTGAGCCACAAACTGCCACCCTCGCGTCCACCCTCGCCGAACGCCGAGAACGAGCCGTCGTTGTGCCGGAACGTGAACTGGCGCTGGTAGCCGGTCGTTATGAAGAGTTCGGCTTTCGCCTGAACCTCGGGGTTCGTCTGGTCGGTCTCTTTCAGGTAGCGGAGAACCTCGACATCCGGCGCAAACATGATCATATTCTGCTCGCCGCAGCCAAACGGCATGTTGAGGAGGCTGTCCACGCCGTTTATCGTCTGCGCAACGATGCTTGGCGTAAACGACACGAGAACTTTGCCCGAATCAGCTACAATCCCCTGCGGAAGTGTTGCGTCGAGCGTGACTCTACCCGCCAGCAGATTCCCGTTATCGACGATCTCCTGCCTTGTCCCCTCCGGTTCGACGATCAACTCCTTTCTGACAGCGTCCGCCTTCCTTTCGGTCTGCGCCGCAATCTCGATCACGTAGGTGCCGATTGCAGTCGGCGTGATCGTGAAACGTACGTCCGCAACACTGTTTGCGGCAACCGTTTCGGTTGCCACATTATCGCCGATGATATCGAACCAGTCGCCGGACGAGAGCGTCAGTCTGACGTCCTGCGGCGTATCAAGGTAGTTGTAGACCTGAACCGAGACTGGGAAGACCTCTCCGCGGGTGACCGCGTACGGAAGGTCGGGATCAACGAAGAACTCCTGAAATACTGTCAGATTCGCCTCTGATATCCCGATCCCCTCATCCGATGACGAGACTGCATGTAGCCGCCACGTCGTGATGCTGTCAGGAGCTGTGAGATCGAGATGCGCCTGCCCGCTCCCGTCGGTTACGAGATCAGGGAGCCAGAGCCACGTTTCCGGGAAGAACTGGCGCACACGCTCAACTGAAGCGAGTTCGCGGTCTGCTTCATTCTCTGCCCCATTCGGAGCGTACGCAGACGTGGTTTCGGCTTCGGGCACAACCATAGCTGCTCCTTCCGCAATCTCCTCGACCGCCATATCCATCGCACCGACCATCTCTTCGCCAAAGCCCCTGCCGCCTTTCATGCCCACAGCCTGCGGCTCGGGCGGCTCCGGAATCTTCGGGATCTCAAACGACGGCGATGCGAGCACCTGCATTCCACAGTCGTCCAGAACCTCGTACGTTCCGACGAGTCTGGGGTCGTAGTAACCGTGTTTCGGGTGAATCTCAACCTGTGGTTCCATAAATCGCTTTTCCAGCTCACTGAACACCTGCCTGAGATTAAGCCGTCCTGCGCTCAGCGCATAGACCGATTCGTCAACGATTGCAACTCCGATCATCGATTCCACGCCTGTATCGAAGTCCACGCCAACCGCGTCTCCCGGAGCCGCGGTCTTGCCAGAAAATGATGATTTCAGGTCAACACTCGTCTCAAAGTTGACATCAAACGGTAAAACGTCGGCAGAGACCTCACAATTCGGATTGATCATGTATACCACGATCTTTGCGGACGGACTCATCTCCGGCGTGACCGTGACCGCAATCTCCGCGTCAGCGTCATCGCTCGTCTCCGAGTAGACGGTCCTGCCGTTTGCGAATATGTCGTAGAAGACTGTTCCCGGGCTCGTCGAGTGAACAGCAAAGGTGATCAGATCGCCGACATCGGGAACGCCGCCTTCCGTCTGCACGATGTGGACGAAGTTTGCGCCGGGCGAGTACGCGGCATCGAGATCCACAGTCTGGCGAACAGTTGCGCCCGTCGTGTCGCGGCAGGTCGCCTCGATGTGGGCGCCCGTGCAGTTGTCAGGAACGGTATACTCAAGGATTGCGACCCCGTTTTCGGTTGATACGGTGTCGTCTTTCCCTGTTTCGGTGTAGCCCTCTTCACGGAACACAGTCCTGATTTCAACGTCCGTATCGACCGGCTTTCCGTCGGGGTCTTCGGTGACAATGAGAACCTCGAACGGAAGCCCTGGCTTCAGACGGTTCGATTCAGGGATCAGGTGGAGAATCGTGTCCGACTGGACAATCTTCAGGAGTTCCGTCGTGATCTCGGTGTGATTCCCGGTGTCAGTCACTGAAACGTTCAACATCAGGCTGCCCTGCCCGCCTGCGCCGTACGTCCCCGCGATCCACTCGACTGCGGGCAGATCGAACTCGACAGAGCCGTTCTCGAGAAGAGCGCTGTATGTAGCGTAGGTCTCCCATGTGCCGACGTACTTTGCAGCCTCGATTGTGACAGTCCCCTCGACCGGTTTTCCGAAGAAGTAGTCCGCGGAGACTGTGCCTGTTATCGGGTCAGAGACGAGGAACCAGTCCTTCTGAAGGGCGACTGCGACCTCGAACTTCGGGAGCACGTACCGCTCGACCTCGATGTCCACAACCGACGTCGATTTTCCGGATTGGGCATTGATCTTCCATGTTCCGAGATTTGGCTCGGTTGAGAGCGGCAGATCAAACGTAGCTACTCCGAAATCGTTTGTCTCGAGCGTCTCCCGGAAGACCTTGATACCTTTTGCGTCCGCAATCTCCAGTTCCACGAAATCGGTCAGCGGCAGGAGATTGTTGTTGACAAGGAGGACTCTGCCGTGTATCACCTGTCCCGGCTTGTAGATCGGCTTGTCGGTCTCGATAAAGACCGGGTTGTTCTTCGTGACTTTGACGGTCGCGCTGTACTCCTCGTTCGTCCCTGACGGCTCTGCAACGAGCGAGTAAGTCCCTTCTTCGAGGTCAGGAACCTCAAAATGCGCAACCGTGTGTCCACTTTTGCCTGTTTG
>Ga0190315_1000492_pt1 | contig 19882 bp, 12 predicted proteins | sample 48701101_MG_FD_161673 | JGI IMG/M metagenome (GOLD analysis project Ga0190315, IMG submission 161673) | Hydrothermal vent sediment bacterial communities from Southern Trench, Guaymas Basin, Mexico - 4870-11-0-1_MG | ecosystem: Environmental > Aquatic > Marine > Hydrothermal vents > Sediment ...
AAACCCACCCTACAAAAAATGACATTTAAAATCAAATATTTAAATACTTATGTCTAACGATGAGAGGTTCCACCTGGGGCTATGATCTCGCTACGCTCGTTACTGCGTTTCACATTTTCAGGGCCTTAGCGTTTTAAGTTTTTATGATTGATTCGCCTTTGTACTTAGCGAAGCTTCCCTTCGGTTCATGCAATCAAGAAACGCTATAGCGATAGGCTTTGTTTTTATACTTATTCTAAATGGTAGCTAATTTTAATCTGATAACAGGAAAAATATTATGAATCCATAACCTTGGTTATGGGTATTATACCTTTATTTCTTAACCTGTAGCGGCTTTGCAGCTGCGCCCGTCAAATATCGCCTGCTGTTACAAGTCAGCGAAGACAGCGTGGATAAACTGAACTTGGCGTTGAATAACGCCTACAATGCACAAATGGCCTTTGGCCCGGAAAACATTGAAATTGAGATTGTCGTCTTTGGTGCCGGGGTGAATACGCTGAAATATTATGCCCCTATCCCCATCGCCGATAAAGTCAAGGAAGCCAAGTATGCTGGGGTGCGTATTGTCGCTTGTGATATTGCCATGCGCTCACACAAATTACGTCCCTCCGATATGTTGCCAGAAGTGCGGTATGTCGAATCAGGGGTAGCGGAATTGGTTGAAAAACAAACAGAAGGTTGGAGTTATGTTCGCCCGTAAACCAAAGGTATAAAGAAAAATTTAAAAATGAGTAACGTATACATAGCTACAACAGAATGTTTGACCGCTAAACTCTACGATGCAGAATACATCGCAGACAAGTTATATCCAAAGCACTTCACCTCGGAGAAAACCAATAATATTAATTAGCAAGACGACTTGCTAAAAGATTTGGCCATACAACAGCGAGCGCAACAACTTTCTCGATCTCAGCAATTGTTTGAGAAATACGGCAATTTCAGTTCGCCCAGTTGTTGTGTTGGACAGTTTTATGCGAGAACCTTCTGAAGATAAAATGGGAACTTGGGGCATGATGGTTGGATTTGGTGCCGGACTTTATCAAGCAACGCTTTTATATCGGTGGGTTTAAGTTAGCGTTTTTTTCATCTGTGCGGGGTTTGCAACCCCGCCGGCAACGTTTGAAGGATTTTGAAAATTATTAATTAAATCCAGACAATTCAGACAAATTGGAATGAATGATTATTTTTTTTGGATTCTCTTAACACAAAAGAAAATATATGCGTATTTTACTCATAGCAACGGCGTACAATGCTTTGACTCAACGCTCTCAACTTGAACTAACCGCTTTAGGGCATGATGTTTCCATCGAATTGTCTTTAAGTCACGAAATAATGCGAGAAGGAATTGCGTTATTTAAACCAGACTTAATTATTTGCCCCTTTTTGAAGGATAGAATTCCTGATGATGTTTGGCAAAACCATACTTGCATTATTATTCATCCCGGTATTAAGGGCGATAGGGGGCCTTCGTCTATGGATTGGGCCATGAGGGATAATGCAGAAGAATGGGGGGTGACAGCACTACAGGCAGCGGCGGTTATGGATGCCGGCGATATTTGGGCATCCAGCACATTCAAGCGGAGGCCCGTCAATAAGGCCCGTATGTATCGGCATGAAATAATGGGGGCCGGTATACAGGTGATTTTGGAAACGGTGAAGCGTTTTACCAGTGGTATTTACTTGCCTGAACCGCTTGATTACACGGATCCAAGCGTCAAGGGAAAATTGCGCCCTCCAATCACTCAAAAGGATAGACGGATTGATTGGCAACAAGATGAGGTTGATACCATCATCCAAAAAATCTATTCTGCTGATAACCAGCCCGGAGTGCTGGATACCCTGTTTGGTGAAAAATACTATCTTTACGGTGTCCACCGCGAAGGCAGATTATTAGGCAATCCGGGTGAAATTGTTGCTAAACGGCAAGATGCTGTTTGTCGTGCAGCGATAAATGGTGCGGTGTGGATATCACACTTGAGAAAAAAAAACACCTCAACCGAAAAATTTTTCAAGTTGCCAGCCACGATGGTATTGGGTGATGCCCTGAAAGATGTGCCAGAATATCCACTTAATGTGCTATACACTGGGACTTCTGCTACTTATGACGAAATTTGGTATCACGAAGAAAACGACGTGGGTTATCTCGCTTTCGACTTTTATAATGGTGCTATGGATACCGAAAAGTGTCACCGGCTTAGGGAGGCTTTTTTGGCAGCACGTCAACGCCCCACCAAAGTTATCGTATTATCATGCAGCATGGATTTTTGGTCAAATGGCATTCATCTTTGTGTCATAGAGGCAGCAGACAATCCGGCTGATGAAGCTTGGCGCAATATCAATGCCATCAATGATCTCATTTATGAAATTATCACCACTGACACCCATTTTGTTATATCCGCCATGTTAGGCAACGCGGCAGCGGGTGGACTCATCATGGCTTTAGCAGCCGACAAAGTGTATGCACGCGATGGCATTGTCTTAAATCCACATTATAAAACGATGGGTTTGTATGGCTCCGAATATTGGACTTATTTGTTACCCAGACGGGTAGGGTTGGAAAAAGCCATTGAATTGACAGAGAATTGTTTGCCAATCAGCACAGCCCATGATCTTTTGTTGATGGGATTATCTATAGTGATGGGTATGATTTTTCTCGTCATGTTGCCCGACTTGCCGAACAACTGGCCCACAGCCCGGATTACGACATGCAAATTAGATTAAAGGCTGAACAACGCTGCCTAGATGAAGAGAAAAAACCGCTCGCTGAATATCGGGCAGAAGAATTGGCTGAGATGAAAAAGTGTTTTTATGAGCCTAACCACATTTATCCTCAAGCTTGTGCTAATTTTGATACTGCACGTCATAATTTTGTGCATAAAATTCGCCCAACTGCCACTCCTTCACGTTTAGCCAAACATCGTCCAGCAAGTCGTTGTTCATAATAAGTGTCAATTTTTACTCGTGCTGTGTCTGTAGGGGCAAAGCTGCGTGTTCGCCCTCCTTAATGACGCAGGTGTCTAGAAACCATGATAAATATAATGTTATATTTATGAAACTCAAAAACCTTGTTTTTATTTTAATCAGTATTTTGTCCACTCCGTTATCGCTCATGGCGGGCGATGGCACGGTTACCCTTATTCATATAGGCGATATTCACGGTCATTTGATACCTCGTCCAAATATGCGTAAAGGCGATCCCGATTATGGTAAACAAGTCGGTGGTTTAGCTTATCTCTATGATCAAATCAAAAAAATCCGTCAACAGTATCCCAATAGCTTGTTGATTAACACTGGTGATACGATTCAAGGTTCTGCCGAAGCCTTATATTCAGAAGGGCAAGTGATTGTCGATATGCTTAACCAGTTTGAGATCGATGCTTTTGTGCCGGGTAATTGGGATTTTTTGTATGGTACCGAGCGATTTAGAGAATTGTTTGCTGGCGATAAACCCAAAACAAACTGGCATGCTGTGGCCACTAATCTGTATTATGCCACCTTGTATGATTTTCCATTATCCCGTTATGCGGATAAAGCCGGGCAACGGGTGTTACCTTTTTATCTGATTACTGATGTTACGCACCCAGATTCTTTTTTTGATAAAAAACGGGCCCAAAAGTTAATCTGCCAGTCGGCGCAACAATGCAACTCAATGCCAGAGACGCAATGTGCCAGTAGAGACGCGATGCCTCGCGTCTCAATGCCAGAAACGTGATGTCAGAGACGCAATGCCAGAAACGTGATGCATAGCAAATCAATGCCAGAAACGTGATGCCAGAGACGCAATGCCAGAAACGTGATGCCAGAGACGCGAGCATCGCGTCTCTACACCGCTGGTTTTAATTCATAACTTATTGATTTTAAAAAATTAAAAAAATTAAAAATAGAAAATCAGATTTTTAAGTGTTTGAATAGACACAGAAGTTGAGTGCGTAACATCAGCTGATTAAACAAATCGGTGAGGTTAAAGTAGGCATTATTGGCTTGACCGCAGATAGGGGCCCGCAAGCGGTGAGTCCGCGTGTTATGGACGGATTTTTTCTCACCCCCGGCAAAGAGGAATTAGAAGCAGCCGTGCCATTACTTCGTGAACAAGCGAAAGTGGATTTGTTAGTGCTCATTTCTGAACGAGGATTAGCCGCTAATTTGGAATTAGTGGAAACCGTTCCGGGCGTAGATGTGGTATTGTCTTCTGACATGCACGAAGAAACTTGGCAAGTCTTACAAGCCAAAACCGGCACCTTACTGGTAGAGGAAGGCCAAGATGGGACTATGTTAGGTGAATTACATCTGACGGTGAAAAACCAGGCCATTGCTGATTGGCAATGGCTACCGCACCGGATTAACACCGTAAACAATCAACCCGATCCTAAGATTGCAGCCCAAATCAAAGACATTCGGAAAAACTTTGTGAAAGGCCATGATTTTAAAGCGCATGTTAATCCCATTAATGCGGCTGTATTAAGAACGCCCATTGATACCATTATTGGTTTTACCAAAATTCCTTTGCACCGTTCTAACTTTTCCGATACTAAAGAGGATATGCCGGCGGTTATTGAAGGCTCATCACACGATTTTCTGGCGGATGCCTTTAAAGAGGCTTGTCATGCTGATGTCGGTGTTATGCGAGGTTTTCGCTATGGTACACACATTGCGCCGGGGCCACTCAAATTGGAAGATATTTATCACTACATTCCGATTGGGCCACAAATTGCCTGTGGTGAAATTTCTGGTGATGCGCTACACTTGCAAATTGAAAAATCGGCTGATACCGTGTTATCCCCTTGGGTAGGCTGGTGGGGAGGCGGCTGGCTCATTAGTTACTCAGGCATCACTTATGATCTTGATCCTTATAATGAGTACTGGTTGCGTACTTCAAATATTCGTGTCAATGGCGAATTATTAGATCCGGAACGCATGTATATTGTCGCCGGCTATTGGAATTTGGATGATCCTGATAAGATTAATCGTACCACCGCTTTGCAAATCAAAGTATTGAGAGATGCTGACGGTGGAATTGTGGATGCCACCCACATTGTCGCTTATTATCTACAAACCTTGCCCAATAAAACCGTCAATCCAGAACTGAACCGCGTCAAACTCTTGAAGCCTTTGCCCAAACCCATTTGGAAAAATCGGGAAATTCAACCATTAAAGGGTATGCCTCGGGCTGATTTTGATTATCCGAAATTTCCAATAACTAAATAGTGCTCGAACGAAAACCCCGGCGTAAACCTGCCAGGTATTATAGTAATTCCCGATTGAATAGAGTACATTTAATGTTATTTAAACCATTGATAATTAAATATTAAACTCTATAACTCTGTTCGAGGTTAAAGTTTTCGGCGAAGCCGAAAACTTTAACCTCGAACACACAATAAACTCGAAAACACTATATAAGTCAAGGGGAAGGCCAAACACATAGGTTTGCCCCTACGAGATTCTGTGTTTGTAGGGGCGAACCTGCGTGTTCGCCCTCGCAACGAAGTTACAATCAGGTTAATTCGTTTCTTCACGTAATTCGTTGTACTCAGTTAAAAAATTAGAGTGTGAAGTATGGAAGATTACACTGGTGCCTATCAAGCGAGGAAAAATGACGTTTTTGGATTATTAACTTTGCCAAGCGATCATAAAATAGCCATTTTTCATTTAGGCGGTATTGCTATTGAATGTAAACTCAAAGCATTTTTACTGACTTATCATCGGATTAATGATTGGAATGAAAAAAGTCGTCGAACTAAGTACTGAACCATAAATTTTCAGGTATTTTAATTAATAGAAGCAACCAAGGGGGCAACCTTTGCGGTAAAATACCTGTTTATTTGTGCTTCAGTACTTAAAGACTCAATGTATAATCAAGAAATCAATAATCCAAATCATAGTTTATTAACGGCCATTAAACACATGCCTGATCTCTATCAAAAGGCAAAATTAAACCGACAATTCATGGAACATTTAAGTCATATTATTTACCCATTGGGTGCCAGTTCTATTACTTATATTGATATTCGCTATTATTCAGAACCTGATTCGTTAGAAGAGGACTGGAAAATGAGCTTTGATTATGTCAATGGATGGTTATAAAAAAATAGGGAGGCTATTTTATGAACCCAGCCCCAACAAAACTTCGGAAATGGTTGACTCAAAAGTTTCCTGATCAATTTGAGTTAGATGTTGGTGCAGAAAATTTTGTGCTATTGACGATTGTCTCAGAACAATTTCAAAATAAAACTCGAAATCAACGTTTACAACAGGTTGAACCCTTCATTCAAAAACTGGATTTAATTCCTGGCATTATTGAGCTTTATACCCCAAGCGAAGCCAAGAATGAAAATATCAACCTCAGTAACGCAACAGAGCATTTTATGCCTGCATCATGGGAAGATGCCATTGACATGCTCTCTTCCGGTAAAACCATTACGACCAAAGAACGTCAACATCCGATAAAACGAGTTGTCTTTTATTCTTATAAAGGAGGGGTTGGGCGCACGACGGCATTGATACAAACCGCTTTTCAATTGACTCGCGCCAATAAGCGCGTTGCCTTGGTTGACATGGATGTTGAAGCCCCTGGGCTACAAGCTTTATTACCGCCAACAGATACGCCATTGGAAGAGGGCTTGATTGATTATTTATGGGAACGTCAAACCGTTTTTTTTGATAAAGCGCATCCGCCTAAAATTCATTTAAGTCACAATGATCAAGGAGAACGTCGTGGTATTGTTTATACGATCACCGATCCATCCACTCACCGGCCCTTATTTGTGGTGCCGGCAGGAAAAATAGGACAACGTTATATTCAACGTTTATCCGTTTTGAACACGGCACAATTGTTTGCTTCCTCAGAAGAGCCTTGGTATCAATTTGAACAAGCACTGTGGGAACAAATTCAACCCGATATTATGCTGATTGATGCCAGAACCGGACTGAACGAATGGGGAGGATTATCATTATTACGCTTAGCCGATGAAGCCTTTATAACACTTTATCCGAGCAAACAAAATACAGAAGGGGTTGGCTTGATTCGAGAGATATTGAAAAAATTGGGCGGCACGCGCCCAAAATTAGTTTTATCTCCGATTCCAGAAGGTATTATCGGTACTTCGTTGGTTGAAAAATTTGAACCTGACTTGATGTTGGATCAAGACGACGAACTCATTAAAATTCCTTATCATCCGAATATTGCGGGTAGTCATAAATTTCCGGTAGAAACCGCATTAGCTTACTATGCGCCTCTGGCCAATGCTTTGCTTGAAAGTAGCGGTATTGAAGAAACCGCAGCCGTATTAGCACAAATTGTTCGCTTAGAATTGATTAAATCTTTGTCTTTTCCCGAACGTGATGCGGCGAGCATTTTAGAGCATGATTTTGATGCCATTTTCCAAAAAACAGCCGATTTTGAACGGTGTTTAGATGATGCCGTGTGGGTCATTAGAGGACGTAAAGGCACTGGGAAATCAACCTTATATACCTTATTTACCCAGCATAGAGAAAATGCAGAAAAGCGTTCCAAAGGCCGTTTAAAGTCCATTGAAATTTTATCGGGCCATGGCAACAGTGACGAATTTAGACCGACAAGTGATGCTTTTGCCAGTCTTCAAACAAAATTAACAAAAAACGAAACAGACTGGTTGTCATTATGGCGAGCTTACATGATTGTTCGTCTTTATTGCTCATTTCCAGCATTTGAAGAGGTTTTAAAAAAAGCAAAATTAAAATCACTGTCATCCCGTTTACAATATAACTTCAACCCTGACAAAAATGAACAGTGGCGTTTAAAGCATACGACTAAGTTATCAGAATTAGCGACTGATGCCACACTGAACGGCTATTGTCGCGATGCCATAACTCATCTTAATGGCTGGTTAAAGGAGAGAAATCAAAAACTATGGTTACTCTATGATGATTTAGATCAAGATATTCAAGAAAACACTTCTTGGCAACAAGAAGCTTTAGGCGGGTTAATGCGTTTAGCCTACGATACCAACAATCAAAATCTTTACCATATCCGTTTTAAAATTCTGTTACGTGAAGATATTTGGAGCAATTTAGTTTTTACGAATAAAAGTCATTTTGGTGATGCACGTACTTTACTTTTACAATGGGGAAAAGAAGATTTCTTCCGCCTGGCTTATCGTTTAGCGGTTGGTGGGTCAGATAAATTTAAAACCTTTGCTAATCGCATTTTGCCCTTAGCTGAAAATGAGCTTGATGAATCAGATGAAGAAACGCTACGCAAAGCCTTGTCTCCGCTTTGGGGTTTACGGCAAAAAGGTAGAACGGCTTATGTTGCTCAATGGGTTTATACACGTTTGACTGATGCCAGTGGTCATACTTATCCACGTTCATTGACTATCTTATTAAAAAAGGCGCAGGAAGTTGAAATGCAACAAAAGCGAGGAACTGCTCCAACAGATCATCTGTTGCGTTGGAGTTCTTTAACTGACGGCTTAAAAGCGGCATCTATCGCCCGCTGTAATGATATTAGGAATGAATATCCCAACTTAAATCCATTTTTCCAAGAAATCAGACACCGTTCATTATTTAAGAAAGAAAATTTAGAAACCATTTGGCGGGAAACTGCAAAAGATGAATTTCAAACATTTGATTCTTTCGTCAAACGGTTAGAAACAATAGGCGTAGTAAGCATCAAAAAGGATAATACCCGAAAATACGATTATGCTATTGCCAATTTATATATTGATGGCTTTGGCATTACTCGACAATCGGGCCAACGAAAATAGCTAAGGGCGTTCCACAAAATTCTCCAATGCCAAAGTATTGAGAGATGCAGATGGCAGGATTGTGGATGCCACCCACATTGTCGCTTATTATCTGCAAACCTTGCCCAATAAAACCGTCAATCCAGAACTGAACCGCGTCAAACTCTTGAAGCCTTTGCCCAAACCCATTTGGAAGAATCGGGAAATTCAGCCGTTGAAGGGCATACCTCGACCTGATTATTAGCCAAAAACTAAAGCTTTGGATATTACTATCTATCTCATGTTACGCACCAAACTTCTCAAGGGCTGTCATTTCGAGCTTGGCTTCAAAATCTAATACCCATTTTGCACTTTTGTACTCCAAAACATGGGTACGAAAAAAACAAACGGCTTCGGCCCGATTGGAGTGCAAAATTTATTTTGCTTCGCTTTTTAAAATTAAGTTTTGACTTCACAATTCACAATCAATCAAATGAAAAGAGTACCTCATTTTAGACAGCAAATCCTGCTGATAATCTTTTTGACCGGTTTAGCGCATATCATGTTAGCTCAAGAGACGCCTAATCCCTCTGAGTCAGAGATAGAATTTATACCTGTACCAGAGGTTGAAAGTGCTATCATAGAAATACCCATTACACTCGAACTGGCCGCTTTACGCCAGTTGATGGAGGAAAAAATACCTCAAAGCTACCATTTTGGTCAAGAACAGCCTGATTGCAAACGGACTCAATGGGGAACAGCGGATCGAGAGCCTATCGGCCTCAACATGATCGGCTCCACGATTCATTGGCAAATACCCATCACCACAACCGCCCATGCACATCTTTATGCGATCAACACCTTTTGGGGGAAATGTCTACGCAACACCAAACACTGTCAGATGAACTTTGTCATTCCCCTTGAAACAAGCCTCTCTATAGATGATAACTGGCAACTGAAGACAGTCACTCAAAAATACCCTCTTTTATGGAAACAACGTTGTCGAATCAAAGTACTGGGATTATCGGTAGGCGTAACCCGCTTCTTTGAAGACAAACTGGAAGCAACGCTTAACCAAAAAGCGTCTGAAATTGATCAACGCATCAATCAACAAGTCAAGTTGCGTTATTGGCTTAAAAAAGCCTGGACTGAAATGCAAAAACCCATCAAATTAAAAGAAGGATTTTGGTTAATCTTGCAACCTGAAGAACTGCGTTCAACGACTATCACAGGCAATCAAGAAACCGCCGTACTCTCCGTCGGCATCAAACTGAAAGCCAAGATCAACAAAACCAGGCCATCATCAATCACAGCGAAACCACTACCCAGCCGTGCGGGCAATTTCGTTGGCGAGCATTTTCGGATAGCCCTAGAAGGCGGCATCAGTTACGAAGAGGCCACGAAAATAGCCAATCAAGCGTTAGCCGGTAAGCGTTATCCAATCGCTAATCAAAGCGTCACGATTAAGCAAGTGAACAGAATCTATGGTACCCGAGACTGGGTAACCGCAGAATTTGAATTTGAAGGGGATTATACCGGCCAAGTCTCTCTAACAGGCAAACCCACTTACGATGCAGATCGTCAAGAGATTTTTCTGAGAGATTTTAAGTACAAACTGTCCACAGAAAATGTGTTACTTCAGGCCGCAAAATGGCTTGTAGATCAATTATTTATAGAAACGATACAACGTGAATTACGCTGGTCCATAGCCCAAGATTTGAGCAAAGCGAAACAATTAGCCGAAGAGGCACTCAATCAACCCTTCGCGGATCGGGGTGCCAAAATCACCGGCAAAATTGAATCAATTTACCCAAAAGGGATTTATTTAACACCCACCTCAATTCATGCCCATATCATAGCAACCGGCCAAGCCGCCATTCATATCTCAGCGATAAACAAATTTTAGATATAGCGTTTCCCAATTGAATGAAGTACAAATTATTATCGTTCCAAATTTATTTTGCGGCCTGATTTTAGTGAAAAATTTATTTTGCGGCCCTCTTTTCAAACCAAATTTATTTTGCGGCCTTCTTTTCAAACCAAATTTATTTTGCGGTTCGATTTTCTTGATATAACTGTACGTCATGAGATCGGGAAACGCTATAAGTAGAGACGCACGGCCGTGCGTCTTTTGCTGGCGTGCGTCTTTTGCTGGCGTGCGTCTTTTGCTGGCGTGCGTCTTTTGCTGCTTGCCCACTTGGCTATTTTTGGTTAAAGACAATTTTTTCTATCAAGGCTTCTCCGCTTTCTGCACGCCGATATAACAACGTGGCATTGTAATGTTTGGCGGGAAAATATCTCACCTGTTTTTTGACTAACTGGTAAACGGAATATAAAGCCAGAGCAATAGCGATAACATTTCTTTCGTTTTCTGCCGGTTGGGTGTTGACATCACCGCCATTTTCTTTGATAACCGTCAACCACGTATCGTATCTAAGCGTTCGGGTACATTGTTAGAAGAAAAAGGCGTTAAAACAGAGACTTCAATCTGATCATCTGTCTGTTTCATGGCATTGGAAAGCGACTCATCAAAAGCCGTCGAATCAAGATATTCCAAATCCGTGTCATTCACAGATGAACTGAACAGGCTGTTCGTTGTCTTCGTGCTGCTCATTCCGGGTATGCAGCCTAGCAAAATCAATAGGATACTGAATAATACGGCCTGGTTTATTAATGTCTTCATGTCGTTTTCTCCTTAATAAAATGTTTCTGGGGCAGCCTTAAAAACGCAAAAGCTTGCGTCTCTTGCGCCTTTTGCGTCTTTTGCGTTCAAATAATTTCAAAAGGGCAGACACGCAGGTTTGCCCCTACATTTGCGTCTCTTGCGCCTTTTGCGTTCTTATAACTGCACAAACACAAAATCCACAAATCCTTCACTGGAGGCTTGTGAAATCGGAATTTGGCGGTTGCTTGTCAATTGCGGAACCCTGTGAGACAAGTAACCATCTAATTCTTTAAAGCTCACTTTCCCATCTTTGTAAACATCGGCTTTGCCTTTCAATCCTTCCAACAGCGCATAAGTAAACACCCCATGCCCCAAACGTTTAATTTCTTGTGCGGTGGTATTGGCATCGGTGGCACTCAGTACCACGATGTTTTTCTTGGCGACATCTGTGAGTAAATCGCTTTGGTTAAAGGCAAGGCCGGCATGGCAAGTGTCTATCAATAAGATACGTCGTCCTTGGCTGTCGGCAATCGCATTTTTTAACACTTGCCAAGATACCATGCTATCCGTATCGAATTGTTCACCCCGCTGTTTCGCATCTTTGGGCAGAAAATAGTAATCCTTGCCGATGTTGACACCGTGTCCGGCTAAAAATAAGACGGTGGTGTCTTCTGATTTGGCCTGACGTAATGCTTGCAGGGCCGTTTCGATATTGGCCTTTGTCGGTGTTTTGCCCTCATTGTCTGACAGTAGAACACTGTTGATTTGACGATAGCTTTTTTGCGCTTTCTCGGTCAATGTATTAGAGAAGGCTTCGGCATCAATAGCCGCAAAGTCCAATTGTTTATCGCGGGACAAATTGGGATAGGCACTCACGCCAATGCTGACAAGATGCAATGCCCCGATTTGGCTAGGTCCATCATAGTGAACAGTGACTTCAGCACTGCTTGGAGCGAGACGATTGATTGCTCGAATGGCAATCCGATTTTCACCATTTTCTAAAGGCACTTCCAAGGTGCGTTGATGCCGAGTAATGATGGGGTTGATGTTACGCACGGTTTGCGGAGTGACTTGGCGACCATTGACATACACTTCAAATCTTTGAATAGCCAAGGTATTTTCGGCGATATTCAACACCACCGATGCGACACCTTTTTTCATTTTGCTACCCCTTTGCGGCGAGACAATTTGAAAGCGGGGCGGTGATTCGCGTTCTAAACGGGCTAAATTGAAATGGGCACCTGTTTGGGCAATGGCTTTTTTGACACTGCGTAAACGGATAGCATTCGCAATAACATGAGGACGATGGAGATGCTTAGACAATTCCGCCGCTTTGACGTAATCCGGTACTTTGTCAACGCCACGATTGATCTGCCAGCCTACCATCTTGTCTCCGTTAACCGATGCGGTGTAATGCCCCGTCGGTGTCCAAGCCACCCATTCTCCATTGGAGCCGTGAAATAGCGTGAGTAGGTTTTCGCGGGTTTCCACATCCCATAGGCGGACAGTTTGGTCAGCACTGCCGGAAGCCAATAAGCGTCCATCAGGGGATACCGCCACCGCCATAACATCCATCGTATGTCCAACGAAATCGCCGAGTTTGTTGCCATCGCGGTTGTAGGCGGATATGACTCCAGTCATCCCACCACTGATGATACGTTCTCCATCGGGCGTGAAGGTGTAGGAACGGTGATCATAGCCATCAGTAGAACCACGCTCAATACTGGCGACAGTGCGGTTTTGCTGGCGGATGTCAAGAATAGCATTTTCACCTGTTCCGCCTGAACGGGTGCGTAGCGTCCAGTCACGCCATTTGTCCTGAGCGCGAGAAAATACCTTATTAGAATCAGAAAGTTTTCGAGGCGTACCCAAAAACGGTCTGTCGTCCAAAGCTTTGGCAGGGAGCGTGATGGTGTATTCAAGGGGGCTTATGGATTCCCATGTTTTAAGTACTTTCGCCAAAAATTTTCAGGTATTTTAATAGAAGCAATGTTTATTTGTAATTAGAGACGCGAAGCTAAGCAAATCTACAATTCGCGGTTTCGTTCCGACGCGAAGCTAAGCAAATCTTTGCGGTAAAATACCGGTTTATTTGTGGTTCAGTACTTAACACCTTTTGCTAAACTGAGATCATGGCATGATTTTATTAACTCAATGTACCCATTAAGTCGGTATGGATTATCAACTCTACTATTTTTAATTCGTTTATCCCAGTAATTAGCTGTACTCACTGGTTTTATATTATTTTTTATAACGCAAGAGGCGCAAGAGACGCAAGAGAGGCTTCAATTTTTATTGACAACATCGCATTTTTAGCGTCTTTAGCGTCTTTAGCGTTTAGATCGATTTCAATCGCGCAAGCCCTTTTTTAACCCAATCGAAAAATGCTATAACCAAATCAATCCACAATCTCATAATCCAGCGTATTCATTAGCCACCCATTTTCTCCCAATTTATGCTTCAACTGTCCACGTAACCGTTGCAAGGCTTGATCAGCAGACGGCGCGGAAAGCCCCTCGAATCGTTCAGATAACACCGTTTGCACCTGATGCTTTTTAACCAACAACGCAACTAACACACTCTGCCCAACCGGCTCAACAATCGTAAAGCCAAATCCAGAAAACGCATTTTCTGGAATCGTTTTCGTTTTGCCCGCGCCAAGCGCATGTTTCTGATCAAATTGATTAGGAAAAATACGGGTAATCTGTCCCGCACTATTGATATCCCATACCAATAAATAACCCTTCTCACGGCCACCATTACGCACTTTGAGTCGCATCGTATCACCTAAATGAAATGGCGAACTTGGCAACACCTGTATAGACAACTCATCATCATCAGCGACTAATGGTTCAGCCGACTGTTTTTCTGCCTCAATCTGAGGGGGGAGAATAAGTGGCGGTTTTATCGCAGGTGCCAGTGGTGGAATAGCAGAAGAATGAATTGATGCTTCTGATGGCTGAAGCGATGCCTCTACGCGCCGAATATTGATTTCATATTGCGGATGTTGAAAAGGTTGCTCAGAATGGTATGTCGGAAGAGGTTTTTTAGCCCGTTCCATAATCGCTTGCCAACTCGGAGTCGAAGCAGAAGCCAATTCTTCATTTAAATGGTTTAAAAACGCCTGTGTAAAAAATCCGCCATCTCCGTTATTTCCCCAAGATTTTTGCCCTGGAATCGAACTGGATGCCATGATATCGCCACGATAATTCAAAAATAATTGTCGATAATTTTTAGCGCGTGGCATACCCTGAGTTCCCCGAAATGAAGAAATAACCTGCACCAAATTATTACACGCATCCGCGAACACCATCAAAAAGCGTGGATTTTTCGCCTTAATTCTAGCCTTCACTTCATCCAAATCCAAAAGACGACCCCCTAACACCAAAGCAGGCCATTTTGAACCTTTATTCAAATTGACACCATGGCCAGAATAATAAAAAATCACCACATCATTTGGCCCAACTGACAATTGGTTTAATGCATCAATAACCTTATTACGAGTGGGTTCATTACCCGAAATTGAGCGAGTTTGTAATCTCAAACCCGTATTATCCTGAATAGACAGCAACAACTTTCCCACATTCTCCAAATCAATTTCAACACTTTTACCCACCGTTTCATCATCGGTATCAGCCGCGATAATCGCATGAAGAGTAGGCCCAGAAGCCGGTAACGCACTACTACTGATTGAATCAGAAGAAGCAGAGGGTGTTGAATCAGAAACCGTATAAACAGGCTCATCAAGCGGTGGCGATACCGTATCACTCGTTTTCACCACTTCATTATTACAAGCAGAAAGTAGCGAAAACAATAAACCCATTAAAAACAAATATTTAGTTGACATATTTAGATTGCCTCGTTATCAATGATTCAAAAAAAAAATTGTAGGGGGCCGGTAACGGGTTTTTGTTTCACGCAAAGCCGCAAAGTCGCGTTCAAAGCATTAATTGGCATCTTTGCGCCTTTGCGCCTTTGCGTGAGATTGGTTTTAGATCGAACCCTTCTTTGAATTTATGCCGTTATATCATAATATCATTAAAAATCAAATATTTAGTCTATGTGGCACTCTGTGTTGAAAAAAAAGTGTTCTCAATCTGATGTCAATTAATTTTCCCCTCATTGCATAAAAGGCGGTACCCGATATTTTGGCAGAATTTTAAAAGTACTTTTATTTTCAATCTGTTGCGTATCACAATCGGTCAAACTGGCCTCGACAAAACCGCTTGGTAATACGACGACAAATTCATCCATATTCTGTTCAGGGGAGTCTATTTTCACTTCACCATCTACGCCTAATTTTGAAGACGCGCTGATCTGACTACAAGGTGATTGAATCAACTGCTGTGCGCCAAGGTGAATATTGCCGCCGCGCCCTTCATCAGCTTGAGCGACAATTTGTCCGTTATCGATAATGGCAAATAAAGGATTGCTCAGCCTCAAATTACCACCGTTACCTGCCCCTTCTTGTACGCTGGTTGTGATTCGACTGTCAGTTAAATGAATCAAATCGTTTGTTGTGATATTGATCTCGCCGCCACCGGCGCTGAAAGCTTCCGTGGTAATCGCACTCTCATTGGATAAACGAATCTTATCGGCCGTAATCATAATCGTGCCCGCATCGCCCCCTTTTCTTTGTTTGAACCATTGTCCAGACTGATAAAAAAAGTGTTCTGGCTGGCCTTCGCCAGCATTGATGACTTTAACGAAATCGCCTGTTGTGGCAAATAGATTATCCCGCTCTGCTAGATTGGGAACGCTGTAAACAGTGTTGATCGGTATCCCGTTTTGCCCGGTATAAATGACATCGCTTGATTGCGCCTCGAAAGCATGAACTATTTTAGCGATGTCGCCCGTTTGGGCAAGATTCAGCCTGTCTATTTCTGCTAGGTTAGGCAGAGTATGGATATTGTTAAAGGGTATCCAAGCGTTGTTTTTATACAAGAAGCGTGAACGGGTGCCTGTATCGCTATGCCTGACTAAGGCTATCGCGCCTTCGAGCAGAGAGGTGTTTTCAGTCAGTGTTTGTAAGGCTGCACTGTCAGTCACCGTAAAGTGATTGAGTCTTACACCCCAGCCTAGAATCGCATTGTTGTCAGAAAAGGGTAAATGGGTGTAGATAAACGTGGCCGCTTTGCCATCACCTATATCTTTGATCTGAAGGATATCACCTGAACTAAAATAAGGCAGGTTGCCATTTTGATAAAGCTGATTTTGTTGACTCAGCACTTCTTCGTTAAGCGTGTCAAAATCGAATCTGCTCTGATCGTTAATTTTGATCCATTGTGGCAAAACGGCTGTTTTATGGCTGGCTATGGCCGGGATAAAACGGGCGGATTCGCCATGCCCGGTATTGTTCACTTCAACCACATCTCCTTCAACAAAGTCATATTGTTCGCTCAATGCTTGTAATGCTGCCATGTCAGCAACGGTATGAACGGGCGTGATTCTGATGAAGTCATTTCGATGGTTTCCGCTCAGAATATAACGATCCGTTTTGCCGTTATCTGTGATGTCTACAATATCACCTTGTACCAATAAACTATTATCTCGTTCGGTAAAAGAGGCAAAATAATAGGTATTCTTGAACTGACTTTCTGAGGTAATGGCGGCCTCGTTATCCATTTGAAGTCGGTTTACGGCTATCTTGATATAACTCGCCTTGCCTCCCCCAGCACTGGAGGTGGAGATTCTGCCTTTGTCGGTGATAATCAGTTCATTAGCGTAAAGGGTAAGGGTACCGCTTTGCCCGGATTGTTCATGTTGGCCTTCTGAACTGGCATAAATACCACTTGTGGATTGGTTATAATGCATTGGGGAAAAGCCTTCCAAATAGTCTAACTGACTGGAAGCGGGTTCTTTTAAGGGCAGATGTGCAGCATCGCCCGTAATCGTGATGGTGCCACGCACTTCAATCTCAATATTGCCCCCTTGAGCATTGTTGTTAGTACTGCTTTTAATCACCCCGCCGTCTTTGATAATTAAAGAACCGGCTTCTAGCCTAATCGAACCGCCGTCACCAGCATTATCGATCACACCAATACTACGCGCATCAATACTGGAACCAAAGCCATCTTCATTTTCGCCGTAAGGATTGACTCCAGAAAGTTCAACGGCCCCTTGCACTTGAATCGTAATCTGGCCACCGTTACGGCTTTGGAAACCTTTGGGGGCAATTGAACTGGCTGAAATACCGCCGCCGTCTTTAACGATCAGTTGATTGGCTTTGATCGTAATCTGGCCCCCTTCACCACCCATGATACCGGTTATCTTGGGATTTGAACCAGAATCGATGGTACTTCTCCAACCGGTTGGATCGGCCCCCATGACAGTAACGGTACCGGTTGCATCAATCTGTACATTGCCGGCTTTACCAGCACTAAAGGAAGTGACGAGCAGATAAGCCCCATCGGTGAGTACAACGTCTTGTGCTTCAACTAAAATGTCACCTGCGTCACCCGTTCCATCTCGATTGGCGGCATAAATTCGGCTACCTCTCTCACTTTGAGTACTATAACCTTCTAATTTTAAATAATTTTTAGCAGACAGTTTGATCGTGCCACCATGGCCTTCACCATGACTAGAAACACGCGCCGTCGCGCCTTTTTGAAACAAAATATTATTCGCTTCAATCAAGAGATCGCCACCATCGCCTTTGCCAAAATTTCTGATATAAATTCGGGTTAAATCTTGACTAGCGTCTCCAGAAAACAGCACTTCTTCAGTAGCGCGAAGTATGACATTCCCTCCCCGGCCTTTCCCGTAATTCTCGGTAGAAATAAAAGCGCCATCTTGAAACGCAATAGTGTTCGCTTCAAGCACAATATGACCGGCATTTCCGGTATCATCCGTCACAGCTTGCTCAATACCAGAACGGGCATAAATCGCACTGGCTTGAATCTGATCGGGTATGTCGTTATTTTCACCCGCAACGGTGATTGAGTCGGTTGCCCATACCATGATATCAGAGCCTTGGCCCGTGCTTTCAGTGCTACCATTCAGGGTTGCCCCGCGTGTCAACGAGACGTTATGAGCGCGTATATCAATAACACCGCCTTTTTTGTCTCCTAATGTTTTGGCTTCAATTGCGCTGTCATCGGCCCAAAACTGTCCGCCGCGAATGAAAAGACTGCCCCCGCCTTCACCACTGGTTTGCAATAATGATTTTTCAATAAGGTGTATATCCGCGAATTGGGTAAATGATGAGACATCAATAAAATTATCCTCTAAGCTGATCTCACCTGGGGAAGCGACGCTGGCTAAATTAATGCGTCCATTGGGTGCCGAAAGAATCGGTAAGCGGGTGATGCCAGTCGATTGTTTTCCCTCATCATCACCTGTCACGGTTTTAAAAAAGCTGCCCTTTTTGATTTCAAGATATCCGCCTATCAATGACAAGGTGTTGCCAGAAGCTACACTCAATCCCATTGATAAATGCGCCCTATCTATTGAAGCGATTTCGGAGCGCCCCTCAACTGAAATGGGCGCAACGTGATGATCAAGAAATCCAAAGGCTTCGACAGGAGCAACGTTTAATAAACTATTATCGGGCCTGTTGGCATCAAATCGTCCACCCTTGCCTAAACGAAGATAATCAGCAGTGCTGGCATGAAAACTCCCTTGCACATCCAATCTCGCATCAGGCCCAAACATCAGGCCATAGGGATTGATAAAATACATATCAGCGCCCAAGATGGTTGAACGAATTAAGCCATCAATGTTTGAAGGATGCCCCCCGGTGACGCGACTGATGATATTGTGAACCGTGTTTGGCCCTGAAAAGGTGGCACTTTCCTGATTTTGCAAGTTAAAGTCTTGAAAACTATGGAAAAGATTGCCCCCGTGTTGTTGGCCAAGATCGGCATTGATTTGATAATCCGGGCCGGGTAAATTGAAACGAGCCCCTAATGTGCCATCGGTAGAGATTTGAGCTTGAATAGATAAACTACTCATTGCAAAAACGAGGAATAAAGCCCGTATTTTCATGGTATTGACCTCTCATGCTCTGATTTTTTAACAGTTAAGTAGGTACGCAAAAGTATTTTAACAAAATAATCCGATCTGGTATCATTCAAAACGTCATCTTAAACTATTTATAGCCTTTTTCATTTTGCTTCGGTGCCTTGGAGTGCAAAATTTATTTTGCGGCCCGATTTTCGTTCAAATTTATTTTTAGCATAAAAAATGATGACATTGGCAAAAGAAATGACAGTACTATAACAAGCGAATAAATTGCTTTTGAGTATGAAAATGGCGGGGAAAAGCACAATAACTTCAATGGGTTGTGCGTGATTTAAGGGATGCTGCGCCCGGTATTGAGAGCAACCCAAATGTCTGTGGTGGTTCAGCCTGTATTGTTCGTACACGAATACCCGTTTGGGTATTGGAACAGGCTAGTACACTGTCAAGGTTGTTTTGATGGGTAAAAAAAGGTTAAATATAAAAAAATTTCTGGAGATAAATATAATGGCTAAAAAATATATTGTACAGCTATCTTTTGAGGAACGAGATGAATTAA
>Ga0190315_1000493_pt1 | contig 19864 bp, 18 predicted proteins | sample 48701101_MG_FD_161673 | JGI IMG/M metagenome (GOLD analysis project Ga0190315, IMG submission 161673) | Hydrothermal vent sediment bacterial communities from Southern Trench, Guaymas Basin, Mexico - 4870-11-0-1_MG | ecosystem: Environmental > Aquatic > Marine > Hydrothermal vents > Sediment ...
TTTACTTTTACAAATAGCAAAAATCAGCTTCCGATTTTATATTACTATATAAGTAAACACGAGCCATCTGCAAAACTGCTGGATTCGGGTTTTAAATATAAGCTATAAGAGCTTTATTTGTAAATATCCGGCGAACCCGTGGTCCACTGTGGAAGTTGCCGTCCGTGCCCTGCCGCAGGAGCGGTTTGCCTTTTGCAGGGTTTCGATCGCGGGCTGGATTGCACTGCCTCTCCGGTCCGCGATGAGTGAGCTTTGAAACCCGGAAAAAGGTAACCGCTTCAAGGCAGGATATAACGGGTTCATAAGAATATTTACTTTTATTTTGAATACTTTTTAACTAAATGGCTTTCAAAGATTAAGTATTTTGGCAAAAGAATTATTGAGGCTTGACCTTCTTTTATTGCAGAAGGGGCTCGCCACTTCAAGAAATCAGGCCCAGGCTCTCATCTATACCGGCAAGGTGCGAGTTGAAGGGCAGATCATTGATAAGGCAGGGCACCGGTTTCCTGCCGATGCACAAATAGAGCTCGCAGAGACCCTGAATCCCTATGTAAGCCGTGGAGGACTTAAGCTTGAGCATGCACTTGAGCACTTTGCGGTGGATGTTCACGGTCTTGTCTGTATGGACGTCGGGGCATCTACCGGAGGATTCACGGACTGTTTGCTTCAGAAAGGGGCGGCAAAGGTATATGCAGTAGATGTTGGTTACGGTCAGCTAGACTGGCGCCTGAGGAACGACAAAAGGGTCGTGGCTTTCGAAAGGACAAATATACGAAATTTGCCTCTTGACGCCCTGGATTCTCAAATATATTTAATTACAATAGATACATCATTTATCTCGCTCAGGCTGGTAATACCCTCTGTTCTTCCATTTATGAAGCGGAAAGGTCGTATTATTGCCCTTGTAAAGCCTCAATTCGAGGTCGGGAAAGGAAAAGTCGGAAAAGGCGGAATAGTAAAAGATCCATGGCTTCATCGTGAGGTTCTGGATAGACTGAATTCTTTTTGCAATAAATTGAAACTGAATGTCATAGGGGTTACCCCATCACCCGTCCTTGGGGCGAAAGGCAACAAGGAATTTCTCATGTTTATTGAATATCCGGAGAGATATGATACATAATCGTTTGACAGAGGACTTTTGTCAGTTCAAAATTTAAATATTTACCATATCTCGTAAATATGACGAAACAGAATTGGGGAATGCAAGAAAATGAACCGGTTGACCTTGAAAATCAAGACCAACTGGAGGACATTGTTGAGCAGGAAATCGATGAACCGCCCATGTATAAAGTCTTGCTGTACAATGACGACTATACGACAATGGAATTTGTGGTACGGATCTTGGAGAATATTTTTCATAAGTCAACTTCAGAGGCGATAAGAATCATGCTGAACGTACATCATAACGGCTTTGGGATTTGCGGGTATTATACCAGTGAGATTGCAGAGACAAAGGTAAAATCCGTTCATACCTGTGCAAAAGAGGCAGGCTTTCCACTTAGGGCCGGCATGGAACGAATATAAAATGATAAGCAAAGACATAGAAATAATGCTGAGTGTAGCAGCACGGGAAGCTCACATCAGGAATCATGAATATCTATCTCTTGAACATTTGCTTTTTGCAATAATTCACCATCAAGAGGGTGCGGAGGCCATAACGGCGTGCGGAGGCAATCCTGACCGTCTGAAATCAAGAATTGAGGCATTTTTTGAGACTCACCTTGAGAAATTGCCGGAAGGTCGAAAAGAAAGTCCCCAGCCCACAGCAATCCTTCAAAGAGTGCTCCAGCGAACCATTATGCACGTACAATCTGCCGAAAAAGAAAAGGCCGGCATAGGAGACCTCCTTGCCGCCGTGATGGCAGAGGAAGATTCCTATGCAGCGTACTTTCTCCATCAGGAGGGAATCACCAGGCTGGATATACTGAACTTTATATCACACGGAATCGAGCGAACTGATTCCTGTCAAAATATTATTTCCCAAAGAAATACAGGCTCTCAAGCCGGTAAACAGGCCGGGGCATCAACAAAACCAGCAAATGCCCTTGATGCCTTTACCGTAAATCTCACGAGAAAGGCTGCTGATGGAGAAATTGATCCGCTTGTTGGACGAAAGGTGGAACTGGAACGTACAATGCAGATCCTCTGCAGGCGTAGAAAAAATAATCCCATTTTCGTGGGGGACCCAGGGGTAGGCAAGACCGCCTTGGCTGAGGGGCTTGCACTAAAAATCCAGCAGGACGAAGTGCCCGAGCCTTTACAAGACACAGAAATGTATACCCTGGATATGGGAGCGATTCTTGCCGGCACCAAATACAGAGGGGAGTTTGAGGCCAGGCTCAAAGAGGTTATTGCCCTGATAAAAAAACATCCCAAGGCAATACTCTTCATTGATGAAATCCATACGGTTGTTGGTGCAGGAGCCACCAGCGGAGGGTCCATGGACGCCTCAAATATTCTCAAGCCTGTCCTGGCAAATGGTGAGCTGAGGTGTATGGGTTCGACCACTTACGAGGAGTACAGGAATTTCTTTGAGAAGGATCGCGCACTCTCGAGGCGTTTTCAGAAAATAGAGATACTAGAGCCCACGGTGAAAGAAACTGTGAAGATACTTAAAGGGCTGAAGTCTTATTATGAAGAGCACCACGGAATCAAATACGCTGACAGCGCTCTGGTATCTGCGGCTGAGCTGTCATATAAATACCTGGCGGATCGTTATATGCCAGACAAGGCTATCGACGTAATAGACGAAGCAGCATCCGCATTGAGGCTTTCAGGCAATGGCGGAAACAGACCGGGGCTTGTTACTGCGCGTCACATCGAAAATGTTATAGCAAAGATGGCCGGATTGCCCGCAAAGACTATCACTCAATCGGACCGCTCGCGCCTTGAAAGGCTTGAAGAATCAATAAAGTCGGTAGTTTTCGGCCAGGATAAGGCTGTAGAAATCCTGTCAAAAGCCATAAAGCGTTCCCGGGCCGGTCTTTCGCATCCTGATCGTCCAATCGGCTCTTTTCTGTTTATAGGACCTACAGGTGTAGGAAAGACGGAACTCGCACGTCAAACCGCTGCAGTCCTTGGGGTACATTTCCAGCGATTCGACATGAGTGAATATATGGAAAAGCATGCTGTGGCCAGACTGATTGGTGCGCCTCCCGGCTATGTTGGATTTGATCAGGGAGGCTTACTTACCGAGGCCATTCGCAAGCACCCGTACTGTGTTCTTCTCTTGGATGAAATAGAGAAAGCCCATCCCGACCTCTTCAGTATTTTGCTTCAGGTCATGGATTACGCCACTCTTACCGATAATACAGGTAAAAGGGCGGACTTCCGTCACGTGATATTGATTATGACCTCGAATGCAGGTGCAAGAGAGATGGAGAGCCATGCAATCGGTTTCGGTGCAAAGGCGGAAGATAGCCGATATAAGGGAGAGAATGTAATAAAACAGCTCTTCAGCCCGGAATTTCGTAACCGGCTGGAGGCCGTTATACCTTTCGGCCGGTTGACCACTTCAGCAATGGAGCAGATAGTGGACAAACTCCTGGGGGAGATACAGGAACAGTTATCCGGACGCAAGGTCAGATTGAATGTCACACCTGCCGCCAGGTCCTGGCTTGCCCAAAAGGGATATGATCCTCAATTTGGAGCACGTCCTCTGGCCCGCGTTCTACAACAGGAGATAAAAGATCCTGTATCTGATGCCATCCTGTTCCATGGACTCTCAAAAGGAGGCAAAATTGTCGTTGACGTTGAAGACGGACGGCTTGTTATTAATAAATAGTCAATAGTTCCAATCTTTGAAATACCACAAGGATTTCCTGGCATGCCCACAATTCAGAGTATCACGATCGTTCCCAGCCTGCCCGAGCGCTTGATGCCGTTGATGACTATCGCGCGTAACCTCTGGTGGACCTGGACCCCTGAAGCTATCCATCTTTTCCAGGACATGGACAGGGAGGTATGGGAGAGGTGCGGGCACAATCCGGTTTCCCTGCTGGGCACCATAGAGCAACCCCGGCTTGAACGGCTTGAGCAGGATGATATCTTTCTTGCGAGAATGGAAAAGGTGCAGAGGGAACTGGAACGCTATCTGCATGCCCAGACATGGTATAAAAAGATCAGTGAAGATCGGGATGACGGGATAATAGCTTACTTTTCCGCTGAGTTTGGCCTGCATGAAAGCCTCCCCTTGTATTCCGGCGGGCTTGGCATTCTTGCCGGTGATCATATGAAGTCGGCCAGTGATCTCGGGCTTCCCCTCGTAGGAATTGGTCTTCTTTATAAGCACGGGTATTTTCAGCAATATCTCAATCCTGACGGATGGCAACTTGAGACCTATCCCTCCAACGACTTCTACAATATGCCAGTAAGCCTGGTCAGAGACAAAAAAGGAGACCCTTTGACAGTCCAGGTGGAGCTTGAAGGCAGAGAGGTTTACATACGGGTCTGGTCCCTTACAGTAGGCCGGGTCAAAATCTACATGCTGGATACTGATGTCCCTTTAAACTCCCGCCTGGACAGACAAATCACTTCGTATCTTTATGGCGGCAGCCTTGAAACCAGGCTTCAGCAGGAGATAGTGCTGGGTATGGGGGGGATAAGGATACTAATGGCCCTTGACCAGTGCCCTTCGGTTTGTCACATGAACGAAGGTCATTCGGCCTTCATGGCGCTGGAACGTATCAACCAGTTAATGCGCAAGGATGGTTTGCCCTATGACGTGGCCCTGGAGGCCGTTCGCGCCACAAGTATATTTACCACTCATACCCCTGTCCCTGCCGGAATAGACCGCTTCCCGCCGGAAATGATCCGCCGGCACTTCACAGGATTGGCAGACGAACTGGCTATTGGTATTGATGCCTTCATGGGCCTCGGAAGGATCAATCCCGGTGATCAGGCTGAAGAATTCTGCATGGCGGTACTGGCTATTAATATGGCATCTCAGACCAATGGTGTGAGCAAACTCCACGAAGAGGTCACGCAAAAGATGTGGGGTGGCATATGGCCCCAGATTCCCAGGCATGAGGTCCCGATAACCCATATTACCAACGGGATACATATACTCGGCTGGCTGTCAAGTGAGATGTCCCTGCTCTATGAACGCTATTTAGGATCAAGATGGATAGATGAGCCCACAAATCATGCCATCTGGAAAAGAATCGAACAGATCCCTGATTTTGAGCTGTGGAGAAGTAAAGAGAGACTGAGAGAGAGACTCATATCTTTTGCCAGGGCAAGGCTCAGAAAGCAGCTTCAGGCAAAAGGTGCCCCAAGTTACCAGATGAAGCAGGCTGACGAGGTCCTGGACCCTGAGGCCCTTACCATAGGCTTTGCCAGGCGCTTTGCAACATACAAGCGCTCTACCCTGCTGTTTCGGGATATGGACAGGATCAGACAGATACTGGCCAATGAAGAGCGTCCGGTGCAGATCATCTTCAGCGGAAAGGCCCATCCACAGGATAAATACGGCAAGGAACTCATCCACAAGATAGTGCAAATAGCCAACACCCCGGAACTTCGAAAGCACATAGTCTTTATTGAAAATTACGATATAGAAGTGGCCAGGTATCTGGTCCAGGGAGTAGACGTCTGGCTCAACACCCCTCTGCGCCCCATGGAGGCCAGCGGGACCAGCGGCATGAAGGTCCCGGCCAACGGCGGGATCAACCTGAGCATCCTTGATGGCTGGTGGTGTGAAGGCTACAAGGGCAATAACGGCTGGGCTATAGGTGCAGGAGAGGAATATGAAGATCGCGAATACCAGGATGAGGTGGAAAGCCGGCTTCTTTACGAACTCTTAGAAAATACCGTAGTACCACTGTTTTATAATAGATCCGCCCATGATATCCCCCATGGATGGGTTGAGATGATGAAAAATTCGATGCAGACCGTATGCCCTTACTTCAATACAAACCGCATGGTGGAAGAATATGCCAGCCAGTTTTATCTGCCAAACATCTCCAAATGGCACTTGTTCGCAAAGGATAATTGGAAAGAGGCCAGGGAGTTGTCCCGCTGGAAACGGAAGACATCAGAAGTATGGCACAAAGTCAAGATACTGGATCTGCAGGTCCCGATCGATGGATCACCAAAGGTGGGGGATCGTTTGCCAATCAAGACCGTACTGGATCTTGGAGGACTGGACCCTGAAGAAGTGCGGGTTGAGGCGTATATCGGTCGATTGGACGATAAGGGAGAGATCCCTGAAGGCCATCCACTGCCTTTGCTTCCCACAAATGGGCAGCAAGGAGGAGGTTCTGTCTTTGAAGGAACATTACTCTGCCTTTCAAGCGGGCGGATAGGTTTTACTATCAGATGCTATCCTTTTCAGAAAGAACTCAGCCACAAGTTTGAACTCGGACTTCTGACCTGGTGGGAAGCAGAAAAATAGTTTGTAAATATCCGGTGAACCCGTTATATCCTGCCTTGGAGCGGTCACCTTTTTCCGGGTTTCAAAGCTCACTCATCGCAGACCGGAGAGGCAGTGCAATCCGGCCCGCTACCCAAAACCCTGCAAAAGGCAAACCGCTCCTATAGCTAACCGCTAAAGGCTGACCGCTTAGCCTCCCAGGGCACTGAAAATCTGGTCCCTGATATCATTGACAGACCCGACGCCATTTATCTTCACATGCTTGGGTGCATCGGGATCTCCGGACTCCTCCCACTTCTTATAGAAATCCACCAGTGGCTCGGTCTGGGCGTGATATACCTCAAGGCGCTTGCGGACCGTCTCTTCCTTATCGTCATCTCTCTGGATGAGAGGCTCTCCTGTTACATCGTCCTTTCCCTCGACCTTCGGGGGATTAAAAACAATATGGTAGGTCCTTCCTGATGCCAGATGACAACGGCGACCGCTCATCCTTTTGATAATTTCTTCATCCGGGACATCTATCTCTATAACATAATCAATATCGACCTTGGCATCCTTCATGGCCTCTGCCTGGGGAATTGTCCGGGGGAAACCGTCAAACAGGAAACCCTTTTCACAATCCGGCTCCTTTATTCTTTCCTTTACGAGACCAATTATGACATCATCAGGAACAAGTCCGCCTGCATCCATGTACTTCTTGGCCTCCATGCCCAAAGGAGTTCCTGCCTTCACGGCAGCCCTTAACATATCACCAGTAGATATCTGGGGAATGCCAAATTTATCCGTGATAAAACCAGCCTGTGTACCCTTGCCGGCACCAGGACCTCCCAATAGAATCAAACGCATAATCCAAGTCCTCCTTTTCCAAGAAATTTACATAGCAATATATATGGTAATTTCGGAAAAAAGCAAATACTAAATATCGTAAGTGTTCACGGAACGTTGAAATTAGAAAATAGAAATGGAAATTTGGCTTTCATGCTTTTGTTTCATCTCTACCAAATTTCTATTTTCCAATTTCAAGTTTCAAGCCGTGAATTGAGTTAGCTCCGTTTCGATATATAATCTTTGATTATTGGATAATCATCTGATAATCCGTTACAATTAGCGTATGATGCGGAGCTAATTCAATTGTCATAATAAATAATTACACTAAATCGGGTTTTCAGCGGAACCAAAATATTTTATCTTATAAGGAGTATAGAAGTGATGACTATAAAGCTCATGCAAATGAATTTAAGGGCCCTATCGGATTACCTGATTCTGCTACATTCCATAACAGCAATCGCCTTTATATCTTTTTTCTGCATTCCGTCAATAGTCCTGGCTGAATTCCGGTACGTAAAACCCAGCGCAGAGATTCCTCTGAGAAGTGGCAAGGGTCAAGAATATAGAATTCTTGCCGTAATACAAGACGGTAATCAGATAGAGCTGCTGAAAGAGGAGGGGGCCTGGGCCATGGTACGTACATCAGATAATAAGGAAGGCTGGATGCCTAAAAGGTATCTAAGTACCTCTCCGCCCTTAAAGGACATAGTTGCTTCATTAAAGATCGAAAGAGATCGGCTCAAAAAACATGTAACCGATATTAGCGAACAATTGGATAAGGCCTTAAAGGCCAGAAATCAGTATGAGCAGGACTTGAAAGCCTGCATTCTGGACAGAGATCAGATCAGAAAGAGCTATGATAGCCTTAAAGAGGATGCTGCAGATGTAATATATTTCAAGAAGTCACTTTCAGAAACAGCAGAGGAACTTCAGGAATTGAAACATAAATATGCCGTAGCAAAACAGGAAAATGAACATCTAAGAGATAACAGCATAATAAAGTGGTTTCTGGCCGGTGGCGGGCTCGTGATAGCTGGCTGGATTGTCGGTCTCATAACAACTCGCAGCCGTAAACGCAGATCTTCACTTCTCTAAAATCCTAAGATAAAGCCGATAAATTAGTAAATATCCGGTAAAAAGCAAACCGCTTCTGCGCCAATGCCATGAAGTTATTGTATGAATCAGGCAGGCCCCAGGACCTCCTTTGCCTTGACCATCATGACAACGGCACTGTTATAAGGCGTCTCGATCCCATACCTGGCCCCTAATTCCACCACTTTTCCATTGATATAGTCTATCTCGGTCCTCTTGCCGCGGATGATATCCTGGAGCATAGATGATCTGTGATCCCTGGTAGGGGGGAGCTTCTGGTTCCATAATATCTCCAGATATTCGTCCGGAGAATCCATGCCCAGATCCATTCCTGCGGCCTTTGCCACACAGAAGGCCTCTGTGATCATCTCTTTGATAAGCCTTCTGATATGGGGATTGTCGGCAATCTGACCGTATGTTGACTGGAATATGGAAGATAAGGGGTTTAATGCAATATTGAAAAGGGCCTTATGCCAGATTTCCCGCATAATGTTATCAGACGCCCTGGTGGGGATGCCCGCTCTGTCAATCATCCAGGCTAATGCCTCCACCCGTGGGGTGAGACCGCCATCGATCTCCCCAACCAGGGTCTCAGATGCAATGCTCGTGACCTGTACACTGCCAGGGGCAAGTACTACTACACCGAATATCGCCATCGCTCCAACAGTCTTGCCCTTGCCTGCAATCCCGGCAAGTATTTCCACATTACCAAGCCCGTTCTGCATCGATACTATAGTGGTATCCGGGCCTACCATGGAAAGGGCTTCTCTGGCGGCTGTTGCCGTATCAAATGCCTTGACTGTCAAAAACACGATATCCTGATATTCATCAGGAGGAGATGTCATGGCACTTAAATTACTTACCGTATGCTCGCCCCAGATACCTTTGATATGAAGCCCATTTTTTGAGATTTCGTCGATGTGGGGCCGCCTGCCAATTAATGTCACATTGTGCCCATGCCTGGCAAGCATACCCCCTATCGCGGAACCAATGGCCCCGGCACCCATTATTGCAATACTGGCATTACTGTATGATACATCCATGTTTACCCTCAGTCCTCAGGTGCGTCACCAAGAATAAGGTCCAGAAGCCTGTAATGGGTCCTGTCCAGACGCCTTAGTCCCAGTCTTTCGCAGATCTCAAGGGCCCTCCTGAACTCACTCTTGTAAAGAGTACGGTCAAGGGGAGGGTAATCCTGTGCCAGTCCATAGGGATGATAATGGCCCATGAGGTCAAGATATGTATTCCTTGAGATATCATTTACTATGAATTCGAGTACCTTTTCAGTATCAGACAAATCCCCGGGAAGGACCAGATGGCGCACCAGAAGCCCTCTTCTTGTCAGCCCATTTTGGTCGAGCACAAGGTCTCCCACCTGGCGGTGCATCTCTTTTATGGCCTTCCTTGCAACTTCCGGGTAGTCACGGGCACCTATTATACGGGCCGCCACTTCCTCGTCCCAGACCTTGAAATCCGGAACATATATATCCACCATCCCCTCAAGGAGCCTCAAGGTCTCGATGGAGTCGTAACCTCCGGTATTGTAAACCACCGGAAGGTCAAAGCCCTGGTCCATTGCCGTCTCAAGGGCCTTGAGAATGGCAGCCACCTGATGGCTTGGGGTAACCAGGTTCAGGTTATGGCATCCGTTTTCCTTTAGCTTCAGCATGATCTCAGCCAGGGCCTGGTTCGAGATCACAGTGCCCTGATGAAGCTGGCTTATCTCGAATGTCTGGCAGAAAACACAGGCCAGGTTACAGCCAGTAAAGAATATGGCTCCGGAGCCTTTCTCCCCAACCAGGCATGCCTCTTCACCAAAGTGGAGCTCATAGCCAGAGATCTCTGGTTGGCTGCCGGTCCTGCAAAAACCTTCCTGGCCCTCCAAGCGGTTGACCCCGCATCCCCTCGGGCACATCCCACATGAGGATAACTTCTCATACAAGATGTTTCCGGCCTGTGCTATCAAGTCTCTTTTGCTCTTCATCAGGCTTAGCGGTCTTTGCTGCACCTGGATTTACAAATGACGTGCTATGTCAAAGAAGAGAATGTTCTGCCGCAAAGCGGCTTACTTGAACGGTAGGCAGGCCTGAGACAGATGAATGCGAAAAAGAGACACTGCGTTCGGACAGTAAGCGTCTGTGTACAAAATTATTATACCAGTAATCGCCTAGGATTCATGAATAGCTTTACATAACCATCTGATCGGACTTCGGCCAGGAGTTTTTTGGCCCTTTTGGATATATCCAGCATATGTTTCGCTCCTTCAGACTGTCCATCCCAGAAATCTATCACAAAATCCGCTGACCTGAGCAGTACCTCATTTCTCATCATAGTGGCCTTTAGCCCGTGCTTATCCCACTCTGAAGGAATAATCTTTATTTCAAGTCCTGCTTCGCTGGCATAGCGCTCTCCCAGACGATCAGCACCAGGGGCATTCCCGGAAAGCACAATATCCCCGTCAATCAGCAAATACTTCAGTACCCCTTGGACCAATTCATAGGATTCAATACTGCGAGAACCTCCTACAGCCACTCTTGCCATACAAGAAGAGCCCCCTTTTTAGCAATAAATGCTTAAGTTTATCCAGTTGACCTGTAACTTCTCAATAATCCGGGGCTAGTTTGGATTCCCCCCTCACCCTGCCCTCTCCCCCAACCCCCAATGGGAGAGGGTTTGGGTGAGGGGACTATGCCGCCTCAATTTATTGAGAAGTTACGTTAACCTCTGTATCGTTCAATTTTATCAAAAATGGCATTATCAGTTATCTTCTTCAGCGGAGTTTTCCCTGACAATGTCCTTTACATTTTCAAGAATGTAAAGCACGTCGTGAACGGTGACTTTGGAGTGTTCCTCACAAAAATCGTCAAGCACAACGAGAATACGTTCAGTCAATTCGTCAAACTGATCGACAGTAAGGTTTGATACAGGCTCCGAAGCCAGGAGAGAATCCAAATCGATGCCGTAATACTCTGACAGCTCCTCCTTTATCTTTTCAAGACTGTGGGCAGGCCTACGACCAGAACGTTTTCTATCCCGTATGCTTACAACTTTACCCATGAGAATCTCCCACATGAAATATAATCATACACGCTATGGCAGGTAAAAATACCCCATACTGCATCGCCTTGCTTTCCTTGCCTGCCTGTGTGTGTTGTATACCTGTCTGCCGCCGCGGGCAGGCCTGAGGCATTTTGAGCAAAATCATATTCAGGACCTTTTATAATATGATTATACATAGAAAATATTCTAATTCAATTTAATGATCAGTGGCAAGCATTTTTAGTTATTTCTTCGTCAAACAGGCCGGACAACTGAAAATAAAAAACGTTCACGCAGTGCGGGCACCGACCATTTAATGCCGAGGTGAATTGACAGATTTCAGCACAATAAGTAAATTTCTTTCATGATCATAGAAGAACTTACCATGCCCGCCTTTAAAGAAGGGTTGACTAAAACCCGTACTATTATAGTGCCTTTCGGCGTCGTAGAAGAACACGGACGGCATCTGCCGTTGGGAACCGATACAATCCATGCGTATGAACTGTCCAGGGAAACCAGCAGACATCGTCCTCTTTTCGTTGCACCACCAGTATGGTACGGGCTCTGCAGGAGCACCAGCCAGCATCCCGGAACAATCACTATATCAGGAGATACCTTGAGAAAGCTCACGGTAGAGCTTGTTACGTCTTTTTATAATCAAGGGCTGAGAAATTTCGTGCTCCTTTCCGGTCATGCCGGCGGCACTCATATGGCTGCCATTACGGATGCAGGCGAAACGATACTTGCCAGCCTTAAGGAAAGCCGGGTGGCGGTATTATCTATCCTTGATCTTATAGCTGGAATCCCTGACGGAATTGTGGAAACAGAGAACGACTCGCATGCAGGCGAGGTGGAAACCTCATTAATGCTACACCTGAGACCAGAACACATAGATGGTACAAGCCCTGAAGAGTATCCCTGCTTCCCCACGCCCATACTGGCCAGAGATAAAAAGAGATTCTGGCCGGGAGGCGTATGGGGTGATCCCTCGAAGGCCTCCGTGGAAAAGGGCAAAACTCTGCTGCAAAAGGAAGTCGAAGTCCTGCTGGGCCTGGTGAACAGAATCGAATCTTTTGAGGATGGAAGCCTTGAAGATGATTAATTATTCCGGATCTTGGATTCATCACGAGCAAACCCGGTGCAGTCCGCGTTCTGCCCGGGCATCGTCAGTCGTGTAGCATGATTGCCTTCTTTAAAAAGATATTTAATCGCATCCTTTTATTTCTGGTATGGACAATCCTGTTGTCAGCCTGCCAGGGTGAAGCCGATCCTTCCATGGCCCCTGATTTCATGCTCCTGAATCTCCGTGACGAATCCGTAAATCTATCGCAGTACAGAGGCCAGGTAGTGCTGATAAACTTCTTTGCTACCAGCTGCCCTCCCTGTCGGGCAGAAATTCCTGACTTTATAAGTCTGCAAGACAAATACGGTTCGAAAGGTTTTACCGTAATCGGAATATCCGTGGACCAGAATGGAAAAAGGATCCTTCCAAGATTTGTGAAGGCATTAGGGATCAACTATCCCGTACTGCTTGCCACATCAAAGGTGATAAGGGATTATGGAAATGTCTATGCCCTTCCGGAATCTTTCTTGATCGACAGAAATCACAGGATTCTCAAACATTATACTGGGATGGTGACCAGGCACGAGTTGGAACCTGTTATAGTTAATGCCCTGGGTATTAAATAGCCCGTGGGAAATCAAGGAATATTTTTCCCTTCCTTATGTCAACTTGACATCCCCTTTTAAAGAGACTACCGTAATACCAAAGTAGCTACAAATCCAAACCGGGAGAGCTAATTATGATCACTGCAGGTATTAAAGAACTGAAGAATAATTTGAGCAGTTATTTGACTCGCGTAAAAAGCGGAGAAGAGGTTATTATAACTGACAGAGGAAAGATCTTTGCCCGAATTGTTAAAGAAGAGGCCTCCAATAAATCAATCCAGGCTTCACTTGCACCTTTGATAGTCAAGGGGTTGATAAAATTACCGGGCCGCGAGATAAATAAACGGAATCTGTCTCCGATTCAAGTCCCCGGAAAGCCTGTATCAGATATGGTTTTGGAGGATAGGGGATGATCTTGTACCTGGATACAAGCGCACTCCTGAAAAGGTACTTCAAAGAACCTTACTCAAACGAGCTGCTTGCAAAGTGGAAAGAAGCCGCGCAGATTATCACATCTTCTGTAGCGTATGCTGAGACCATGGCTTCTCTTTATCGAAAGAAAAGAGAGGTAAATCTAAGCAGTAAAGTATTCAACAAGCTAGTCAATTCATTCCAACTGGACTGGGAAACCTTTATCCGTGTGGAAGTCAATGAGGGTCTAAATGAAACTATCCACAGAGTTGTGGCAAGACATCCCCTCCGTGGACTTGACGCTATACACCTTGCATCAGCAATTATAACACATGAGAGGATAAACGAAGCCTTTCTCTTTGCCTGTTTTGACCAAAGGCTAATTAATGGCGCTCAAATGGAAGGACTTGCAACCTTCCCAGCCCCGCCATTCCATGGGCCCTGAGCCATCATCCTATAAACTATCATTCCTATGAGTCAGCTCTGCATCATATGTGAATTGCGGATGATCATAGGGCGACCGGCCCTTGGAACGACCTGCGTAAGTCCCGCAGTTTTCTTGGTCTTTGGAGCCAGTGAAGCCCCGGCTCCGGAGCGAAGCGGAGAAGAACGGGGAGGGGATTTTTCTCACCTTGCTTTTTTAAAGGATATCGTTTAAATTAACCTTGTATTTTAAAAATATTCCAAGAAAATATTTGTTGTGTTGACTTGTGAAACGATTCATTGATCAGAAACTCAAGAAATGGAAGAAAGCAAGGCGTCGAAAACCCCTCATTGTCCGGGGAGCGAGGCAGGTCGGAAAGACATATTCGGTAAAGCAGTTAGGAGAAAATTGCTTTGATACCGTTGCGGTTGTGAATCTGGAACGTAATCCGGACTGGCATCGCGTTTTTGAAGGCGATCTCCATGCGAAACGCATCTGTGGAGATTTGGAAATCTTGCTGCATCAGAAAATAGTCCCGGGGGAAACGCTGCTTTTTATAGATGAAATCCAGGCATGTCCTAGGGCAATTACCGCCCTTCGCTATTTTTACGAGGAATTGCCCGATTTGCATGTGGTTGCAGCCGGTTCACTCCTTGAATTTGCCATGAAAGATATCTCTTTCCCGGTCGGAAGAGTGCAGTTTTGCAGCCTTCATCCACTCTGTTTCGCAGAATACCTTCAGGCAACCGGCAATGATGAAGCCGCAAATATCATTCTTGGCCCTCCGGGACCTGTTTCGGAGACAATCCACGAATTTCTTTGTGAGAAACTCCGCGGGTATTTTTTTGTGGGAGGTATGCCGGAGAGTGTAGCAGCCTATGTTGAAACCGGATCAATGCAGGAATCTTTTGAGGTACAGGCTGAGATCTGTGATACTTATCGAATGGATTTTCCGAAATATAGCCCGCATGCCAATAAGTACTGCCTCAATAGTATACTCACAACAGTATCGCGGGGCGTTGGACAACAGATAAAATATTCCAGGCTTGCTGATGGTTACTCAAATCCAACCCTGAAAAAAGCCTTTGACTTGCTGCGGCTGGCAAACATCATAAAGAAAGTGCCGTCGGTTGATCCGTCCGGACTGCCCCTTGGGGCCACTGCTGCTGAGAAGATCTTTAAGGCATTGATGGTTGATATCGGTCTTATGAGACATCTTACGGGCATGCCCGTAAATGTTGAATACGGAAAGACAGACCTGCTCAGCATTTACCGCGGGGCCGTGGCAGAACAGTTTGTCGGGCAGGAGATGATATTATCTCAGAAGGAGGACCTTTACTACTGGTCGAGAAGGGCAAAGAGCAGTTCAGCAGAGGTAGATTATGTGGCTGTCATTGATGGGAGGATACATCCTGTAGAGGTGAAAAGCGGAGCTGCCGGCAGGCTGAAGAGCCTGCATCTCTTTTTACAGACGTATCAAAACTCTTCAAAGGGTATCGTGTTTTCCGCACGCCCTTATGCCGAACTGCCGGAAAGCAATATCGTGTTTGTACCGTTGTATTTTGCCTTTTCGGCAACGCTTGGAAGCAATCGTACTATATAATTATAATTCAATCGTACTACATAATTCAAATGTTATCCTGGACAAATCCGGCCAAGCGCTTCATTTTAACATCCCAGCTAAGTTTCTTTTCCGCATAGTCACGCATTTACCTATACGCGATTACAAAAGGCAATCTACGGGCAGTGTCGAGGCATTGAATATACGCTTGACATATCCCGCAGTACCCTTATATATGAAATATACATATTAAATATGTTTTTTAGGAAGGGATTATGACACGTGCACGAACCACAGTTTTTAAAAGCAATAAAAGTCAGGCAGTTCGTCTCCCAAAAGCTGTAGCTTTACCGGAATCAGTCAGGAGTGTTGATGTCGTTGCAATTGGTAACAAGCGTATTATCACTCCAGCGGGTCAGTCCTGGGATGACTGGTTCGATGCTCCAGGGGTTTCCAGGGATTTCATGGAAATTCGAGAGCAACCCGAAGATCAAATCAGGGAGACGATGTAATGTTGAAATACATGCTGGACACAAACATGGTGATCTACACAATTAAGAAACGTCCCAGGAAAGTACGCAACATCTTCAAGCAACACGAAGGTCAGATGTGCATCTCTGCTGTAACTTGGGGTGAACTGGTGTTTGGCGCTGAACGTTCGAAACAGACTGAACATAATCTGGCTGATATTGAGGCTATGGCTACTCGTCTTGAGGTCATGCCTGTAACTACTGAAGCTGCCTCTCACTTTGGGCAAGTACGGGCTGAACTGTATAGAGCCGGCAGACCAATAGGGCCTTACGATATGATGATAGCTGGTCATGCAAGGGCATTAGGGTTGATTCTGGTGACAAATAATGAAAAAGAGTTTGAACGTGTCCAAGGGCTTCGAATTGAAAACTGGGCTTGATAATCCATTTCATTAATGAAAGCTAATTGCATCGCGCCTGTCAAACATCATAAGGAAAGTACCATCGGTTGATCCGTCCGGACTGCCCCTTGGGGCCACTGCTGCTGAGAAGATCTTTAAGGCATTGATGGTTGATATTAGTCTTATGAGACATCTTACGGGCATGCCCGTAAATGTTGAATACGGAAAGACGGACCTGCTCAGCATTTACCGCGGAGCCGTAGCGGAGCAGTTTGTCGGGCAGGAGATGGTATTATTATTGGTTGGCGTTCTAAAATAAGTTTCCCTGACTTGTAGCGGAGCAGTTTGTCGGGCAGGAGATGGTATTATCTCAGAAGGAGGACCTCTACTACTGGTCGAGAAGGGCAAAGAGCAGTTCAGCTTTTCCGCACGCCCTTATGCCGAACTGCCGGAAAGCAATATCGTGTTTGTACCGTTGTATTTTGCCTTTTCGGCAACGCTTGGAAGCAGTGGTTTATGACTCCTCCAGAAATACCTTTTCCGTAGCGTGAACCATTTGTTGTGTGCTGAAATTCCTTATTATATGCTTTCTGCCTTTTTGTCCCATCTGTAGCCGTTCTTCCTGCGGAAGTGAGAGTATCTGGTCCCATGCCTTGGCCAGGGCCGCAGGATTTTTCGCCGGAACGATTATGCCACCCGGGCCAACAACCCCGGCAGAGTCACCGACATCTGTGGCAACGCACGGCACTTCACATGCCAGGGATTCAGCAACTACATTGGGAAATCCCTCGCCAAAGGAGGAGGAGGAGGTAAAAGCGCACGCACTGTAGATGGCAGGAAGATCCTCCCTGGGGCCTATCCACAATACATGTTCGTTCAGCCCCAAAGAACCGCTGAGCGCTTTCAGGTCGTTGAGCATCTGATCCGGTCCGCCGCCTGCAATCACGAAACGGGCATCCGGCCTCCGGCCTGTCAGTATTGCCGCAGCCTTCAGGAAGGCGGGATAGTCCTTCATGGGATCCAGCCGCCCTACTCTGCCTATCAATGGTGTCTCATGGCCAACTCCCCATGTATGTCTCAGGTCCGTTCCTTTCTCCGGTTGAGGCCTGAAGTATTCGGTATCTATTCCATTACAAACGACCACAATGCAATCACGCGCATAGCCCCGGCCAACATGATACTTTGCTCCGGTCCACGAGTTGACAATGATCCGGTCCACCCGTTTAGACAGATACGCATTAAGGCGGTAGACCCAGCCTGAACTCGGGGAGTATCGGCTGAAATCCATGTTTGTGGCCCTTAATCCCCAAATGACCTTGTGTTTCCCAAAAACTCTTCCGTGGATAAGGGCCAGGGTGCATGCATCTCCAAGGATACCGTAGAGTATGTCCGGTCTCGTCTTGCGTATAATCCTTGAAAGAGTGAGAGTCATCCGCGCAAGATCAAACCGGTTCTTTAGGCCCAGGCAGTGAAGATCAACCCCTGGCATCAGCTTTACCGTCTCTTCCCATGTCCCGCCCCGGTAGTATGTGACCACTGTTGACCGGAATCGTTTACGATCCAGTCCGTGAAGGAGGGTAACCAGTTGCCGCTCGGCCCCGCCCTGGTGCAAAGAATTAAGAAGGAACAGGATGCGGATCATCCCCACTTCTCCAGCCATGCCTGGAACATGAGTATGTTCCAAAGGACATACTGATGATTGCACCTGCCGCCGAGGTGTTCGGTCCACAGACAGCGAACTGCCTTTGGGATTAAATAACCTTCTCTGCGCAAGCGGTCTTCGGCCAGAAGGTTTTCGGCCCATCCGTACAGCGGACCTTGCAGCCACTGGCCGATAGGCGCTCCAAAGCCCATCTTGGGACGTTCAATAAGCTCACGGGGGACATAACGATACAGAACCTGCCTGAGGAGCCATTTCCTCTTCCCGTTCCTTGCCTTCAGGTCACTGGGTAACCTGGCGGCCAAAGCAACCACCCGATGATCCAGCACCGGTACCCGGGCCTCCAGGCCGACAGCCATGCTGGCCCTGTCTACTTTAGTCAGAATGTCATCCGGGAGATAGGTAATCAGGTCAAGCAGCGACATTGCTGAACATAGGTCTTTTGTGGGAATGGAGGACTCTATAAATGCCGGAGCCAGGCCATCCCTGCCAGGGACCAGTCCACCAGGCGGCAGTTGATGGCTGTTTGCCCAACCATAAAATGCCTGAAACGTATCGGCACTCAATAGTTCACTCATCCGATACAACACCCGCCCCGTTGGCCCCGGAGCCCCAAGGCGACGGAACATAGGGCGTAGAGGCCTTCCAATTATATCCAAAATATCAGGAGAGAGCATGTGAAGTGTACTTGCTGCTGCCCTTCTTATGGGCCTTGGTACCTTATTGACAATTTTCCAAAGTCTCAGGGTTTCCGGATATCGGGTATAGCCTGAAAAGAGCTCATCGCCTCCATCTCCGGACAAGGCGACGGTCACATAATCCCTTGTCATCCGTGACACCAGATACGTCGGAATCTGGGAGGAGTCGGCAAAGGGCTCATCCCACAGAGTCGGGATTTCAGGAACGAGTTCCATGGCATCACTCGGGGCCACATACAGCTCCGTGTGGTCTGTACCCAGGTGTTTTGCCACGGCTTTGGCCTTGGGAGCTTCATCATACTTCGATTCGGTAAAACCAATAGTGAATGTCCGAACCGGCTTTGTGTTGGAAGCCTGCATCAAGGCCGCTACTGTGGAGGAGTCAATTCCGCCTGAGAGAAATGCTCCAACCGGGACGTCTGCCACCAGACGCATCCGGACCGCTTCACCAAGGGTCTCAACCAGGGCGTCTGCAGCGTCCTTGTCAGTTCCGCGCCAGGGCGCCTGTGCGCCTTGTTTCCATACATCCTCCACAGACCAGTAACTGGTCAACTCAACTTCCCTGTCAGCCATATTGGGCTGCCTCAGAACGAGTATGTTGCCCTGCAGGAGCTTTTGGACATGTTTGTAAATAGTGTATGGGGCAGGGATGTAATTGTGCCGGAAGAAAAGGGCGAGGGCCTCAAGGTCAACCGGGTTATCAAATCCCGGCCAGGTCCGAAGGGCCTTGAGCTCTGACCCAAAGAGGAAGGTCCCGTCTGAGGACCACCCATAGTATAATGGTTTGATTCCAAGCCGATCCCGCACCAGGTATAGCTTTCGGTCAATCCGGTCCCAGAGGCCAAAGGCAAACATGCCCACAAAACGCTGTACTGCCGCCTCGACACCCCACTGAACTACTGCGGCAAGTATGACTTCGGTGTCGGATCCGCCGCGAAATCCATGTCCGAGGTCCTCCAATTCGCGCTGAAGGCCGCGGAAATTGTAAACCTCTCCGTTATAGACAATTACGTACCGGCCATCGGCAGAGACCATCGGTTGATGCCCAAAGGGAGAGAGATCCAGAATGGCTAAGCGACGATGGCCAAGGGAAACGCCTGCCTTTGTATCTACCCAAACACCCTCGTCGTCAGGTCCCCGGGGGTGCATACCCTGATTGTTCTGGGATTTCATTTTAGGCGTTGCTTTTGCTCTATGTAGTGTTGGAATACCCGTTCGAAGGTGCCGTTGTAGATGGCA
>Ga0190315_1000495_pt1 | contig 19744 bp, 21 predicted proteins | sample 48701101_MG_FD_161673 | JGI IMG/M metagenome (GOLD analysis project Ga0190315, IMG submission 161673) | Hydrothermal vent sediment bacterial communities from Southern Trench, Guaymas Basin, Mexico - 4870-11-0-1_MG | ecosystem: Environmental > Aquatic > Marine > Hydrothermal vents > Sediment ...
GTCCCTATAGGCCACCTTGTCCTTATTGCCATGAACGGCATGGCACTTGACACAGGAGACGTCGTTCAGTGCATGCTCAGAACCCCGCCAGTCCATAGTCTCACCATCAGTGTGGCAACGGGAACAGATAGCCGAAGCCTGGGCAGGTTCTAGCTTAGCAGGATTCAAAATACAGGCAGGGTCCTCCTCTTCAATATGCTTGCTGGCAGGACCATGACAGGCCTCGCAGCCCTCGGCCTCCATACTGGGCTTCACCTCGAAACCAGCGATTCTACCGTGAATGGTTCTTCCGAAATCCTCAACAACATCCTCGTGGCAATCGGCACATGCCTCAGAACCCACATACTTCGCCCCCTCAATGACAGGAAGCTTAGCATTTTCGGCCTGTTTTTTAGCCTCCTTCATAGAAGTACAGGCCCCCAGAGAGACCACAAGGAACAAAACCATCCACAGAAAAGGCAACTTTCTCCAGCGACACCCTTTCATATCCACCTCTCCTCCATTTCAATTGTAGCCCGTCAACCACTCAAAAATTCCTCCACCTGGCTCCTGACTAAACCACCTCCACTTCCACCCCCCTTCTCAACACAAAATGTTCTTTAATAAGTTCATCAGAATATCCTGATACCAAGCCAGTTATGCTCGCTGCATGCGCCCTAATTCACAAAACCCCCTTTAGCTTATATACCAGACCCTCCAGGAAATAAAATTGATTTTTTCTATCTAAGATATTTGGAAAAGCTATTGAAAAACAAAAAAGTTGTTAAGAAGACAGAGGTCTCCTCAAATCACCCTGTTTCCCCGGCCCCCACCTCTATTCCCAAAGGTGTCACCCTCAAATCCTCCGGCTTCCCTTCCTCTCCCTCGAAACCTAAATCCCTGCCATCCAGAAGGAGGTCCACAGCCCCAGAGTTCCCCAGCCTAACCTCCACCTTCCTTGTGAAAGAGACCCGATATTTCTCCCCTGGCCTGAGGATGAAGTCTCTCACAGCACCGTCTTCCAACCTCATCCAAACCCAACACTCCCCCCTAGCCTTGATCTCCAGATAATGCAGCTCGACCAAAGCTGCCTCGGCATCCCTTCCCTCACCAACCCCTTTACCAGGAACCACTCCCATCCCCGGAGGTGACAACATATGGAAGTTTCCTATTTTGGAGGGAGAAGCCTCAGAGACCTCATGCCCATTCCCATTTCTATAAAGACTCACCTTCTGTGGGCTAATGTAAGTACCCACACCAAACCACAAAAAGGCTCCCAACAAGACCACCAAAAAGAAGAAGAGAGCAAGACCCTGCCACCATCCCAAACCTCCCTGGGGAGTGGCCTTCTTGACCACTACAGAAGAGAGATCCACCCGGGGCTCGAGGCTCTCTACCAAAGGACGCCACTCCTCCAGGGGAATCTCCAAAACCCGGGCCAAGCGCTCCATAAACCAACGCAAGTAGACAGCTTCAGGCAGGGCTGACCATCTGCCATCCTCCAGGTTCTTCACCACGGGGAGAGGAACCCCGGCCTTCTTGGCCAGCTCCTTCCTGGATAACCCCCTTGCCTCCCGGGCCTCACGTAATCTCAAAGCAAAATCTTCATTCACTGAAGCCCCTCCTCAGCCCCAACTCCCTGGCATAACGGCACACCTCTCTGTACTCCCCGAGACTCGGCCTCCTAGAGATCTCTGGAAATCGTTGAGCCTGGTACAAAGGCCTGTACTGAAACATGATGTTCACATAAGTATTCAACGAAACCTCTTCTGCTATAAACTCCATCACTCTCTTAGAGTCCTCCACCCAGCCAGGCATAACCAAATGCCTCACCAACAGCCCCCTAACGGCCAGGCCGCCTTCCAACACCAAATCTCCTACCTGAAGATACATCTCCTTCACCACCCTTTTGACCACCTCCCCGTAGTCGGGAGCCTGGAGATATGTAGAGCAAGCGCGAGAATCAAAAAATTTTATATCAGGCATATAAATGTCAATCAACCCCTTTATTTTCTTGATTATTTCCAGAGACTCATAACCACCACAATTGTAAACAACAGGAACCTTCAATCCCCTATGGGCCGCCAAGTACAGGGCGTGGAGAATCTGAGGCAGGTAATGGGTAGGGGTAACAAAATTGATGTTATGGCATCCCCTCTCCTGAAGCCACAGCATAAGGCCAGCCATCCTCTCAACATCTACCTCGTCACCTCGACCCAGATGGCTGATTTCAAAGTTCTGGCAAAACACGCACCTAAGATTACAGTGAGTCAAAAAGATGGTGCCAGATCCACACCACCCAACCAGAGGAGGCTCCTCACCGAAATGTGGACCTACAGATGAGATCACTAGCTGTGCAGGAGCCTTGCAATAGCCCAGCTCACCCTTCGAACGATCAACCCCACACCCACGAGGACACAGAAAGCATCTTCCCAAAGAGGCCTCCAGCTCTTTGAAGACCTCCTTAAGCTTAGAGAGGTTACCTAAGTATAGTGGCTCCATGGGCATCGCAGTTGCCTATCAGGTCTATATAGGCCCTGGCCTTCTTGGCCCAGGAGGTGAGGGGGAACTCTTTGACCAACCGCTGGAAAAGTTCGCAGGCCCTCTTTTTATCGCCATCTATGTTGCTAAAAAGGGCCCTGTAAAAGATCAATCCAGGGCTCTTCAAACCAATGGCAACGGTGTCGTCTAAAATACCCCGGGCCCTAACCATGTCGTCCTTAGAAAGATAATAGGCAATGAGATTTTCATAAGCCTTGGGAAATTTGGGATTGTACCTTAGGGCCCTATAGTAGTCCAACAATGCCTCCCTATCTTTGCCCATCATCTGATAAGCGTAGCCCCTGTTGTTGTAAGCCACCTCCGGGGACATATAAAGAGGATTGTCCAGCGCCTTGGTGCACTCTTCCACCGCCTTATCCCACTGCCTTCTCTGGATATAAACCGTAGCCAAATTGGTGTGGGCCTCTGAATAACCGGGATTCAGAGTCACCGCCTTTTCAAAGGACTCTTGGGCTTTATCCAACTCCCCCAATCCCAAATAAGCCACACCAAGACCATTATACACCTTAGGAGAGGAAGGGTTGAGCCTCTGAGCCTCCAAAAGCTCCAATAGGGCGTCTTTGTACCTTTCAGACTGAATATAGGAAAGACCCAATTTATACTTGAGGCGAAAACTGCCCTCTCTCACTTCTTTCTCCATGGTCACCCGGGAAGGTCCCTGACATCCCGTCACCCCAAAGGCCACCAAACACAACAGCAACACCCATCCCTTCTTCATCTCCTCCCCCTCAGCCTAGGATCTACAGCGTCCCTTATGCCTTCACCCAGCAAGTTATATCCCAGGACCGTGAAAAGAATGGCCACCCCTGGAAAGAGGGAAAGCCACCAGGCCACCTCTATGTAATCCTTGCCTACAGCCAAAATTGACCCCCAACTAGGGGTAGGGGGCTGGACGCCTATACCGAGAAAACTGAGGGCTGACTCAGTGAGAATGGCCCCACCCACTCCCAAGGTGGCTGCCACTAGAACAGGAGCCAAAGCATTGGGCAGAAGATGGCGAAGAAGTATTCTTCCTTTGGGAATCCCCAAGGCACGGGCTGCTAGAACAAACTCCCTTTCTCTGAGGGAAAGGATCTCCGCCCTCACCAAGCGGGCTATCCCCATCCACGAAGTGATCCCAATCACCACCATAATGTTCCATATGCTGGGCTCCAAAACGGCAATAACAGCCAGGATAAGAAAAAAGGTGGGAAAACAGAGCATTATATCCACCAATCTCATAAGCACATTGTCCACCCATCCCCCATAAAAACCCGCCATCCCCCCCACTATGGTACCTACCACACAGGCTATACCCACAGAGATGAACCCTACTTCCAAAGAGACCCGGGTCCCCCAAATCATTCTGGACAGAAGGTCTCTGCCCAGATGGTCTGTCCCCAAAGGATGCCTCCAAGAAGGGGGCAAAAGAACAGCCCCGGGATCCACCCTGGAAGGATCGTAGGGAGAGATCCAAGGAGCCAAAAGGGCCACCACGAAGAGTAACAAGATGATAGCCCCACCCAAAACGGTCAGTCTATTCTCCCCAAGCCCCTTCCAAAACTCCCTCAAAGGGCTACTACCTCCTTCACAGAAGGCACCATCTTTTTAAGGGCCTGCTCCACACCCATTTTCAACGTCATTTGTGAAAAGGGACAGGAGCCACAAGCCCCCGTGAGCCTCACTTTCACCACTCCGTCTTCCGTCACCTCCACTAACTCCAGGTCGCCTCCATCAGCCTGAAGAAAGGGTCTAATCTCGTTCAAGGCCCTCTCCACCTCTTCTCTCATAGAGATCACCTCCTCTCCCCCCTTTCATCCAAACATGAGCTTAACAGCTACAAAAAGCAATAGCACACCGAAAACTCTCCTCAAACTGGTTCCATCCACCCTATGGCCCACCCACACTCCCAGCTGGGAAGCCAGGGCTCCTCCAGAAACCAGAAGGGCCCAGGCCATGAGATTAACATATCCCAAAGACCACGGAGGAAGTCCGACTCTACCCCACCCGTGATAGATGTAGCCCAAAGCCCCAGCCCCAGCTATGGCTGGAATTATAGCTGAAGAAGTAGCCACCGCTTCCAATGGGGGAAAACGAAAGACCAACACCATCAAAGGCACAGCCACAATACCCCCTCCTACACCGAAAAAAGAGCCCACCAATCCTGTAGCCACGCCTATAAAGAGAAAGGGGACCCTGCCACGGGGAGGTTCCCCATCCTTCCCACTTCTTTGTAGAGAAGAGAAGGTCATGCGATAGAAAGCGAAGAGAAGCAATAATGAAAAGGCCTTTTTCACTCCAGGTCCCCCCACCCACACAGCCAGAGAGGAACCCACCATAGCACCCATCACCCCCCCAAGGACCAGCCAGGGTACCCTGCGCCAATCTATAACACCCCTCCTCCAGTGCCCCAAAGCACCAGAGAAAGTGAAACAAACCGCAGAGGCCAAGCTGGTACCCAAAGCCAGAGGAACAGCCACATCCTGGGAGAGACCCCACTTGGGAAAGACCCAGAACAACAGGGGAACCATAACAATGCCACCACCTATACCTAAAAGGCCGGAAAGGAAACCCGCTATCCCCCCCACCAGGGCAATGAACACCGGTAGAGGCATGACAGAGGACACCCGGTTATTTGATGGTAGCAGCCATCTTAAAGATGGGAAGATAAAGGGCTATAACAATGAGCCCTATAAACCCTCCTAAGAATATGAGCATGAGGGGCTCCAGAATAGAAGTGAGGGCAGCCACTGCAGCATCCACCTCGTCCTCAAAGAAGTCGGCCACCTTATCCATCATCTCGTCCAGGGCTCCCGTCTGCTCCCCTGCCGCCATCATCTCGACAACCATAGAAGGAAAGACCCCCAACTCCTTCAAGGTCTTAGAGAGGCTCTCCCCCCGGGCCACCTCCAACCTGGCCTTGAGAACAGCTTCCTCTATCACCTTATTACCAGAGGTCTTCGCAATGATATCCAAAGCGTCCAAGATGGGGATTCCGCTCTTCACCATGGTGGCCAGAGTCCTGGAGAACCTCGCCACAGAGACCTTTCTGAAGAGAGGGCCTATAATGAACATCCTGAGTTTGACGCGATCATAAACGCGACGCACGTTCTCATTTCTCAATGAAAACCGGAACAAAGCAAAAAAGGCCACCAAGCCCCAAAAGATGTAAACGAAATTGGTCTTGAGGAAGGTGCTCAGGTTTATGATAAAGAGGGTAAGGGCGGGAAGCTCCACACCCGCTTCTTTGAAGAGGGCGGTGAAGGTGGGAACGATTTTGATCAGAAGGAAAGCCACAATACCTATAGCCAACACCAAAACCACAGTGGGGTAAACCATAGCCGTAACCACTTTTCGCCTCAGGGCCAGCACCTTCTCAACATAAGTGAAGTACCTGTTGAGCATGACATCCAGGTTACCCGTGGCCTCCCCCGCTTCCACCATGCTGATGAACAAGCGATCAAAAACTTTAGGATACTTGGAAAGGGCCTCAGAAAACTTCTCCCCTCCCTCCACCATCTCCTTCACATCCCTCAACACCTGGCGCAACCTCTTGTTCTTCACCTGCTCCGCCACCGTCCCCAAAGCTGCAGGGAGGGGAATGCCTGAACCTATCATGGCTGCCACCTGACGGGTGAAGATGGCTACCTGTTTAAGGGGCACCCTATCCAGGAAAGGCAAAGGAATAGTCAAGCCCGGCCTTTTGGGCGCAACGCTGAGGGGGTAAAGGCCCTGGCTCCTCAACTCCCTGGCCACCACCTTGGGGTTGGGGGCCTCTATAACTCCTATAACCCTTCTCCCCCCGGTATCACGGGCCACATATTTATACTCCATCACCACCTCCCTTTAACTCTGTCACCAAGGTGCCACCTTCACCACATCCAGGGCATCTATCCTGCCACTTCACCGCTACGCGGCCACACTTCTCACAGGAGTAAAGGACACCCATATCCCTGCCCAAGGCCCCACTGAAAAGCTGAAATGCCTTCTCCCTCTCCCCAAGTCTGCACAGAACAAGCCCCTTTAGAAAATCCACAGAAGGATCTTCCACTTCCAGCGCGGAAACGGTCTTCTGAGCGTCCTGATACATGCCAAGAGAAAAATGGAGCCTAGCGAGGACAAAAGGTATAAGGGGATTATGGGGGTACCGAGCCATTAGCCTCCTATAAAAGCTGATAATCTCCCCCGGACGTTCTTTGGCCAATAAAAGGTCCTCTAGCTTATCGAAGAGAACAAGAACCCGGGGATTGGCTTCACAGGCTTTCTTAAGAGTTTCTATTAATTTGTCTCCTTTATTCCCATCCATCTCTACCAAAGCCACTACAGCAGGCACAAAGGAGGGATTACTCTTGGCAAGCTTTCCCATGAGACCTCTGTCACCATCCCTTTTAGCCTTTTCATAGAGCATCCAAGTAAGCCTCTTCTCCTCCCGCTCTTTTTCGTCTTTAGGCACCATCTTTACCACTTTACTTTGCAAGGCCAAGGCCTTATCCACCCTACCCAATTCCAAAGATACCTTCATGAGCTCCCTATAAAGCTCCGCAGAGGGCTTGGATTTCTTCAAAAGAAGCTCTAGGGCGTCTAGGGCCTCATCCCACTCCCCAGTGGCCACAAAATCCCGATAAAGCTGATAAAGAAGCCAGGGATCGTCCTCCAGAACCCTCCTCGCCTTCCTGTGCCAACTGAGAGCCTCCTCCTTTTTACCCTCCTCCCTGGCCACCACACCCATGAGGATCAAACCCTCCAAAAACTTGGAGTCCATGGATAGAAGCTTCTTCAAAATGGCCCTGGCCTTGGCCAGATCACCAGTGTTCCACCACCCCAAAGCTGTGCGAAAGAGGAATCGCTTCTTCTCTTCCACTTTTCTCTTCCGCTTCTCCCTAGCCCTCCTCAGCACGCCCCTAAGCTCCCCACCAGCCATGATCACCATGGCAGCCGCAAAACCGACCATGACCAACACCACCACCACAGCCGCCATAGGAAGGCTGTAGCTTTGAGTCTTGGTCAACTTAAAGGTCACGCTCTGGGGATTAAGGATGGCCACATAAAGAAAGATCGCTGTCGGAATGATGGCAGCCAGCAAAACCCTGATCATTTAACCCTCCTTCCCAACAGGGAGCAGACTGGGCGCATCTCCCCACAATCTGTCCAAGTCATAGAGCTCCCGGGCCTCCTCTAAAAAGATGTGGACCACAACATCTCCGTAATCCATGAGAATCCACCTACCCTCGCTATAACCCTCCACATGCCATGGAGAGATGTTCACTTCTTCCAAGACCCTCTCCACCTCATCAGCCATAGCCCTGGCCTGAACAGGAACCTGAGCAGAAACCAGAACAAATGCATCGACTATAGTGGCAAAATCCCTCAAGTCCAACGCCACTATGTCTTCCCCCTTCTTTTCTTCAAGCACTTCCGCTATAATCTTAACCTTATCTTCCAGCCTCATCCTCCTCCTCTTCGCCCCGCAAAGTCACTCGACTTTTCGAGGGAGCGACCATCTATTATCTATAAAGACCCCTCTCACTGATAAAGGTTTCCACCCCGTCAGGTACTCTGTACTTTATACTCATACCCTTGCGCAATCTTTTCCTTATCCCTGTAGAAGAGATACCTATGTTCACTACGGGGGTCAAATAAAGCCTGGATTCAAATCCCTCACCATGAACAGAAAAGATTTGAACATCCTCAACTTTGCCATGATAGTAAAACTCCACCTGAGAGAACCGGCCATGAAACTCCGCCAAATAATCCTCCAGCTCCTCCAAAGCCACCTCCCTTCCCGCTCTCTCCATAACCACAAAATCCGCATATTTGAAGAGCTCTGGTGGCTCTCTCCAGGTGTGGAGATGGAGAAACGCCTCACTGCCGATGAGAAAGTAGAGCCTGGCCTTCACCTTATCGGCCAGATCCTTCAGAGTATCCACGGTATAGGACTTGGTTCCTCTTCTCACCTCCAAATCAGAAAGACCGAAAAAGGGGTTTCCTTTAATGGCCAACCTCACCATGGCCAACCGATCCCGGGCCGGAGCAACGTCTACAGACTTGTGAGGAGGCAGGTAGGAGGGTACAAAGAGAATCCTGTCTAAAGAAAAACGTTCTCTCACCTCCTCGGCCACCACCAGATGACCCATGTGAATAGGATTGAAAGTGCCTCCAAAAATCCCCAGACGATCAAGCTCTTCTGCCATGGTTATGGACTACACCACCTTTTTACTCCAGTCAAATCACTCCCTTATCTGCCCCTGACCCAGAATAACAAACTTGCAGCAAGTGAGATCCTCCAACCCCATAGGCCCCCTCACGTGGAGCTTCTGAGTGGATATTCCCATTTCCGCCCCCAAACCAAACTCGTATCCATCAGTGAAGCGAGTGGAAGCATTGACATAAACGGCTGCTGCATCCACCTCTTGGAGAAACCTCATGGCAGTGGCGTAGTTGGTAGTGACAATGGCCTCAGAGTGGCCCGAACCATAGGTGTGGATATGATCCACTGCCTCCTCAAAAGAGTCTACCACCCTCACGGCCAGGATGAGATCCAGGTATTCAGCGTACCAGTCCTCCTCCGTGGCCTCTTTCATTTGGGGAACCAGCTCCCTGGCCTTGGGGCATCCCCTCAGCTCCACTCCTGCCTCCTCGAAACGGCGGGCCATCTCAGGCAAAAAGGCTTTGGCCACATCCCTGTGAACCAAAAGGGTCTCCATAGCATTGCAGACTCCGGGCCTCTGGACCTTGGCGTTGAAGGCAATGTTCCAAGCCATATCCAGATCAGCGTCCCTATCCACAAAGGTATGACACACCCCTTTATAGTGATAAACCACGGGAATCCTAGAGTTCTCTGCCACAAAACGGATAAGGCCCTCACCCCCCCTGGGCACCACCAGATCCACAAACCCTTCCATCCTCAAAAGATGAAAGACGGCCTCCCTGTCTGTGGTCTCTATTAGCTGTATAGCTTGGGCGGGGACCCCTGACTCCCGGGCCGCCTCCTGGAGGATACCGGCGATGACGGCATTGGAGTGGATGGCCTCCGACCCTCCTCTAAGGACGATGGCGTTACCAGATTTGACGCACAGAGCCGCCGTGTCCGCTGTCACGTTGGGCCTAGATTCATAAATGACAGCCACCACCCCCAAAGGAACCCGAAGCTTGCCTATCTGAAGGCCATTGGGCCTCTTCCACATCTTGACCACTTCCCCCACAGGATCAGGCAGGGCTGCCACCTCCCTGAGTCCATCGGCCATACCCTTTATCCTCTTGTCATCCAGAAGGAGCCTATCCAACAAAGCCGAAGAGAGGCCCTTCTCCTTGCCGCACTCCAAATCTTTGGCGTTCTCCTCCTTTATGAGCTCCGCCTTCCTCTCCAACAGATCCGCCATGGTCATAAGGGCCCGGTTCTTCACCTCTGTGGAAAGACGGGCCAACACCCTACTGGCCTCCTTGGCCTTCTTCACCCTCTCCAGCACTACTTCCCTGGCCTGCACCTTCCACCTCCTCACAGGTTCTCATAGAGCACCACCAGATTATCCCGGTGGATGACTTCATCAGAATGATGATAGCCCAGCACCTCCTGGATCTTGGAAGAATGGACCCCTTTTATCTTTTCTATCTCAGGGGAAGAGTAATTGACCAGTCCTCTGGCCACTTCCCTTCCATCCTTATCCAGGCAACTCACAGGATCACCCATTTCAAACGCACCTCTCACCTCCAATACACCTCTGGGAAGGAGGCTCTTTCCCCTCCTGACCAGAGCCTCCACAGCACCGTCGTCAATAACAAGGGACCCCACAGGCTGAAGGGTGTATGCGATCCACCTCTTCCTACCTACCAGCCTCTCTTCCCGTGGCAAAAAGAAGGTACCCACCTCCTCTCCCTCCAATATCCTACACAGCACCCGAGGCTCGTCACCCCGGGCAATGACAGCGGGAATTCCCGAAGCCACCACCTTCTTTATGGCCTCCACTTTAGAGGCCATTCCACCCGTCCCCACAGAGGAGAGGCCACTCACATCACACTTCCCCAGTTCCCCGTTTATAGACCTCACTTCCCTGAGAAGACTCGCACCACCCCTGGAAGGATCACAAGTGTAAAGGCCCTCCACCGTGGACAGAATAACCAGGAGATCAGCCTCGGCCATCATGGCCACCAGAGCTGAAAGGTTGTCATTGTCCCCAAACTTGATCTCCTCAACCATGACGGTATCGTTCTCGTTTATGATGGGAATCACTCCCATCTTGAGGATGGTGAATAGTGCATTTCTGGCGTTTAAGTAGCGCCTCCTATGCTCTAGATCGTCCCTTGTAAGGAGAACCTGAGCCACCTTCTGTCCCCATCTCTCGAAATGGCGCTCATAAGCCCAGATGAGGTGGGCTTGCCCAACAGCGGCACAGGCCTGCTTGGAGGGTATGCTCTTTGGTCTGCCTTGAAGGCCAAGCACCCCGATTCCGGCAGCCACAGCCCCTGAGGAGACCAAGATCACCTCCATCCCCTGGTTCCTCAAGTCAGCCAGATCCAAGGCCAAGCCTGAGACCACCTCTTCCCGGAGGCCCCCCCGGGGATGGGCTATCACCCCACTGCCCACCTTCACCACAAGGCGCCTGCACCCCCCCAGATACTGCTCCCTCAAGCCCTCCCTCACTCTCCCTCCAAAGAGACCACAGCCTCCTTTCTAGCTTTGCTCAGGAATTGCCAAGTCTTCTCCAAAAGCTCTTCCACTCCTTCCCCCGTGACGGCTGACACGGCACTGAAGGAAAACCCCAAGGCCTCCACCCTCTCGGCAAAGGAGGCAACCTTGTTCCTGTCTTCTATCAAATCCAGCTTGGTCCCCACCACCATCCTGGGTTTATCTTCTAAGCCTGAACCATAGGCCTCCAGCTCTTTGGAAACCACCTCTAAAGCCTCCCATGGATCCCTCTCCACGCCGGAGAGGTCCACCAGATGGAGTAAGACCCCGGTTCTCTCGATGTGGCGTAAGAACTCCAGCCCCAAACCTGCCCCCTCATGGGCCTTCTCGATAATCCCAGGAATATCGGCCATAACGAAACTCCTATAACCCGGCAGGGAAACCACCCCCAAGTAAGGGACCAACGTGGTGAAGGGATAGTCTGCCACCTTGGGTCTGGCCTTGGAAACCCGGGACAAAAGGGTAGACTTGCCAGCATTGGGCAGACCCACCAGTCCCACATCGGCTATGAGCTTGAGCACCAGCAAGATCCAACGCTCCTCTCCAGGTTCCCCTTCCTCAGCATAGCGAGGGGCCTGCCTCCAGGGCTTGACAAAGTGGACGTTCCCTCTACCTCCCCGCCCTCCCCGGGCCACCACAAAACGCTCACCGGGTCTGGTGAGATCCGCCAGCACTTCCCCCGTCTCGGCGTCCTTCACCACTGTACCAGGAGGCACCCTCAACACCAGAGATGGGGCATCTCGGCCCCGCTGCCTCTTACCCTTGCCATGCTCCCCTCTCTTGGCCCTATTGATGGGGCGGTATTTAAAGTCCATGAGAGTGGAGAGATGGGGATCCACCTCCAGAATTACGTCACCACCATGGCCACCATCGCCTCCGTCAGGACCACCCCGGGGCACATACTTCTCCCTTCGGAAGCTGACGCAGCCCCGGCCTCCGTCGCCACCCTTCACGTACACCTTGACCCTGTCTACAAACACAGCTTTCTCGCTCACCCCAAATAAAAAGGGCGGGGTTCCCCCCGCCCTCCCGGTTCACTCACGGAAACCATCTACACTTCAGGATAGACTGCTATATACCTTCTACCCTTTCTGTTCAAAAACTGTACGTAGCCGTCTATTTTGGCAAAGAGGGTGTAATCCCTTCCCATACCCACGTTGTCCCCAGGCCAGAAACGGGTACCCCGCTGCCTTACTAGAATGTTCCCTGCGCTCACCCACTGACCAGCAAACCTCTTAACACCAAGCCTTTTAGACTCGCTGTCCCTTCCGTTCCTAGAACTGCCCACACCCTTTTTATGGGCCATAACTATCCCTCCTAAATCTCTGTAATCTTCAATTCTGTGAAGAGCTGCCTGTGCCCTCTCTTCCTCCTGTAGTTCTTTCTCTTCTTGAACTTCATGACAATAATTTTCCGGCCCTTACCGTGGCGCAGGACCCGGGCCTTCACCCTGGCCCCCTCCAAATAGGGGGCACCCACCTTCACCCCATCATCCTGGGCCAAGAATAGTACCTTCTCCAGCTCTACCTGGGCCCCTTCTTCCACAGGAAGCTTCTCCACCTGGATCACATCTCCAGGGGCCACCCGGTACTGCTTACCACCCGTCTCCACTATGGCGAACATCACACCTTTACCTCCCAGAAAATTGGCCAAAGGGGTTTAGCACAGGCCCTCTACCCTGTCAATAAAAGAATAGGCCCCCTGCAGGCTCTCTGCAACACCAAAGTCCTCAAGAGAGAAAGCACCTTATGGCTTCGGCCAGCTCCAGAGGCCGCTCAAGATGAACCATGTGTCCACTGTCAGGAATGAAAGCCAAATGGGCACCTTCTATCTTCTCCACGAGTTCCTGGGACAAGGAGGGAGGAGTCATCACATCCTTCTCTCCACACACCACCAGCGTGGGGAGAAAAAAAGACCGGAGATCCTCCTCGCCAGAATAAAGGGAACAGGCATACATGTCCCGGTAAAGGACTTCCATCCCAGCCTGAAGCATCATCTCCCTGGCCTCCTCTAACAGCTCCGCCGCCACATCCCGGGAAAAACACCACCGGGCCATCATAGCCACCGAGCCGCCGAAGTTCTCCTTAAGCCCCCTAAGAAGTTTGGGGTTCACTTCCAAAACCGCTCCGGTGCCCACCAAAACGGCCCCCGTCACCCTTGCACACCGTGGCACCGCCTTTATCACTATGGCTCCCCCCATGGAGTGGCCCACCAAAAGCACGTCCTCCAGATCCAGAGCCTCTAAAAACTCTACCACCCTGGAAGTGTAACCCTCCACAGTCTCTTCCAGCTTACAACTGGACCTTCCATGGCCGGGAAGATCCAAGGCCAGGACCCTGTAATCCACCTCCAGATCCTCAAGAACACGGCTCCACACCTGAGCGCCGCCACCCGCCCCGTGAACAAAGACCAGGGGACGTCCGTCTCCCCCCTCTAAGTAAGCCATGTAACCCCAGCCCATGAGCACCCTTTTCTCCTCCATCTCTCCTCCCTCAGCATCAGGCTCTCCACCTCCCTATATAAAGTCCAGAAGGGAGAGATTAAAGGAAAAATCTCCCTCTGTCCCTCCTTCCCATGGGCCTTGGGATGTGTTATCTCTCCTCACTCGGAGGTGAATCGTGTCAAGGGAAATCTTTGTCCATGTGCCTTACAGAAAACTAAGAGACGTAAAGGAGAAGTTCCTGGCCCTAGGGCTCTCCGCGGAGCTCTACTTTTCCGCTTTGGATCTAGAAAACTGCAGCCTCCAGGAAATAAAGGAGGAGCTGACCCCCATGGTGGAGGCAGGCCTCTCCTTCACTATCCACGCCCCTTTCATGGACCTAAACCCAGGCTCCGTAGACCCTGCCATCAGAAAGATCACCCTACAAAGGTGGCTCCAGCTCCTACCCCTGGTAGAGTATCTCCAGGCCAAGGTTGTGGTGGTCCATCCGGGTTTCGACCATTGGAGGTACGGAGCGCTGGTGGAGGAATGGACTGAGCTCGCCCTCCAAACCCTCCTGGATATCATAGACCGCTACCCTCCCCACCTCTTGGTGGCCGTGGAAAACATCTTCGATAAGAACCCATGGATCATCAAAACCCTTTTAGACAGAGTGAACCATCCCCGGGTGGGCCACTGCTTCGATGTGGGCCACTTCCTCCTTTTCTCCAAAACGGACCTGGATACCTGGTTTCAGGCCCTGGGCCCTCACCTCTTGGAACTCCACCTCCACGACAACCAGGGCGACAGGGACGCCCACATGGGCATAGGCAGAGGCATTGCACCATGGGACAAGATCTTCTCCCTGGTGGAATCTACAGGCAGAAAACCCATTATGGTGATAGAAGCCCATTCAGAAGAGGACGCCCTCGTAAGTCTAGAGTTCCTCAAAAAGCGCCTTCACCCCCGGTACTAATGGGCCAGAAGAAATGCTATTCCGGGGAGAGCTCAACCAATCTCCCCTGCGCCCGGCCCGGGGCTGTATTGACACTTTTTCCAGGCGGGTGCTACCTTCCCCCAGTGTCTTTTTACTGAAGGATGGAGGTGTGATGCATGGACTATAAGGACACCCTGAACCTTCCCAAAACGGCTTTTCCCATGAAGGCTAGGCTGAGCAAACGAGAACCTGAATTCCTGAAGAAATGGGAAAAAATGGACATCTACAGGAAACTGCGAGAGGCAAGGAAGGGTCGGCCCTTCTACATTCTCCACGACGGCCCTCCCTACGCTAACGGCCACATCCACATAGGCCATGCCCTCAACAAGATCCTCAAAGACTTTATTAACAAATCCAAAGCCATGGAAGGCTATGACATTCCCTACGTACCCGGCTGGGACTGCCATGGTCTCCCCATAGAACACCAGGTGGAGAAGGAGCTGGGACCCAGGAAGAGAGAAATGACCAAAGACCAGATCCGCCAGGTGTGCCGGGAATATGCCGACAAGTTTATCGACATACAGAGGGAAGAGTTCAAACGCTTGGGTGTCTTCGGCGATTGGGAAAACCCCTACATCACCATGGACTACCGGTACGAAGCTATCATCGTGAAAGAACTGGGCAAGTTCTTCGAAAAGGGTCTCATCTACCAGGGCAAAAAACCCGTCTACTGGTGCATCAGCTGCCGAACGGCCCTGGCCGAGGCAGAGGTGGAATACGGCGACCACACCTCCCCCTCCATCTACGTGAAATTCCCTGCCAAAGACGATTTCAGCCAGGTCTTTCCCCAGGCAATGGACAAAAAGGTCTATGTGCTCATCTGGACTACCACCCCCTGGACCCTCCCCGCCAACCTGGCCATAGCCCTTCATCCCGACTTTGAGTACGTGGCTCTAGAAGTGAAGAGCGAGGCCTGGATTATGGCCAAGGGACTGATTGAGGAAGTCATGGGGAAACTGGGGGTCACCGACTACCGAATCCTAGGAGAAGCCAAGGGCAAAGACTTGGAAGGCCTGAAATGCCTCCACCCTTTCGAGCCCAGAGAGTCGGTGATCATCCTGGCCGACTACGTCACCCTAATCCAAGGCACAGGATGCGTCCACACTGCCCCGGGCCACGGCCAGGAAGACTACGAGTCGGGCCTGGCATACGGGTTGGACGTGTACAACCCTGTAAAGGACGATGGCACCTTCGACGACACCGTGAGCCACTTCCAGGGGGTACTGGTGTGGGAAGCCAACCCAATGGTCACCAACTTGCTGAAAGAAAAAGGCCTCCTCTTATTGGAAGAGCCCATCACCCATTCCTACCCTCACTGCTGGCGGTGCAAAGAACCTGTCATCTTTAGAGCCACTACCCAGTGGTTCATATCCATGGAAGCCAAAAACCTGCGCCAAAAATGCCTTAAAGAGATTGAGAAGGTGAAATGGGTGCCCTCTTGGGGTAAACACAGGATCAGGGACATGGTGGAGCAGCGGCCCGACTGGTGCATATCCCGCCAGAGGGCATGGGGCGTCCCCATTACCGTCCTTGTATGCCAAGGGTGCGACCACGTGGTGGCCACCAAAGAGCTCTTCCAGAGGGTGGGAGAGCTCACAGAAAAGGAAGGAGCCGACGTGTGGTTTCGCCGCCCCCCTCAAGACTTTTTGCCACCAGGTTTCTCCTGTCCCCAATGCGGTGGCAACGATTTCAAAAAGGTAGAAGACATTCTAGACGTTTGGTTCGACTCGGGCACCAGCCATGCCGCCGTCTTGGAAGACCGAGACGAATTGGAGTGGCCCGCTGACATGTACCTGGAAGGCTCCGACCAACACAGGGGCTGGTTCCAGAGCTCCCTCATAGAGGCAGTGGCCACCCGGGGGAAGGCCCCCTTCAAAACGGTCCTCACCCACGGCTTCGTGGTGGATGGAGAAGGGAGAAAGATGTCCAAGTCCCTGGGCAACGTCATTGCCCCTCAAGACGTAATAGACAAGTACGGAGCCGATATCCTGCGCCTGTGGGTAGCTGCCGAAGACTACACAGAAGACGTACGCATCTCAGAAACCATACTCCGAGGCCTGGTAGACACCTACAGAAAGATCCGAAACACCATCCGGTTCCTCCTGGGTAACCTCCACGACTTCGACCCCGCCATAGACCTACTGGACTACCAAGACATGCTGGAGATGGACCGCTGGATCCTCCAGCGCTTCCAGGTGATAGTAAATCGAGTGAGAAAGGCCTATAACAGCTTCCAGTTCCACAAGGTGCACCACATTCTTCATGCCTTCTGTACCGTGGATCTCTCCTCGGTGTACCTGGACGTGGCCAAGGAGCGGCTCTACATCTACGGCCAGAACTCCAGGGAGAGGCGATCAGCCCAAACGGCCCTCTACCACCTCCTCCACGCCCTGGTTCGCCTTTTGGCTCCCATCCTCTCCTTCACCATGGAGGAAGCCTGGGAACACCTGGCCAAAGGACCTCAGGACCCACCCTCGGTGCACCTGGCCCTCTTCCCCCAACCCCAAGAAGGAATCCTGGAAGAAGAGCGTTTCCAGGCATGGGAATCCCTCATGGAGGTTAGAAAAGAGGTGACCAAGGCCCTGGAAAAGGCCAGAAGAGAAGGCATCATAGGCCACCCCTTCGACGCCAAGGTGACCCTTCACTTTCCTAAAGGAAAACTGGAGTTCATCGATACCTTCACTCCCTGGGTCTTAAGGGAGTTCTTCATCGTCTCGGTGGTGGAGCTGGATCACGAGGGAGAAGGAGATACAAAAGGGGAAGAGTTCCCCCTCCTATCCATCACCGTGGAACACGCTCCTGGAAAGAAGTGCGAAAGGTGCTGGGTTTACTCCACCACTGTGGGCCAAACCCCCCAGCATCCCACCCTGTGTAAAAGGTGCCTGGAGGTGCTAAACTCATGAGAAACCCCTGGACTGTTCCTCTCACCATAGCCCTAATAGTGCTGGTTCTAGACAGATGGGCCAAAAACCTTGTCATACACCACCTCCCACAAGGGGCCATCTTAGCCCTCACCCCATTTCTGAATCTTGTCCACGTGAGAAACCCCGGAGGAGCCTTTGGAATGGGGTCCAGCGGCGGATACCGTTCGTCTTTCTTTTTTATTGTAGTCTCCCTCATCGCCATCTTAGTGGTCATATCCCTCCTGAGGAAGCTCTCACATAAGGAGACCTTAGTAAGATGGAGTCTAGGAGCCGTCTTGGGAGGAGGACTGGGAAACCTCATAGACAGGCTACTATACGGCAGGGTAATAGACTTCATAGACTTTCACATCGCCCAGTATCACTGGCCCGCCTTCAACTTGGCCGACTCAGTCATCACAGTGGGACTCGGGCTGGCCCTGTGGGGTTATTTCAAAGGTAAAAGTCGCTAAACCCCCTGGAGAATGAGGAGAGAAGAGGTTGAAAGGTGAATACCAGTACCAAAAGGCCTTAACAGCCCTCCAAAATGGTAACTGGCTCCAAGCCTTCCAGATCCTCCTGGGGCTGGTGGAGCACTTCCCCCAATTCATGCCTGCCTACAGGGAACTGGCTCTCATCTCTTGGGACACGGGGCACTACGACTTTGCTCGCCAGGTCCTAGAAGAGGCCCTGAAACATGAACCCCTGGACCAGGAATGCAACTTCCTTCTGGGCAACATTCTTTACATGGAAGGGGCTTACCGAGAAGCATTACACCACTATGCCCGTGCCCGGGGCAAAGGGGAAGGCTCACCGGAGTTGGCCTACAACATGGGACTTTGCTACCGACAGACTGGCAACCTAGACAAGGCCATCTCCTACTTCAGGCTAGCCTTCAATCTGGCCCCCGACATGGTGGAGGCCCTTTTGGCTCTGGGATCCTGCAACCTGGAATTGGGGGACCTAGAAGAGGCAGAAGAGCTCCTCTGGAAAGCCCTAGAACTGGATCCGTCCAGCGCCGAGGCTTACCATCTCCTAGGAACAGCCCAAGCCCAGAGGGAAAAGTGGGAGGAAGCCCTGGTCCTGTGGGAAGAGGCTATCGCCATAGAACCCAACAGACCAGAGACCTTAAGGCAAATGGGATGGGCCCACCACATGATGGGGGAAAAGGAGCTAGCCATCGAATACCTAGAGGCCAGCATCCGTCTCTACCCTGAATTTATCCAAGCCCGATTCGACATCTCCCTCATATACATGCAAGATTTGCGAATAAAAGAGGCTATGGAACACCTCAAGGCCATTTTGGACGTGGAGCCCCAGAACCCTCTGGCTCTGAGATACCTGGAAGAAGTGAGGAGGATAGAAGAGTATATGGAAAGGGAGCAGGAGGCCTAAGGGTGCATCCCATCCTCATAAAGATAGGTCCCCTCTCCATCCCTACCTATGGCTTCTTCGTGGCAGCTGGATTCCTCTTAGGGGCAGCTCTGGCCCTGAGAAGAGCTCGCCAAGAAGGTATAAACCCCGATGTCATCACAGACCTGGCTTTTTACATTCTTCTGGGCACCCTCATCGGTGCCCGAATCTATTACGTGGGAGAGCACATATCCTACTTCAAAAGCCGCCCATGGGAAGCTCTCTACCTTTGGAAAGGGGGACTAGCCTTCTACGGAGGCTTCCTAGGCGCTTTCCTCATGGCCCTCTGGTATGTGAAAAAACATAAACTACCCCTATGGCCTTTAGCCGATCTTCTGGCGCCCAGCGTCGCCGCAGGGGAAACCGTGGGCAGACTGGGCTGCTTCTCAGCAGGCTGCTGCTACGGGAAACCCTGCCACCTGCCCTGGGCCATCACCTTCACCAATCCCCATTCCCTAGCCCCTTTGGGCATCCCCCTGCACCCCACCCAGCTCTACCACGCCCTAGCCAACCTCCTCATTTTCCTGATCCTCATCTGGTTGTACCCCAAGAGAAAATTCCCGGGGCAGGTCTTCTTTGCATACCTATTCCTCTACGGCCTAGCCCGCTTCTCTATCGAGTTTCTCAGGGGTGACCCCCGGGTCTACATAGGCCCCCTGTCCCTGCCCCAGTGGTTCTCCATTCTGGCCATGGCCGGGGCCGTCTCCATGCTGATATTCCTTCACAAAAAGGAGGAGAAAAAGTGATCATCCTAAGGTCCCTGATATGGTGGTTGGTAGCTATCTTTATAGTGATAGGCCTGGGTATCCCTC